>WBZM01001414.1_pt1 | contig 23864 bp, 23 predicted proteins | sample 5204271 | NCBI WGS metagenome assembly WBZM01 (sample SAMN12344346, study PRJNA552823) | activated sludge metagenome | biome: Activated sludge suspended growth; feature: Nitrification reactor; material: Wastewater; isolation source: activated sludge from nitrification reactor of wastewater...
CGGACGGCCCTGGTCCGCTCGCTGCGGCAGCCGCGGTTCCAGCTTCTCCCATTGTTCGTTTGTCAGGTCTCCACGATGCATGCACGCTAATCTAGCATCGTTGAACTGGTTTGCATACACTCCCTAGGCGAATGGGCCAGGAATGGGTATGATTCGGGGATGGTCGCCACGGGCAGCCACGACGCAACTATGGCCCAGAATAACTACAGCATTTCGGCCTTTTTTCCGGCCTATAACGACGCCGGCACAATCACCAGCATGGTCATCACCGTGCTGCTGACTTTGCGCCAACTAACCGACGACTACGAAGTGATTGTCGTCAATGACGGCAGCCAGGATCATACCGCGGCCGTGCTTGACGAGCTGGCGCGCATCTACCCCGATGAGGTGCGCATCATCCACCACCCGCAGAATCGCGGCTATGGTGGTGCGCTGCGTACCGGCTTCTATAGCGCCACCAAAGACTGGGTTTTCTACACCGATGGCGACGCCCAGTACGACCCACGCGAGTTGGCCAATCTGGCCGCGCTGGTCAGCGACGATGTCGATTTCATCAACGGCTGGAAGATCGAGCGCAACGACCCGCTGCACCGCATCCTCATCGGCCGTATTTACCAGTACATCATTAAGGCCACCTTTGGCCTCCGTCTGCGCGATGTCGATTGCGACTTCCGCCTGATGCGCCGCGAGGTCTTCGAGAGCATCCGTCTGGAAGCCGACAGCGGCGTCATCTGTGTCGAATTGATGAAAAAGACGCAGGACGCCGGCTTTCGGCTGACCGAGACGCCCGTCCATCACTTCCACCGCGCCTACGGCAAGTCGCAGTTCTTCCGCTTCCGCCGCCTGGCCCAGGTGGGTCGCGACCTGACCAAGCTCTGGTATCGCCTGGTCTGGCGCAAGGAAGCCCTGACCCCGCCCGCCGAGGTCGCCGCTTCGACTCCGGCTCACACCTATGCCGACCGTTCCCACTGACCATCTCGACTTCTTCGCCGACAAGCGGGTTCTCGTCACCGGCGGACTTGGCTTCATCGGTTCCAACCTGGCCCACCGGCTAGTGAGCCTGGGGGCCGATGTGCTGTTGGTCGATTCGCTCATCCCCGAATATGGGGGCAACGTCTTTAACACCCACAGCATCGAGGACCGCCTGCGGATCAACATTGCCGACATGCGTGATGAGTATGGGCTGCGCTACCTGGTGCAGGAGCAAGATCTCATCTTCAACTTGGCCGGCCAGGTCAGCCACACTGACAGCATGACCGACCCCTATACCGACCTGGAGATCAACGTCCGCAGCCAGCTCTCGCTGTTAGAGGCGTGCCGCCACGGGAACCCGGCCACGAAGGTCATCTTCGCCAGCACACGGCAGATCTACGGCCGCCCGGAATACCTGCCCGTTGACGAGCGCCACCCCTTGCAGCCGGCTGATGTCAACGGCATCAACAAGCTGGCCGGCGAGTGGTATCACATGGTCTACCATCAGGTCTACGGCCTGCCCACCGTCTCGCTGCGGCTGACCAACACCTACGGCCCACGGATGCGCATCCGCGACGCGCGCCAGACGTTCATCGGCTGGTGGTTCCGACAACTGCTGGAGGGCAAGACCCTGAGCATCTTCGGCGATGGCCTGCAAGTGCGCGACTTCAACTACATCGACGACGTCGTTGAGGCGCTGCTGATGGTGGCGGCGGCCGAGGCGGCCGACGGGCAGATCTACAACCTGGGCAGCGACGACCCCATCAACCTGGTCAACCTGGCGCGCCTGCTCATCGAGATCAACGGCAGCGGCCACTATGAGCTGCTACCCTTTCCGGCCGACCGCAAGCGAATCGATATTGGCGACTATTACGGCGACTATCGTCGCATTCGCAGCAAGCTCGGTTGGCGGCCGATGGTCGGTCTACGCGACGGTATGACGCGCAGCATCGACTACTTCCGGCAACATCTGGAGCATTACATCTGATGGCCCGTCCGCAGAGCCTTATGCTGGTGACGGGCGGCTTCTGCTACGACGGCCGCTCACTGGAGGGGTAAGCGATCATGACGGCTGCCATTCCCCTGGTCGATCTGAAGCGAGCCTATGCGCGGCTGCAAGCCGAAATCGACGCCGCGACGGCGCGCGTGCTGGCCGGCGGCTGGTACATCCTGGGGCCGGAAGTGCGCGCCTTTGAGGACGAGTTTGCCGCCTACCTGGGCACCGGCCACGCCGTCGGCGTCGCTTCGGGTACGGACGCCGTATTGCTGGCGCTGCGGGCGCTGGGCGTGGGGCCGGGCGACGAAGTCATTACCGTCGCCCACACGGCCGTGGCCACCGTCACCGCCATCACTCTCAGCGGAGCCACGCCGCGCTTCGTCGACATCGATCCGGCCAACTACACCCTCGATCCGGCCCGGCTTGAGGCAGCCATCACGCCGCGGACGCGGGCCGTCGTGCCCGTCCATCTCTACGGCGCGCCGGCGGACATGCAGCCCATCCTGGCCATCGCCCGTGCCCACGGCCTGCTGGTTGTCGAGGACTGCGCCCAGGCGCACGGGGCGACTATCGGCGGCCGCCGCGTGGGCACTTTCGGCGACGCCGCCGCTTTCAGCTTCTACCCGACCAAGAACCTCGGCGCGCTGGGCGATGGTGGCGCGGTGGTCACCAACCGGCCGGACGTGGCCGAAAGGCTGCGACTGCTGCGCCAATATGGCTGGCGCGAGCGCTACGTTAGCGATGTAGTGGGCTATAACAGCCGTCTAGACGAGTTACAGGCGGCCATTCTGCGCGTCCGACTGCGCTACCTTGACGCGGAGAACGCCAGCCGGCGGCGACTGGCCGCTTGTTACGACGCAGCGCTGGCGGCGTTGCCCGTGGCCTTGCCGGCCGACTGGCCGGACGCAAGCGCCGTCTATCACCTCTATGTCATCGCCGCCGACGCGCGGGATGCTCTGGCCGCCCATCTGGCCGGGCAGGGCATCGGCACGGGCGTTCATTATCCCGTGCCCGTGCATCGCCAGCCCGCCTATGCCCACCTCGGCTATGGCCCCCGCAGCCTGCCCGCCACCGAAGCGGCCGCGGCGCGCGTCCTTTCTTTGCCCATGTATCCCGATTTGCCCGAAGCGGCCGCCAATACGGTCGCCGCTGCCGTCCGCTCTTACTTCGAGACGGCTAACTGACCGCCCGACACGATGACCCCACTCTATTGCTCCCTCGGCATCATGGCCCACAACGAGGCCGCCAACATCGGCCGGCTGCTGGCGCGCGTTGCCGCCTCGCGGCTGGAGCGAGTCGAGGTGGCGGAGATCATCGTCGTCGCCAGCGGCTGCACCGACGACACAGAGGCCATTGTCCGGGCGGCGGCGGCGGCCGACCCGCGCATCCGCCTGATCAGCCAGCCGGCGCGCGAGGGCAAGGCCTCGGCCATGAACCTCTTTCTGGGCGAGGCGACCTGTGACGTGCTCGTTCTCAGCAGCGCCGACCTGCTGCCGGCCGAGGATGCACTGGAGCGGCTGGTCAGCCCTTTCGCCGACCCGGAGATCGGCCTGACCGCCAGCCGGCCGGAACCGGTCAACGACCCGGCGACCTTCATGGGCTTCGCCGCCCATCTGTTGTGGGATCTGCACCACCAGATCAACCTCCAGGGCTTCAAGGCGGGCGAGATGATCGCCTTCCGTAAGGTCTTCAACCGCATTCCGCCGCACACGGCCGTGGACGAAGCCAGCGTTGAGCCGCTTATCCGCGGTCAGGGGTATGGGGTAAGGTATGTACCTGAGGCCATCGTCTACAATAAGGGTCCGGAGACGATCGACGACTTTCTGCGCCAGCGGCGACGCATCTACGCCGGGCATCTGGAAATGCAGGCCCAGCTTGGCTACAGCGTCAGCACGATGAGCGGGACGAAGATCGCCGGACACCTCTTGCGCCATCTGGATTGGCGGCCGCGGCCGTTCTTCTGGACATGGCGTGTCGTCGCTCTGGAAATGTGGGGGCGCTACCTGGGCCGTCGAGACTTTAAAGCCCGCCGCAGCCACACCGTCTGGGAGATCGCCGCGACGACCAAGGAGTTGGAAACACCGTGAATTCCATGGCGGGCGTACTGGCCCGTGTACCCCTATTCCAGGCCTACCGGCGTTTCGGTTGGCCGAAACTGCTCCCGTTGAATATCACCCTCTCGCCTTCGCCGCGCTGCAATTCGCGCTGCCTGACGTGCAATATCTGGATGAAACGCGAAAACGAGTTGAATCTGGAGGAGTGGGATCGCGTGCTGGCCTCGCTCGGCCGTGCGCCCTATTGGTTTACCATCAGTGGCGGCGAGCCGTTCATGTTCCCTGGCATCGTCGAGTTGGCCCAGTTGGCCTACAAGCACTGCCGGCCGGGCATCATCAACATCCCGACCAATAGCATCCTCCGCACCATCCCCGACAAGGTGGAACGTATTGCCCGTTCTTGCCCGGAAAGCCAGCTCATCATCAACCTGTCGCTCGACGGCGTGGGCGCGAAGCACGACCTCATCCGCGGCGTGCCCGGCAACTTCATCCGTTTCGAGGAGCGCCTGCGGCAGCTGCTGGCCCTGCGCGACACGCTGCCCAACCTCAACATCGGCATCCACTCCGTCGTCAGCGTCTTCAGCGTCGGCCACCTGGATGAGTTGATCGCCTACGCTGAGCAGTCGGGCGCAGACCAGTTCATCACCGAAATTGCCGAGCCGCGCGTGGAGCTGGACACCGTCGGCCTGCCCATCACGCCCAGCCCGGAGCAGTACAACGCGGCCATCGACCGGCTCATCGCCTATGTGGAGAGCAAGCGCTATAAGGGTGTGGCTCGCATCACCGAGGCGTTCCGGGTGGAATACTACAAGCTCGTTAAACGTATTCTGGAGGAGGAGGAGCAGGTCATCGACTGCTACGCCGGCTGGGCCAGCGCGCAGATCTACGCCGACGGCACTGTCTGGCCGTGTTGCGTCCGCGCCGACGACCTCGGCAACCTGCGCGATTACGACTACGATTTCAAAGCCATCTGGTTCGGTGACAAGATCAAGGAAGTGCGCCGCAGCATTGCCGCCAAGGAATGCTACTGCCCGCTGGCCAACGCATCCTACACCAACATGCTCATTGACCCGCCGACGCTGACGCGAGTGGGACTGAAGGTCATTTCACCCGACTGATGGACGTAGGTGCTCAGTGGCCAACCGCCTCTTAACCGGCCACTGAGCGCACGTAACTGACCACTATGGCTTCGCTGCCCGACCTACGCCGCTTCCTGGGCGATCACTACAACGACGAGGAACTGACCGGCTTGTGCTTCGACCACTTCCCGGAGGTGTTCCGCAACTTCGCCGGCGGCATGACGACGACGCGCAAGGGTATCGACCTGCTGGATTACTGCCAGCGGCGCGACCGGCTGCCGGAGCTACTGGCCTTGCTGGAGCGGGAGCGGCCGGAGCCATTCCGGCGCGTCTTCGGGGCGCGGACACCGGCGGCCGACCCGCGCGTGAACCTCAACACAGCCACGGCCGAGCAACTGCGCCAACTGCCCAACATTGGCCCGGCGTTGGCCAGGGCCATCATCGACGCCCGGCCGCTGGCCTCCGTCGATGACCTGTTGCGCGTGCCGCGCATCGGCCCGCGGCGGCTGGCGGCGGTGCGCGCCTGGTGCGTCGTCTAGCGGCGTGACAGTCGCGCCGACCGTTCAGATGTAGCGGCGCACGCGCCGGCAGTAGACCACGTACTCATCGCCATAGTGCTGCCGCAGAAATGCTTCTTCGCGCAGCACCTGGCGATGGATGATCCACGCGCCCGCCACCAGATAGGCTAGCGGTACCCAGTTGGGGAACACCAGGAACTGCCCCAGCAGAACCAGGCCGAAGGCGACGTAGATGGGGTTGCGACTGAAGGCGAAGATGCCCGTAGTTACCAGCCGGTCGGGCTGTTCCACATCGATGCCCACGCGGAAGCTGCGGCCGAACGACACCAGGCTCAGTAACATGACCACCACGGCCGCCAGGCACAGGGCCGCGCCCACCCAGGCGGCGGCCGCCGGCGGGAAGAACCGCCGCGTACTGACCAGCGGCCACCCGAAGGCGGCGGCCAGGATGGTATAGACATAGAACAATGCCAACGGCGGCAGCAGGAAGTCGGACTTGTCCAGCCGGCCGAAGTGCATGGCCCTGGTTCCCAAGCGGCGCAGCCAGAGAATGCGCAACAGGACCATTCCCGCAAGTGAGAGTAAACTCAGGTCGGCAAGGGTGGCGGGCATAAGACACTCTCCCAGTTATTTCACGCACGATTCGGTGCAGCGAGATTATCATCCTCCTTTGGGGTGCTGGCCAACTACGCGGGCGCGGCCGTATATTTCGTTTGACATTTCCCCTGGCCCTGCTACAATATCCATCACTTAGCCGAAGTGGCGAAATTGGCAGACGCGCTACGTTCAGGGCGTAGTGAGGGTTCCCTCATGTGGGTTCGAGTCCCACCTTCGGCACCAATGCGATCCGTTCGTTCTTGTGACGACCCGGACCAAAGCCAGGGTCAGGGCAACCGCATACAGAACATTTCGACGCTGATGAACAAGGCAAGATACACTCTTTAGGTGACGACCCTCACCCAGTTTAGTGATCTTTGTTAGGCGCGCTTTTCCTCGCTGACGGATACTATAGAGTGTTATTATCCATGATGCTCGGTAATCACGCCGAGCCATCCATCCTTGTCATCCAATAGGGGGGCCATGAATCGCCTTCAGTTATTCCCAGTGGTACTGCTGTTGATTGTCGGCCTGGTGGCAACGGCGGCCGCCGAACGGCGAGGAACCACGTCAGCGTCCGAGGTGGCTGTGGTCGACTTCACCAGTCAGATGAGTGTCGGCGGCCAGGGCAACGCGGCAACTTCCTATTTATCCCAATATCCGGTGTTTCTGCCGTATGTGCACAGTCTGTCGCAGGGCTACCGTCCGCCCAGCATGGTTCGCGTTTCCGTCGATTCGGCCGGCCAGCAAGCGAATGGCAACTCATACGGCAGTGATATGACCCCCGATGGCCGTTTCGTCGTGTTCCAATCCGATGCCACCAATCTGGTCCCTGGCGATTCCAATGGCGTGAGGGATGTCTTCATCCACGACCGGCACACAGGGCAGACGACGCGAGTTTCCATAGGCGCCAACGGCGCTCAAGGCAATGGCCCATCGTCTGGTGGCAAGGTCTCGGCTGACGGTCGGTATGTCGCCTACGTCTCCACCGCGACTTCTCTGGTCGCCGGTGATTCCAATGCCTTTCAAGATGTCTTCGTCCACGACCGGCAGACGGGCGAGACGGCGCTGATTTCTTTGGGCCATGACGGTACTCCCTCTAATGGCGATTCGGGTTGGCCCGACATTTCGGCCGACGGTCGCTACGTGGTTTTCGAGTCTGCCGCTAACAATCTAGATCCAAGCGACACCGACACACAAAACGACGTCTTCCTGTATGATCGACAATTGCCACAAGCGATATTGATCTCGACAATGCTCGAGGACACCTCAATCGGTGGAGAAACACCTTCGATTTCGGCTGACGGCCGTTTCACCGCTTTTGCATATGACAATGGCATTTACCTCTATGATCACTCGCTAGCCAAGTTGTATCTTGCCTATCAAGGGAGCGGGGGATATTACGCAGGGCGAAACCCGGAGATATCTGGCGATGGCAACTTCATCGTTTATGAAACGGTGACATACGACGATATCCCTTGGCCTCCCGGTCCTGTCAATCACTACACTTTGAATCGTTACGATCGTCAGACTGGCACGAGTGAGTACTTTTCCAACTCTATTCAACCCTTTTTCGGGTCTTCACCCAATCCCACAGTCTCATTCAATGGACGATTCACGGCCTTTGGCGATGGCCTCATCTTTGTGCTTGACTTCCACACCGAGGAGGTAGTGGTCGTATCAACGAATCTGAACGGTGAAAATCCCGACGGGGTAGCAATGGCGCAGGCAATTTCGGCTGATGGTCGGGTTATTATGATGGAATCGGTAGCTACCGATCTGGTTGCTAACGACACCAACGGTGTTCAGGACGTCTTCATGCGCGATAGAGGCTCGCCGTAGACAATCAGAGGTCGAGTATCTACGGAAAGCCCTGGCCATCAACATTGGGCTTGATAGCTTTCCGATTGCGTTCAAACTCGGTGACGTTAACGGCGACGCGAAAGATATCGTCAAGCTGACCCCCAACGGCAGCGGCTACCCCCCTCTCTCTACTGGGACGGCTCGGCGGGCTTTCCGGCAATTATTGATGGGCTGGAGATGATTATCGAATGACAATTAACGAGTGACGAGTGGAGAAGCGACGTACTTAACTTCCGAACTCGTCACTGGTAACTTACAACTCGCAGGGCAACCGCATATTAAATGGAAGCTGTCCTGGCCAGAGACGGCCCAGCACTGGCGGACTTCGACTCGCTCATGGTCCTTGTTGGCCGTGCGGGCGTAGGTATAGGTTACCTTCTGGAAGTTGTTCTGCTGCGCCAGGTGAAAAAACGAGGCCATGTCTTGCTGGTAGGGGGGCCTGGTTGCCCTTGACGGCCAGGACGTAGTCGGCTCGGCCCCACTGATGATGGCGCACAGCGCAATCATGATGTCCAGCAATTTGTAGTCCGTTAGATGCGCAACGCGTGGGTCTTCCAGTCCTCCAAAGTGCTCCGCCAGCGATGCCCCGACCATGTTCATGACCATCCTCCACTTTTCTGGGCAGAATAGCCCTTTCTGCCCGGCCCGTCCTATTTCTATATGCGGTCGGCCCAAAGCCAGGGTCGTTTCTTTTTGAGAAATCCAGCACAATCGCTATAATGTGCCTCATCTGGCGCTTCAAAGAGTTGAGGGACTCTGGATATGGCTGTTCTGCTGATCGTCATTGTAATTTTCCTTGTACTCCTGGTTGGGCTGTTGTTGGCTTTCCTGTTTTCGCGCGCCGACCTCGCCGTTGTGGCCACGCGCACGGCGATGGCGGCCGAGGAGAAAGCCTATAGTCCCGGCGTGACCCTGGGCCACAGGATCAAGACCCAGGCTGACTACGACGAGCAACTGAAAGAAGCTCGCCTATTAGCGGCCAAGCGCGCTGCCGCCCTGCCGCGTGGTGCGAATCAACGCATCGGTCGCGCTGGCCAATCGACGCTGGTCACCGCCGGCAAGGGCTTGAAGGACGACCCACAGACGGCCGTGCGCATCGCTCAGTACCACGGCTGGGACGGCGCGCGCGTCGGTCCGCCGTCGCTCGTGGCCACCGCTCCAGCTCCCGTGGCTGCCGCTGGGCAGCGGCCCACCGCGGCCGCGCCGCGTGCGGCGGCCGGTATCGCCCCGCCCACGCTCATTCCTATCACCGACAGCATGGCGCCGGAAGAAGTGCGCAAGGCGCGCGTGGCCAATGCCAAGGCAGAGTCGGCCTATAACAAGGCGCTGAAGGCCGCTGCGGCCGGCGGCGGCGCGCCCGTGGCGGCGTCGCCCGCGGCGGCTGTTGCCGCGCCCGCAGCCACGGCCGCCGGTGTGCCGTCAGCGGCTGGCATTGAGCCGCCCAAGCTGATCGCCATCACCCCCGATATGGCCCCGGAGGACGTGCGCAAGGCCCGCGTGGCCAATGCCAAGGCAGAAGCGGCCTACAACAAGGCCCTCAAGGCGGCCGGCGTCGGCGCGGGCACAGTCGCCGGCGTCGAGACCGTTGTCAACGCGGAAATGCCCGGCCCGGCCACGGCCGTCGCCCACCCGCAAGCGTCCGCGCCGGCTCTGGCGGGTATCGAGCCGCCCAAGCTGATCGAGATTACGCCCAACATGGCGCCGGAGGACGTGCGCAAGGCGCGTGTGGCCAACGCTAAGGCCGAGTCGGCCTATAACAAGGCCCTCAAGGCCGCCGGGGTTGACCCGGCGGCGCTGCGGGGCGGGGCCGCGGCTGTGGCCACGGCTACTTCCGCCCCGGCGTCGGCCGTCGCGCCCGCTGCCCCGGCTGAAGCACCGGCTGCGGCGGTTCCGGCCGCCCCGGCCGCCCCAGCCGCGGCCGCCGGCATTCCCGCGCCCACACTGATCGAGATCACCGATAGTATGTCGCCCGAAGAAGTGCGGCGCGCCCGCGTCGCCAACGCCAAGGCTTCGTCGGCCTACAACAAAGCCCTCAAGGCCGCTGGCATCGACCCGGCGACAATGAAGTAATCGCCCCCTGCCCCTGTGAGCGTGTTGTCCCGGTCGCCGACCCTGTCGCGATCGGGACTTTCTCTTTCCAGGGCAGATGAGGCCAGGCGAATGGACGGACGGACTTTCTCGCGAGCGCGTTGGGGGTGTTGGGCGCGGGCGGCGCTGCTGGCAACGTTAGCCGGCGCGGCGCTCTACCTGGTCGCGCGACTGACCGGCCTGACCGGTGGTGGATCTTCGGAGCGGTTACGGCGGTGGTGGCTGGGCGACGCGACGCAACGCCAGGCGCTCATCACCGTGCAGCGAGAGCAATGCCCCGGCGCGCCCTTTGTGTTGCCCGCTGACGGCTTCATCGGCCTCCTCTACGCTGATCCCAGCAGCCCCTACTCGGCCGCCGCGCCCCACCAGGGTATCGACATCTTCAGCCTCGGCGCGCGCGGCCAGACGCCGGTCTATGCTGCCTACGACGGCTACATCACCCGCGAAGCCTCCTGGCGCAGCGCTCTCATTCAGCGCGTGCCCGATGACCCTCTGCAACCTGGCCGCACCATCTGGCTTTACTACGCTCACATGGCCGATCCCGACGGCAACAGCTACATCGAGCCGGCCTTCGCGCCGGATACACACGAGCTGTTCGTGCCTCAGGGCACGCTGCTCGGTTATACCGGCGATTACAACGGCGCATCGCTGTGGGCCATCAGTGTCCACTTGCACTTCTCCATCGTCGCCGACGACGGCCGTGGTGGCTACACCAACGAGTTGGAGTTCGCCAACACGCTCGACCCCTCGCCTTATCTGGGTATGCCCCTGCACTACGCTTGCCAGGCCGAAACCATTGCTTGCGTGCCCAACCCCGTTTGCCTGCCCTGATCGCTCCTGTCGCTGCCGCCCAGACAGCGAATGTACCCATTTCTGTACCTCTTCTCTGTACCGCCTAACCATCGGCCGGCGCTTGTCTGCGCGTACACTACAGACATCTTGCACCCTGGGGCAAACTGGCCCGGGGTAGAAAGATAACCACAACGCCACGAACGCCGGCCAACCTTGCCGGTCGACGCAATATAGAGGCAAGCGCAATACGCAAGGAGTTGACAAATGACAGAGCAGGTATCCAAATCGATCACGGTCAAGCGAGACATCGCCAGCGTTTATAACGTCTGGGCGAACTTCGAAACCTTCCCGTACTTCATGAAGTACATTGAGAAGGTCGAGAAGCTGGGGCCGAAGATGAGCCACTGGGAAGTGAAAGGCCCGTTGGGTGTCACCGTGGAGTGGAATGCCGAGACCACACGCAATGAGCCAAACCAGCGCATTGGCTGGAACACCAAGGATCATGACGGCACTGTTACCACCAGCGGCGAGGTCGTCTTTACCGAATTGCCGCAAGACCAGACGAAGATCGCCGTGACCATGAACTACACACTGCCGGGCGGCAAGCTGGGTGGGGCCGTCGCGCAGTTGTTCAGCGACCCCGAGAAGCGTCTGGAAGAGGATCTGCGCAACTTCAAGCTGTACATCGAGAACGGCCACAATAGCCCGGCCGCGAATTAACTGAATTCTATTGGGCGTCGGGCGGCCAAGACCACCCGTCCTCAGACACAGGGAGAGAAAACCATGACTGACAGTACCTATAATAAGCCGCAAACGAAGGTCGAGACCGCCACCGACAAGGTTCAGGAAGTCGCCGGCGAGGTCGAACGCAAGGCTTCCGAAACCGCGTCTGTGGTGAAGGAGCAGGCCAAGCGGACGGTGGCGCAGGCGACCGACCAGGCCAAGACTACTGTCGATTCGCGCCTGGGCGAGGTTGCCAGCGAACTAGGCTCGGTGGCCGAGGCCGTGCGCCAGACCAGCGAGGACCTAGGCGACCACGATCAGCAGACCATTGCCAACTACGGCAACCGCATCGCCGATCAGATTGAGAGCGTCTCCAACTACCTGAACAACCGCGGCGTCGAAGAGGTGCTGGGGGACGTCGAGGGGCTGGCCCGGCGTCAGCCGGCTCTGTTCCTGGGTGGTGCGTTCACCTTGGGCCTGCTGGTCGGCCGCTTCCTGCGCAGCTCCAGCCAGAACATGGGCAGCTATCAGGGCGGCGATTACCGCGGCTACCAGGACTATCCCAGCGGTGGTTACCAGAGTGGCGGTTCCAGTAGTGGCTATCCGACCGGCAGCGGTTCCAGCAGCTACCAGAGCGGCAGCTACCCAAGCAGCGGCACGGGCAGCGGCATGAGCCGTGGCGGCACTTTCGGCAGCACCACCGGCCAGTCCAGCTCAACGCGCGGCATGTCCGGCAGCGGCACGAGCCAGAGCGGCTCTTCGGGCAGCGCCACCGGTCAGTCCGGCTCGATGCGCGGCACGTCCGGCAGCGGCACGGGCCAGAGCGGCTCGTCGAGCAGCACCACCGGCCGCAGTACGGATCAGGGTTCCTCCACCAGCACGTCCGGTGGCAATGGCGGCGCGGCGACGGGTTCCACGCGCACCGGTCAGTCTGTCTAGGAGGATGAACATGGACTATCGTTGGCAAACGCACACAGAGGCCCCGCCCGAAAAGAGCCTGGCCGATCTGTTTACCGAGTTGTCTGAGCAGGCCAGTACGTTGGTCCGCCAGGAGATTCAGCTGGCCCAGACGGAGATGACCCGCAAGGCGACGAAGGCCGGCCGCAACGCGGCCGTCATCGCGGTCGGTGGTGTGTTCGCGCTCGGCGCATTCTACTCCATCGTTGCCGCGCTCATCATGGCCCTGTCGCAGGTGATGGATGGCTGGTTGGCCGCGCTCATCGTTGCCGTCGTGTTGGCCATCGTTGCCGCCCTGCTGGTGCAGTACGGCATTAGTAAGCTCAAGACGATCGACCCGGCCCCGCGCCGCACGATCGAGACAATGAGGGAGAATAAGGAATGGCTAACACAACAAGTATAACTTACCCGCGGGGCATGAATACGGATCCGGTGATTGCCGACGATCCCGACGAGATTCGTCAGCAAATCTCGCACACCCGGGCGCTCATGGGCACGACGATCAGCGAGATCGGCGAACGGCTCTCGCCCGACTATATTATGGACAAAGCAAAGACCTCGGTACGTGAGGCAACGGTTGGGAGGATTAAAGATATGAGTTACGATGCGAAGCGCGAAATGGAAGGTATGTCCAATAGCCTCGGCGATACGGTGCGGGCCAACCCGCTGCCCGTGGCGCTGATTGGCCTGGGCCTGGGTTGGCTGATTATGTCCGACCGCAGCAAACGCCAGAGCTACGATGCGCGTGGGTATCGCACGACCGGCTATCGCTACTATGAATCGGACGACGGCTCGCGCCGGATGGACCAGACGCGCTACCGCCTGAACGAGGCCGTTGACGCCGTGGAAGATCGCGCTTCGGCGATTGGCAGCCGCGTCGGCAACCGCGCCCAGGAAGTTGCCGAGACCGTTAGCGAGACGGCCGAACGCACCGGCGAAGCTGTTCGCGACACGGCCGAGCGCACCGGTGAAGCCGTTCGCGACACGGCCCAGCGCGCGACGGAAGCGATCCGCGACACAGCCCAACAGGTGGGCGAGGCCGTTGGCGAGCGCGCCGAAATGGTGCAGGAGCGCGCCATGGACGTGGGCCTGCAGGCCCGCAACGAAGCCGAGCGCCTGGCCGCCGAAGCGCGCTGGCGCGCAGAGGCTGGCGTGCAACAGACGCGCCAGACTTTCTGGGAAGTAATGGAGAGCAACCCGCTGACGTTGGGCGCAGTGGTACTCATCGCCGGCGCGGCCATCGGTGCGGCCATTCCCAGCACTGAGTACGAGAATCGCCTGCTGGGCGAGACGCGCGACCGTCTGATGGACGAAGCCAAGACGCGCGCGCAGGATACCGTCGAGCGGGTCCAGACTGTGCTGCACGAGGCCCAGACAGCGGCCGTGAACGAGGCCAAGACTGTGGCTGAGCGCGAGAATCTGCCCATCGGCAACACCGGTAAGTCGGACGACATGTCCAACACGTCTTCGAACTGGTAAGCGACCTGACTTTGGTTGGGGGATGCTCCACTTGGTGGGGCATCCCCTTCATCTTGCCTCTGGCGAGGAGGGCCACATCGATGCCCAGATCGACACGGACAATGCATCAGATCATGGACTGGCGAGCGGCGGTGCTCGCCGGTCTTATCGCCGGGCTGCTGGCCTTTCTCCTGCGGATACTGCTATGGGTCGTGGTCACTGGCGGCAGTTTCTGGGCACCATTCTACCAATCGGCGGCCATTTTACTGGGGCCGGATAGCCTGGCTCCGGTGGACGCGCCCCAGTTTGGCATTGTCGCCGTTGGGCTGCTGGTGCACTTCGCGCTGGCGCTGCTTTACAGCGTTGTGCTGGCGTTCATCATTCATCGCTGGGGGTTGGCCGTGGGCATCATCGGCGGCGCGCTGTTCGGCGTGGCTGTCTACCTCATCAACTACTATACCTTCACCTATTTCTTCCCGTGGTTCTTCCCACTGCGTGGCTGGCTGGGGTTAGCCGCGCATGTATTCTTCGGGGCGACCGCTGGCGGTGTTTACGAGGCGTTGGAGCGCGATATCTACGTACTTGATGAGCCGTCGGCCGACAACACACTCCCCGTCTAGAGCCTGCCCTATGACACGCGAGACTCACTATGATGCGCAAACGTAGTTTCAATGGCGGCCGCCTGCTGATGGCGCTGGCAATTGCTGCCTTTGCCCTCTTTTCCTACTTCGGCTCCCGGCAATTCAATCCTGTGTTGCAGGAGGATCAGTATATCGGCATCACCCCGCAGCAGGAGATCGCCCTTGGCCTGCAGGCCGCGCCGGAGATGGCCGCCGAGTTTGGTGGCCTTCACCCCGATCAGCAGGCCCAGGCCTTCCTGGATGAGGTCTGCCGTGGACTGATCGCCAACAGCGACGCCGGCGACGCGGAGTGGCCCTACGAGTGTTCGCTGCTGGTAGACGATCAGACCATCAACGCCTTTGCCCTGCCGGGCGGGCAAGTGTTCCTGACTCTGGGCCTTTACAACGAGCTGCAAACAGAGGGCCAACTCGCCGGCGTGCTGGCCCACGAGATCGGCCATGCCGTCGCCCGTCACTCAGCGCAACAGATCGCTCGCGAGCAGTTGACCCAGGGTCTGACTGGCGCGGTTATCATCGGCGCCTATGATCCCCAGAACCCTAACAGCATGGCCACCAGCCAGATCGCTCTCGTGGTCGGGCAGCTGCTGACCATGCGCTATAGTCGTGAACACGAGCTGGAGGCCGATCGACTGGGCGTGCACTTCATGGCCCAGGCGGGCTATGATCCGCGCTCGCTCATCGAGGTCATGCGTATTCTGGAGGCCACGGGCAAGCAAGGCCCGCCGGAGTTCTTCAGCACCCACCCGAATCCCGAGAATCGAATCGCGGCCATTCAGGAAGCCATCGATAAGGAATTCCCCAACGGTGTGCCCGACGGACTGATCCAATAATCGCAAAAGTGGGAGCAAGATGCACAAGGCATTCGATTTGATTAAAAACACGTATCACGAGTGGAGCCAGGACAAGGCCTCGCGCCTGGCGGCTGCATTGGCCTATTACACCGTCTTCTCCATCCCCCCGCTGATGGTGGTCGCCATCGGCATTGCCAGCGTCTTCACTGATCGGCAGGTGGTTGAGCAGCAGGTGGTCAACCAGTCCGCCAGCTTGATGGGCCAGCAAGGCGGCGAGGCCATCCAGACGATTCTCAATTCGGCCGAGGAGCCTGGCAAAGGCGAACTATTGCCCACGCTGTTGGGCGTGGCCCTGCTGCTCTTTGGCGCGTCGGGTGTTTTTACCCAGCTACAGGATGCGCTGAACACCATCTTTGGCGTTCGCTCCGATCCCAAACGGGGCATTATGGGCCTGATCAGAGAGCGCTTCCTGTCCTTTACGATGGTTCTAACCATTGGCTTCATCCTGCTCGTGTCTCTGGTGCTCAGCACCGTCCTGACCACATTGGGCGATTTCGTCGGCGGGTTGGTGTCAGAGGCGGCCGCTCTGCTATGGATTCTCAATTTCATCATCTCTTTTGGCGTGTTCACCCTGTTATTCGCGCTCATCTTCAGGAGCATCCCCGATGTCAAGCTGTCTTGGCGTGATGCGCTCATCGGTGGGGTGCTGACGGCGCTGCTATTCAAGATCGGCGAGTATGCGCTGGCCTTTTACTTTGAGAAGAGCGACCCCACGTCTGCCTTCGGCGCGGCCGGATCGATCATCCTGCTACTGTTGTGGGTCTATTACTCGGCACAGATCATTTTCTTCGGCGCGGAGTTTACTGAGGTCTATGCGCGCGAGATGGGGGCGGGCATAACGCCGAAGGACGGCGCTGTGCCAGTCACGAACGAGGCACGCGCCCAACAGGGCATCTCCAAACGCCGTGAGTATCGCCAGCAGAAGTATTACCCAAGCTAGAAGTCGCTCCCGGTAGCCCATTTGGGTACTTACCGACGGTGCCTAAACCGCCATTTTACCTACACCCGAAAGCGTAGCTTGCTGCTATCCTCTCCAGGAGGCGTCAAGACGAGCGAGAATCTCTTGTCTGCCTCCCGGAGAGCATCTATGGCAGTGGCTGATCAGCAGCGGGAAGTCCATCCTCAGCAACAACTGAATGTTCTGGCTCTGTTACAGGAGTTGGGTGTCATTGCCAACAGTTCGATGTCTGTGGGTGATGCACTTTACCAATCGCTCAGCGCCATCGGCCGCCACACGGGTTGGCTGCTGGGGCGCGTGAAGCTGGAGGATGCGGGGGTAGCCCTTGTCAGCGAGCCAGCCATCCTTTGGAGTGATGCCGGGGTGGCCGTGTGGCCGTCGCCGCCCGGAACCGTCGCCGCCGACGAAACACCGGCCGTAGTGGCCTCCAGCGGCGCGCCTCTGCGTGGCTACATCGCTTGCCCCATCTATGCCGCCGACCAGTATGTTGGACAATTGGAGTTCATGGCCGACGAGCCGCTCCAGATCGGGCCGGAGATGCGCCAGATTTTGGGCCACACGGCAACGCTGTTAGGACTGGTGATTGAGCGCGGCCGGAATCAGGTCGGGTTGCGCGAAAGCGAGCGTCGTTTTCGCGCCATCTTCAACCAGTCTTATCAATTCATCGGCCTGATGGAACCCGACGGCACACTGATCGAGGCCAATCAGACCGCTCTGCAATTCGCCGGCCTGACGCTGGCCGACGTTGTGGGCCAGCCGTTTTGGGAGACTTACTGGTGGCAAATCTCGCCGGCCACCCAGGAGCAGCTTAAGGCTGCTATCCGAGCCGCGGCTCAGGGCGCGCTCGTTCATTACGACGTGGAAGTGCAGGGCGCGGGCGGCCGTGTCATCACCATCGACTTCTCCATCAAGCCAATCCGTAACCTGTCCGGCGAAGTCGTCCTGCTAATTCCCGAAGGGCGTGACATATCCGACCTGCGGACCACGTTGAGGCGCCTCCAGCGGGCGGAAGCGCGGCTGGAAGAAGCCCAGCGTGTCGCGCGCATGGGCCACTGGGACTACGACGTCGCCAGCAAGCAGGCCTACTGGTCCGAGACGCTCTATGATGTTTTTGGCCTGAAGCGGGACGAGGTCGTTGCGCCGGGCGAGGAGTTTTTGGCGCGCGTTCACCCCGATGACCTTGACCGGGTCACGCGGCGAATAGAGAGGGCCTTTCGTACCCGCCAGAGCTACGAGGTTCAATATCGTATCCTCCACACCGACGGCTCGGTGCGGTCGGTCTACGCCGCCGGCAATGTCAGCGTCGACGAGGCCGGTGCGGTTACGCGCATGGCGGGCATTGTCCAGGACGTTACCCACAGCCATGAGTTAGAGGAGTCACTGGCTCGTTCGCTCGAACGGCTCTCAAAGGTGAATAGCGTCGGACAGGTGGTCGCGGCAACGTTTGACCTGGATCAGATTTACCACGAGGCGCTCGATGCGGCCCGGGACATGCTGGGGGCTGAACTGGTTACCCTGTTCGAGTATGATCAAGACCAACTCCATATTGCCGCCGCCAGTCACAACGGCAACCTGAACAGCGGCCGGTGGAGCATTCCGGCCAATGCCGGCGTGGCCGGCGAAGTATGGACAACCGGACGCCCCGTCTGGCTGAGCGGCGAGGAGTGCCGCCGCCGTCGCTCGGAGGCGCTGGTGCGGCTGATCGGCTGTAATCCGCAGGCAATGCTAACGGTTCCTGTTCGCTGGCAAGACCAGATCGTCGGCGTCCTCCAGGCAGTTGATTCCCGCGAAGATGCTTTCGTCGAGGGCGACCTCGATACCCTTCAGGCCGTCGGCACGTGGACGGCCATCGCCATCGGCAAAGCCCGACAGCATGTGACCATGGAGCGCCGCCTGCACGAAAGCGAGGCCATCGCCCAGATCAGCCGCGCCCTGGCCGAGACGCTGGAGCCGGAGAACATTCTCGACCTGATCGCCGTCAACGCTCAACGCATCGCCCCGCGCACCGATTGGACGGTCATCCACTTGCTGCGCGGCCGGCCGGAGCGCCTCTATCCTGCCGCCTCCGCTGGCGACGCGCCGCCGGCCGACGCCTATGTCATCACGCACGGTCAGGGCATTGCCTGGCGCGCCCTCCTTGAGGGTCGCCTGGTCAATGTCGCTGACGTGAACGAGGACGCCCGCGTCAGCGACTTCGCCCGCTCCGTGGGTGTGCGCTCCATCGTCGTTGCTCCCATTCAGAGCCGCAACCGGTCGATTGGCACCATCAGCAGTGTCTCGCGGACACCCCACACCTTCACCGCTGAGGACGAGCGCTTGCTCACTATTCTGGCCTCCCAGGCGGCGATGGCCATCGAGAACACGCAGCTATACGATTCGCAGCGCCGCGCTCGTGCCGTGGCCGAGTTGCAACGCGAGCGCCTGCGCGAGTTGACCCAGCGCCTGGTGACAGCCCAGGAGGATGAGCGTCTACGCATCTCGCGCGAGCTGCACGATGAGGCCGGGCAGGCACTGACCTCGCTCAAGATCAGCCTCGATTTGCTGCGTTCCGGCCTCCCGCCGGAGCAGGAGCATCTGCGTACCCGACTGGCCGATGTCGCCGGGCTGGCCGATGAGACGATGGAGATGCTACGCACGCTGGCCCACGACCTGCGGCCGCCGGGCCTGGATGCATTTGGTCTCAATGTCGCCCTGGAAGGACTGTGCTATGATTTCAGTGCGCGGACGATGTTGCCGGTGCAATATCATGGGCTGGATTTGCCCGAATTGCCAATGGCCGTCGCCCTGTCGATGTATCGGCTGGTGCAGGAAGCGCTAACGAACATCATTAAGCATGCTGAGGCGACCCAGGTTGTGATCAGGGTTGCCCGCAGCGATGGCCAACTGGAGCTATCGATCGCTGACGATGGCAAGGGCTTCATGGCCGAAACCGATATGACGCACCAGCGGGGCGGGATCGGGCTGGTCAGCATGCGCGAGCGGGCCGAACTGTTGGGCGGCACGCTCGCGATCGAGACCTCGCCCGGCCAGGGCACACGTCTGGTCGCGCGTATCCCTCTGGATCGCACTGAGGTTGGAGAGCTGTCATGATTCGCGTTGTCATTGCCGATGATCATCATTTGGTCCGTCAGGGACTGCGGGCTTTGCTGGAAAACAGCCACGATGTCGAGGTGATTGGCGAGGCTTCGACCGGCTATGAGGCCGTGGAGTTGGCCGAGAAACTTCAGCCGGATGTGGTCGTGATGGACCTGTCCATGCCCCGCCTGGATGGCGTGCAGGCGGCCGCGCGCATCCTGGACCTGAAGACCCCGGCTGAGGTCGTGATCGTCTCCATGCACGCTGACACGGCCATCATACAGAATCTCGTGCGCCGGGGGGTGAAGGGGTACTTGCTGAAGGACGCGCTGGCGGCCGAGTTGATGTTCGCTATTCGCTCGGCCAGCGACGGCAAGCTCTATCTCAGCCCCACGATCTCCGAGGCGGTCATGAACATGCTCATGATGCCGGCCGGCCAGGACGTCGTCGTCGAACTGACGCCGCGCGAGCGCGAGGTGCTGCAATTGGTGGCCGAGGGCCATACCAACACATCCATCGCCAACGTGCTGAGCATCAGCGTGAAAACGGTGGAAAAGCACCGCGCCAATCTGATGAATAAACTGGAAGCCGACGATCTGGCGACGTTGATCCGCGTCGCCATCAAGCGCCGCCTGATCTTCATGGATGCCTGATGGCCTTACCCCAGTCTGTTTGCGGCTGTCCATTGCACCAGCCAACGCCCTGTCGCCACCCAGACCGCCGATATGCGGCCGATTATGGGCGGATGGTAGGGTATTTCCCCATACATTTCACTCCCCAAGTCGGGTGATAATAGAGCTAAATGGTGTACCCAGCCGAGTCCATTGATGGACGGCAACAACGCACCGCTGCTTGCACCGCGGAAACAACCATGAATGCCATACGTATCTTGATTGCCGACGATCATGCTCTCGTGCGCGAGAGCATTCGGGCTATCCTGGCCAATCAGGGGGATATGGAGATTGTCGCCACGGCTGGCGACGGTAGCGAGGCGGTGCAAATGGCGCTGACTCACCAACCCGATGTCGTCGTCATGGATATCTCCATGCCCAGTATGGACGGCCTCCATGCGACCGAACTGATTCACCGCGCCCAGGAAGACACCAATATCGTCATTCTGTCCATGCACGTCAACGCCGCTCTGGTGCAGCAGGCGCTACGCATGGGCGCACGCGGCTATGTGCTGAAGCGCCGGGCGACCGAGGAGTTACCCGACGCCATTCGTGCCGCCGTCCACGGCCAGGTCTTCCTCAGCCCGGCCATCCCGCCATCCTATTTGCCTCGCTGAGACGAAGCCCGGAAGCGAGCCAACCTCGCCCATACCAGCGCCGGACGACTTGACAGGTTGCCCGGCGCTTTCTTGTGGCTGGGCCTGAGAACCAGTTCCCCGCCGTCCGCGTCAACCTCTGGACCGTGTGACCCGGTGGGTCGAGGTCTGGCCATCATTGCGCTGTGCCGCCTGGCCGTGTCCCTGTCCCTCTCCCTCTAACCCACGGCCGTGTGCGCAACACGCTCCTAAAAGCCGGCACCCGTCGTCATAGTAGAACTCCTTCCCAGTGAAATACGGGTATCCCATATCTAATGGTGGGGGAGTTACCCATATCCGGGGCATAGAGAAAGAGGCAAAATATAAGCATAAGAAACCAATCAGCTGCCGAAACGGTTCGGCGGTATTGAAAAGCAAGAAGCGTAAGTAGTAAAAAAGGAGCGCCCCCATGATCCGTGTTCTCATTGCCGATGATTCTGGTTTGACTTGTGATGCAATGCGCACGATCCTCGATCGGGAAGAAGGCATCTACGTCGTGGGTTGCGCGCGTACCCTTGAAGAGACGGAATTTCTGCTGCCGCATGCCAACCTGTTGTTGGTTGGGCCTTCGTTGGAAGGCGAGAGCATCGTTGAGCTGGTTCGCCAGGTGCACGGCAAGCAGCCGGAGGTCCGTGTTTTGGTCGTCGGTGTGCGCAATGAGCCGGAGATGATCACGCAGTACATCGAGGCCGGCGCGATGGGCTATGTCCTGCGTCAGGAGTCGATGTCGACGCTGGTTGAGAAAATCCGCGCCGCCCATGCAGGCCAGGCCATTGTTGCCCCCGACATTACCTTCCATCTCATGCGCCGGCTGACGGAGTTGTCCCAGCAGCCTTTCATGGGCGCATGGGGCATGGACGGCATGACTGCCTTGCACGAGCTGACCTCTCGCGAGCGCGAGGTCCTCAGTCTCATCGGCGCGGGATACTCCAACCGCGAGATCGCCGATGAACTGGTCATTGGCTGGGGCACGGTCAAGAACCATGTCCACAGCATCCTGAAGAAGCTGGAGACCAACAGTCGCCACGAGGCTGCGGCTATCTATCGCGTGCACGCGCGGCAGAATGGCGCTGTGGCCATGGCCGCCTGACGATAATTACCGGAGCGTCACCCGCAGCGAAACGGCCCGCCTCACCCCTGTGAGGCGGGCCGTTTCGCTATTCAGATGCTGGTAGGTTCTTAGCCAATCACGCTGGCGCCACCCATATAGGGCCTGAGGACCTCAGGGATGGCAATGCGGCCGTCCGGCAGCTGGTTGTTCTCCAGGATGCCGATCATGACGCGCGGCAGGGCCAGGCCGCTGGCGTTGAGCGTGTGGACAAAGCGCGGCCGTCCGCCGTTGGCCGGGCGATAGCGCACATTGGCCCGTCGGGCCTGGAAGGCCTCGCAGTTGCTGGCCGAGCTGACCTCCAGCCATTCCTGGCAGCCCGCCGCCCAGATCTCAACATCGAACTTCTTGGCGGCGGCAAAGCCCAGGTCGCCGGTGACCATCTCGATGATGCGATAGGGTAATCCCAGCGCCGCGGCAATGTCGGTGGCGTGGCGCACCAGCTGATCCAGGTGCTCGTAGCTGGTCTCCGGCGTAGTGAACTTGTACATTTCGACCTTGTCGAACTGGTGGCCGCGCTTGATGCCGCGCACGTCGCGCCCGGCGCTCATCTTCTCGCGCCGGAAACAGGGCGTGTAGGCCACGTAGTTCAGCGGCAGGTCGGCCTCCTCCAGAATCTCGTCGCGGTGGATATTGGTCAGGGCGATCTCAGCCGTGCCCAGCCACATGAAGTCCTCCTCGGCGTCGCGGTAGATGTTATCGGCGAACTTGGGCAACTGGCCCGCGCCAACGAACATGGCCGACCGCACCATGAAGGGCGGATAGATCTCCTCGTAGCCGTGGTTGTTGATGTGGTAGTCGAGCATGAACTGGATGACCGCGCGTTGCAATCGCGCGCCCTGGCCACGCAAGATGTAGAAGCGCGAGCCGCTCAGCCGCACGCCACGGTCGAAGTCGATGATGCCCAACGCCGGACCGAGGTCCCAGTGCGCCTTCGGCTCAAAGTCGAACTCTGGCAGTGTGCCCTGGGGCGGGTAGGCGATGTTGTGGCTGTCGTCGGGGCCGTCGGGGACGCTGGGGTGCGGCAAGTTGGGGACCCACAGCATCCGCTCCTCCAGCGTGGCCTCGACGACGCGCAACTCCTCCTCCAGCGCCGTGATGCGCTCGCCCAGCTGGCGCGTCTCATCCTTGGCTGTGTCCACGTTGAATTGCAGGCTGTTCAGTTGGGTCGTCAGGCCCTCGGCCGTGGCCTCTCCGGCCCGCGCCCGGTCAGCCTCCAGCTTCTTCAGCGACCCCATCCACAGACCGATCTGCTTCGAGCTGTCGTTGCGTTGCCGCCGCAGCTCTTCGACCTCGGCGATGATCTCCCGCCGCCGCGCGTCAGCGGCCAGAATCTCGTCGATGGGCGCGCTGTCGTTCAGACGGGCGATCTGGGCCTTCACCCATTCCGGCTTCTCGCGAATCAAATTGATGTCGATCACTCTTGTCACCTCCAGGCAATAGAAAAGCCCCCTTCATCTTCCAGGACGAAGGGGGCTCGTGGTGCCACCTGGTTTCGCCGTGGTCCGTTGCCGGACACAGGGCCTCTTGTGCGCGTTAACGGGCGCGGCCGGCTCACCTTACCCCGGCGGACGGGCCGCGCGGCTTACGGGAGCAACTCAGGAGGGGATTTCCTTCGGCTGTCGGGTTGGCTTGCACCGGCCGCCAACTCTCTGCTTACCGGGCCGACGTACTCGTCTCCATCATCGTCGTTGTGCGATTTAGTACTCTGTAACTTAAACAACGTAACTAAACATTGATTGTTTCCATGATGTCAGATAAGCTGAGTGGATGGCCAAGCACCACATCCAACTCAGTGAATCAGAACGCAAACAGCTAGAAGATTTG
>WBZM01001416.1_pt1 | contig 23808 bp, 30 predicted proteins | sample 5204271 | NCBI WGS metagenome assembly WBZM01 (sample SAMN12344346, study PRJNA552823) | activated sludge metagenome | biome: Activated sludge suspended growth; feature: Nitrification reactor; material: Wastewater; isolation source: activated sludge from nitrification reactor of wastewater...
GCCCAGGCATTCGCCCGGCGCGATGGCCAGCGACACGCCGTCGACCACGCGCGTGCCGGCGTAGCTCTTGCTCAGGGCCTGTACGTCGAGCAGTGGCGGGGCAGCGGTCATGGGCGGCGATTGTGCACGCGCGCGCCGGCGCCCGGCGCCCGGCGTCGTGGTAAAAATTCGCCTTTCATTTTCCGTGACCCCGGGCTGCGGGCGCAGCCACGGCGGGTGACGGACCCCCCGAAGGAACACCCCATGTCTTCTCCCATCCGGATCGCGATCGCCGGTCACGGCAACCTTGGCCGTGGCGTCGAGGCCGCCATCACCCGCAACCCCGACATGCAGCTGGTCGGCATCTACACGCGCCGCGCACCGAGCCAGATCACGCCTCTGACCGCCGGCGTGCCGGTGCATGGCATGGACGCGCTGGCGGGCCACGCCAGCGGCATCGACGTGCTGATCCTGTGCGGCGGCTCCAAGGACGACCTGCCCGAGCAGGGGCCCAGGCTGGCCGCGCTGTGCAACACGGTGGACAGCTTCGACACCCACGCGCGCATCCCCGAATACTTTGCCGCCGTCGATGCGCCGGCGCGCGCCCATGGCAAGACGGCGCTGATCTCGGCCGGCTGGGATCCGGGCATGTTCTCGATCAACCGCGTGCTGGGCGAGGCGCTGCTGCCCGAAGGTGCCAGCTACACCTTCTGGGGCAAGGGGGTCAGCCAGGGCCACTCCGACGCCATCCGCCGCGTGCCCGGCGTGGCCGGCGGCGTGCAGTACACGATTCCGGTGCCGGCGGCGGTGCAGCAGGTGCGCGCCGGCGGCCAGCCGCAGCTGAGCACGCGCCAGAAGCACACGCGCGAATGCTTCGTGGTGCTGGCCGAGGGCGCCGACGCCGAGGCGGTGCGGCAGGCCATCGTCACCATGCCGCACTACTTCGACGAGTACGACACCACCGTGCACTTCATCAGCGCCGAGCAGCTGCGGCGCGAGCACGGCGCCATGCCGCACGGCGGCTTCGTGATCCGCAGCGGCCAGACCAGCGCCGGCGTCACGCAGGTGATCGAGTACGGCCTGACGCTGGGCAGCAACCCCGAGTTCACCTCGGCCGTGCTGGTGGCCTATGCGCGCGCCGTGCATCGCCTGCACCAGCAGGGTCGCCACGGCGCGCTGACGGTGTTCGACGTCGCGCCGGGCCTGCTGTCGCCGCTCAGTGCGGCGCAGCTGCGGGCCCAGTCGCTGTGACCGAGCGACTTCAGAAATGATAGCTGCTGGCGCTTGATGGACAAGCGCTGAAGCTGGATTGTTTGCCTGTTCCTGGGGCTGCGCCCGGCCCCTGCCGGCGGCGCGACCGATCCCGTATCATTGGTCGGCCGGCCCTGGGGCCGGCTTTTTGATGGCATGGCTACCGCTTCCTCCGCTGACGCATTGGTCGAACTGCGCGACGTGACCTTCGGGTACGGCGAACGCGCGGTGCTGCGCCAGCTGTCGCTCAGCGTGCCGCGGGGCAAGGTGACGGCGCTGATGGGGGCTTCGGGCGGTGGCAAGACCACCGTGCTGCGCCTGATCGGCGGGCAGCAGCGCGCCCAGCAGGGCCAGGTACGGGTGGCGGGCCAGGATGTGGGCACGATGAGCGAGCAGCAGCTGTACGCGGCGCGCCGGCGCATGGGCATGCTGTTTCAGTTCGGCGCGCTGTTCACCGACCTGTCGGTGTTCGACAACGTGGCCTTTCCCTTGCGCGAACACACCGCGCTGCCCGAGGCGCTGATCCGCCACATCGTGCTGATGAAGCTGGACGCCGTCGGCCTGCGCGGGGCGCGCGAGCTGATGCCGTCGCAGATCTCGGGCGGCATGGCGCGGCGCGTGGCGCTGGCGCGCGCCATCGCGCTCGATCCCGACCTGGTGATGTACGACGAGCCGTTTGCCGGGCTGGATCCGATCTCGCTCGGCACGGCGGCGCAGCTGATCCGCCAGCTGAACGATGCGCTGGGCATCACCAGCATCGTGGTGTCGCACGACGTGGCGGAAACCTTTCGCATCGCCGACCAGGTGATCATCCTGGCCGACGGCGGCGTGGCCGCCTGCGGCACGCCGGCCGAGGTGCGCGCCAGCAGCGACCCGCTGATCCGCCAGTTCGTCGGCGTCGATCTGCACGGGCCGGTGCAGTTTCACTACCCTGGCCCGACGGTGGAGCAGGACTTCGGGGTGGAGGCGGGACCGTGAGCTGGTGGCGCCCGTCCGACATCGGCTTTGCCGTGCGCCGTGGCCTGGACGACATGGGCTATGCCGCGCGCCTGTTCTGGCGCCTGCTGCGGCTGCTGGGGCCGACCTGCCGGCGCTTCGGCCTGCTGCGCGACCAGATCCATTTCCTGGGCAACTACTCGCTGGCCATCATTGCCGTCTCCGGCCTGTTCGTCGGCTTCGTGCTGGCGCTGCAGGGCTACAACATCCTGCAGCGCTACGGCTCGGCCGAGGCGGTGGGCATGATGGTGGCGCTGTCGCTGCTGCGTGAACTGGGGCCGGTGGTGACGGCGCTGCTGTTCGCCGGCCGCGCCGGCACCTCGCTGACCGCCGAGATCGGTCTGATGAAGGCGGGCGAGCAGTTTTCGGCCATGGAGATGATGGCGGTCGACCCGATCCAGCGCATCATTGCGCCGCGCTTCTGGGCCGGCGTGATCGTCATGCCGCTGCTGACGGCGGTGTTCAACGCCGTCGGCGTGCTGGGCGGCTGGGTGGTCAGCGTGCCCATGATCGGCGTCGATCCCGGCGCCTTCTGGAGCCAGATGCAAGGCGGTGTCGATGTGTTCGACGACCTGGGCAACGGCGTGGTCAAGAGCGTGGCGTTCGGCTTCACCGTCACCTTCGTGGCGCTGCTGCAGGGCTATGTGGCCAAGCCTACCGCCGAGGGCGTGGCGCGCGCCACCACGCGCACGGTGGTGATGGCGTCGCTGATGGTGCTGGGGCTGGACTTCCTGCTCACGGCGCTGATGTTCAGTTGATTTGCTGCGGGGAGAAAACGCAAGATGGGACGCTCCAAGAACGACATCTGGGTCGGCCTGTTCGTGATGATCGGCCTGGCGGCACTGGTGTTCCTGGCGCTGCAGTCGGCCAACCTGCTGTCGCTGAGTTTCCAGCGCGGCTACCGCATCACGGCCAGTTTCGACAACATCGGCGGGCTCAAGCCCAAGGCCGCGGTGCGCAGCGCCGGTGTGGTGGTCGGGCGCGTGGCCGGCATCGGCTTCGACGACCAGCGCTTTCAGGCGCGCATCGAGCTGGACATGGACCCGCGCTTTCACTTCCCGCGGGACAGCTCGCTGAAGATCCTCACCAGCGGCCTGCTGGGCGAGCAATACATCGGCATCGAGCCCGGTGCCGACGACAAGAACCTGGCGCCCGGCGATAATGTGACGGCCACCCAGTCCGCCGTCGTGCTCGAGAACCTGATCAGCCAGTTCCTCTACAACAGCGCGGCCGGCAACGCCAGCAGCGGCGCCGGCAAGCCGGCGGGGGGCGCGACCAAGTAGCGTCACGCGGCACTTCGGTGGCCGCCACCATCATGCACACCCACCACCACCTACCCGCGACCCCCATGCAGGCCACGCCGGCCGCCGGCGCCCGGTGGCGCCTGCGCGGCGCCGCCGGCGTGGCGGCGCTGGCCCTGCTGAGCGGCTGCGCCAGCGCGCCCGGGGTCGACCCGCGCGATCCGTGGGAGGCCTACAACCGCAGCATGTACCGCTTCAACGACGCGATCGACACCGCGGTGCTCAAACCCGTGGCCACGGTCTACCGCGACACGCTGCCGCAGCCGGTGCGCACCGGCGTGGGCAACTTCTTCGGCAACCTGGGAGACGTCTGGTCGTTCGTCAACCAGACGCTGCAGGCCAAGCCGGAAGCCGCCCTGCATTCGTTCTGGCGCGTGGTCGTCAACACCACCATGGGCCTGGGCGGCGTGCTCGATCCGGCCAGCGAGATGCGCCTGGAGCGCCGGCGCGAGGACTTCGGTCAGACCCTGGGACACTGGGGCGTGCCCGCCGGGCCGTACTTCGTGCTGCCGTTCTTCGGGCCCTCGACCGTGCGCGACACGGTGGCGCTGCCGGTGGACATCTACGGCCACCCGCTCAGCCACGTGAACGACGTGTCGGCACGCAATGCGCTGGGCGCCACCCAGGTGGTCAACACCCGCGCCGCGGTGCTGGGTGCCACCGAACTGCTCGAGTCGGCCGCGCTCGACCCCTATTCCTTCCAGCGCGACGCCTACCTGCAAAAGCGCCGCAACGACATCCATGACGGCAATCCGCCGGCCGACCAGGAGCGCTACGATCTGGACGAACCCGCGCCCGCCGGCGGGGCCGCGGCGGCAGGCCGTTAGCCGGCAGGGCGGCGCCGCCCCGGCAGCTGCGGCACAATTTGTAACTGCGCCCGGGAACTCGGGTTGCACCATGCCTTCCAAAGCCGGTCGTCATCAGGTCCGGCCCAGCACCGAACAAGAACCACCATGCCTACCCCCCTGCCTTTGGTCCGCCGTCGTTTTCTGCGCCAGGCTGGCGCCGCCCTGGTCGCGCTGGCCACGGGCGCGGCCATGCCATGGGCCAGGGCGGCCGACGAAGCGCCGGACGCCATGATCGGGCGGCTGTCCGGCGAGGTGCTGGAGCGCCTGCGCAACGACAAGGCGCTGCGCAACGGCGACATGGCGCGCGTGATGGCGGTGGTGGACAGCCAGGTCATGCCCAACGTCAACTTCACCCGCATGACCGCGTCGGCCACCGGGCCGGGCTGGCGGCGGGCCACGCCCGAGCAGCGCCAGAAGCTGCAGCAGGAGTTCAAGACCCTGCTGGTGCACACCTACGCCGGCGCGCTGCGCCAGGTCAGCGACCAGACGGTCGAGGTGCGGCCGCTGCGCGCCGCCGCCGACGACGCGGAGGTGGTGGTGCGCACCTGGGTCAAGGGGCGAGGCGAGCCGGTGCAGCTGGACTATCGGCTCGAACGCACGCCGGGTCAGGGCAGCGGCTGGAAGATCTATGACCTGAATGTGCTGGGCGTCTGGCTGGTCGACAACTACCGGCCGCAGTTCGCGCAGCAGATCAACGCCGGCGGCATCGACGCCCTGATCCGCTCGCTGGCCGAACGCAACCAGGCCAACGCCGGCAGTTCCAGAGGCTGAGCCGGGCCATGCTGGTGCTGCCGTCCGAGCTGCTGCACGCCCAGGCCCCGGCCTGCCTGACCATGCTGCGCGACGCCGCGCGGGCCGAGCCCGGGCCGCTGGTGCTGGTCGATGCCACACCGCTGGTGAGCTTCGACTCCTCGGCGCTGGCGGTGCTGCTGGAATGCCGGCGCGACTGCCTGCTCGACGGCAAGCAGTTCGCCGTGCATGGTCTGGCGCCGCATCTGCGCGAGCTGGCGCGTCTGTACGGCGTGTCGGCCCTGCTGGCGCCGCCCCAGGCGGCGCCGTCGCCGGCCCTGGCTCCGGCGGACTGAATACCCCCGGGTGGCCCGGATGCTTGCGTGCCGGCACCCGCCCGGCAGCGGGCAAGAACGTAAAATGGCCGGTTGCCTATGCCCGCCATTTCGTTTCAGTCGGTGTCCAAGGTCTACCCGGCCACCGGCAAGCCTGGCAGCACTCCCCTCCAAGCGCTCGACGATGTCAGCTTCGACATCGAGGAAGGGGAGTTCTTTGGCCTGCTCGGCCCCAACGGTGCCGGCAAGACCACGCTGATCTCCATCCTGGCCGGCCTGGCGCGCGCCACTGCCGGTCGCGTGCTGGTGCATGGCCACGACGTGCAGGCCGAGTTCGTGTCGGCGCGCCGGCATCTGGGCATCGTGCCGCAGGAGCTGGTGTTCGACCCCTTCTTCACCGTGCGCGAGGCGCTGCGGTTTCAGTCGGGGTACTTCGGCCTGCACCACAACGACGACTGGATCGACGAATTGCTGGAGGGCCTGGGTCTGGCCGACAAGGCCCGGGCCAACATGCGCCAGCTGTCCGGTGGCATGAAGCGCCGCGTGCTGGTGGCGCAGGCGCTGGTGCACAAGCCGCCGGTGATCGTGCTCGACGAGCCGACCGCCGGCGTCGACGTGGAGCTGCGCCAGACGCTGTGGCAGTTCGTCGACGGCCTGAACCGGCAGGGCCATACGGTGCTGCTGACCACGCACTACCTGGAAGAGGCCGAGGCGCTGTGCCAGCGCATCGCCATGCTCAAGAGCGGGCGCGTCATCGCGCTGGAGCGCACCAGCACCTTGCTGAGCAACGCCACCGCCAACGTGCTGTATTTCAAGACCGACGGCGCGCTGCCCGCGCCGCTGGCGGCGGCGGCGCGTGTCACCGGGCGCATCGTCGAGCTGCCGGCGCACGACCCGGCCGAGATCGAACGCCACCTGGCCACGCTGCGCGAGGCCGGCGTGAAGGTCGAAGACCTGGAAATCCGCAAGGCCGATCTGGAGGACGTGTTCATCGAACTGATGAACGGCCAGCGCGCCCCCGCCGGGAGCCTGGCATGAACGGGCCGCGCGCGCCGGCCCGCCTGCAGGCCCTGCCGGCCCCGGAGGACGGCTGGAAGATGCTGCTCAAGAAGGAGGTGCTGCGCTTCTGGCGCGTGGCGTTGCAGACCATCGCCGCGCCGGTGCTGACGGCGGTGCTGTACCTGCTGATCTTCGGCCATGTGCTGGAAGGGCGCGTGCAGGTGTACCCGGGGGTGGGCTACGTGGCCTTTCTGGTGCCCGGACTGGTGATGATGAGCGTGCTGCAGAACGCCTTCGCCAACAGCGCCTCCAGCCTGGTGCAGAGCAAGATCATGGGCAACCTGGTGTTCGTGCTGCTGACGCCGCTGTCGGCCTGGCACTGGTTCGTCGCCTACGTTGGCGCGGCCATCCTGCGCGGCCTGCTGGTGGGGCTGGGCGTGTACCTGGTGACCCTCTGGTATGCGCCGCCCCAGGTGGCGGCGCTGGCCTGGATCCTGGTGTTTGCCGTGCTGGGGGCCGCGCTGATGGGTGTGCTGGGCCTGCTGGCCGGCCTGTGGTCGGACAAGTTCGACCAGATGGCGCTGTTCCAGAATTTCATCGTCATGCCCATGACCTTTCTGTCGGGCGTGTTCTACTCCATCCATTCGCTGCCGGGCGTGTGGCAGGCCATCAGCCAGGTCAACCCGTTCTTCTACATGATCGACGGCTTTCGGTTCGGCTTCTTTGGTGTCAGCGACGTCTCGCCCTGGTTCAGCCTGGGGGTGGCCGGCACCAGCGTGCTGCTGGTGTCGGCGCTGACGCTGCACCTGCTGCGCACCGGCTACAAGCTGCGCTACTGACCCCTTCAACCCATCCCGCCATGAACGCAGAACAGATCAAGCAACTCATCGCCGCCGGCCTGGTGTGCGAACACCTGGAACTGGAGGGCGACGGTCGCCACTGGTTCGCCGTCATCGTCTCGCCCCAGTTCGAGGGCAAGCGGCCGATCGCGCGTCACCAGATGGTGTATGCGACGCTGGGCAGCCAGCTGCAGACGGACGCCGTGCACGCGCTGTCGATGAAGACCCTGACCCCCGCCGAATGGGCCGCGCAGCGTTCCTGACACTATGGTATTGATAGCTTGTGGCGCTTGTCAGGAGCGCCCCAGAGCCCTGTTTCTTCATTCATTCGCTTGAGCATGGACAAACTGTTGATCCGCGGTGGCCGTTCGCTGCAGGGTGAGGTGCTGATCTCCGGCGCCAAGAACGCCGCGCTGCCCGAGATGTGCGCCACGCTGCTCAGCAGCGCGCCGGTGCATCTGGTCAACGTGCCGCGTCTGCACGACGTGCGCACCATGCGCCACCTGCTCGACCACATGGGCGTGGCCACGCAGACCCACGGCGAGCGCGGCGGCATGAGCTTCGTCGCTCCCGATGACCTCAACCCCGAGGCGCCGTACGAGCTGGTCAAGACCATGCGCGCGGCGGTGCTGGTGCTGGGCCCGCTGCTGGCGCGCTTTGGCCGCGCGCGGGTGTCGCTGCCGGGTGGCTGCGCCATCGGCTCGCGGCCGGTGGACCAGCACATCAAGGGCCTGCAGGCCATGGGCGCGCAGATCGAGGTCGAGCACGGCTACATGGTGGCGCGCCTGCCGGCCGGCCGCAGCCGCCTGCGCGGCGCGCGCATCACCACCGACATGGTGACCGTCACCGGAACCGAGAACCTCCTCATGGCCGCTGCGCTGGCCGAAGGCGAGACGGTGCTGGAAAACGCCGCCCAGGAACCCGAAATCACCGACCTGGCCGAGCTGCTGATCGGCATGGGCGCGCGCATCGAGGGCCATGGCACGAGCCGCATTCGCATCGAGGGCGTCGAGCGCCTGCACGGCGCCACGCACGAGGTGGTGGCCGACCGCATCGAGGCCGGCACCTTTCTGTGCGCGGTCGCCGCCACCGGCGGTGACGTCACGCTGCGCCATGCGCGTGCCGACCACCTGGACGCGGTGATCGACAAACTGCGCGACGCCGGCGTGCAGGTCGAGGCGCTGGACGGCGCCATCCGCGTGCGCAGCGCGGGCGGGCCGGCGTTGCGCGCGCAGAGCTTTCGCACCATCGAATACCCGGGCTTTCCGACCGACATGCAGGCGCAGTTCATGGTCCTCAACTGTGTGGCGGCCGGCCCCAGCATGGTCACCGAGACCATCTTTGAAAACCGCTTCATGCACGTCAACGAGCTGGCGCGCCTGGGGGCGCAGATTCACGTCGATGGCCGCAACGCCATGATCGAGGGCGCGGCGCGCCTGTCCGGCGCCACCGTGATGGCGACCGATCTGCGCGCCTCGGCCAGCCTGGTGATCGCCGGTCTGATCGCCGAGGGAGAGACCGTGGTCGATCGCATCTATCACCTGGACCGCGGTTACGATCAGATGGAAGAAAAGCTGCGCGCCCTGGGCGCCGACATCGAGCGCGTGCGCTGAGCCCCATGCCTACCGGACGCGCAGCACCCGCAGGAGACGCGCAAGGCGCGGCATCGATCCCTCAATTCGGCTGTAGGTTTCGCGCCCTGCGCGTACGGCCAGTCTGCGAGTCCTGAATGATCACCCTTGCCCTGTCCAAAGGCCGCATCTTCGACGAGACCCTGCCGCTGCTGGCCGCCGCCGGCATCGAGGTGCTGGAGGATCCCGAAACCTCGCGCAAGCTGATCCTGCCCACCAACCAGGACGGCGTGCGCGTGGTGCTGGTGCGCGCCACCGACGTGCCGACCTACGTCGAGTACGGCGGCGCCGACCTGGGTGTGACCGGCAAGGACGTGCTGATCGAGCACGGCGGCGCCGGCCTGTACCAGCCGCTGGACCTGCGCATCGCGCAGTGCCACATGGCCGTGGCCGCGCCCGAGGGCTTCGACTACCAGCGCGCCGTGCGCCAGGGCAGCCGCATCACCGTGGCCACCAAGTACACCACCATCGCGCGCAACTTTTTTGCCGACAAGGGCGTGCATGTGGACCTGATCAAGCTCTACGGCAGCATGGAACTGGCGCCGCTGACCGGCATGGCCGACGCCATCGTCGATCTGGTCAGCACCGGCAAGACGCTCAAGGCCAACCGGCTGGTCGAGGTCGAGCACATCATGGACATCAGCTCGCGCCTGGTGGTCAACCAGGCCGCGCTCAAGCTCAAGACGGCGCCGATCCGGCGCATCATCGACGCTTTTGCCCAGGCCATCGGCCCCGCCATTTGATATGAAATTCATAGCTGCTCCCGCACGTCTGTCCACGCTGGATGCCGATTTCGAGCAACAATTTCAGCAGCGTCTGCACTGGAGCGCCGAGCAGGACCAGGCCATCGAGCAGCGCGTGCGCGACATCCTGGCCGACGTGCGCGCGCGCGGCGACGCGGCGCTGCTGGACTGCACCGCGCGCTTCGATGGCGTGCAGGCGGCCTCGGTGGCGGCGCTGGAATTGCGCGCCGCCGAGCTGAAAGCCGCCTTCGACGGCCTGCCGGCCGAGCAGCGCGAGGCGCTGACGCAGGCTGCCGCGCGCATCCGCCGTTACCACGAATGGCAGAAGCAGCAGGGCGGCGAAACCGCCACCTACCGCGACGAAGACGGCACCCTGCTGGGTCAGAAGGTGACACCGCTGGACCGCGTGGGCATCTACGTGCCCGGCGGCAAGGCGGCCTACCCCAGCAGCGTGCTGATGAACGCCATCCCGGCCCATGTGGCCGGCGTGGGCGAAATCGTCATGGTGGTGCCGACCCCGCGTGGCGAGAGGAACCCGCTGGTGCTGGCCGCCGCGCACGTGGCCGGCGTCACGCGTGCCTTCACGCTGGGCGGCGCGCAGGCCGTGGCGGCGCTGGCCTATGGCACGGCCACCGTGCCTCGGGTGGACAAGATCACCGGCCCCGGCAACGCCTATGTGGCCAGCGCCAAGAAGCACGTGTTCGGCCAGGTCGGCATCGACATGATCGCCGGCCCGTCAGAGATTCTGGTGCTGGCCGACGGCAGCACGCCGGCCGACTGGGTGGCGATGGACCTGTTCAGCCAGGCCGAACACGACGAGCTGGCACAAAGCATCCTGCTCAGCCCCGACGCCGCCTATATCGACGCCGTGCAGGCGGCCATCGAGCGCCTGCTGCCCACCATGCCGCGCGCCGAGATCATCGCCAGGAGCCTGACCGGGCGCGGTGCGCTGATCCACACCCGCAGCATGGAAGAGGCCTGCGACATCGCCAACCGCATCGCGCCCGAGCACCTGGAAGTCAGCAGCCGCGAGCCGCAGCGCTGGGAGCCGCGGCTGCGCCACGCCGGCGCCATCTTTCTGGGGGCCTGGACCAGCGAGAGTCTGGGCGACTACTGCGCCGGCCCCAACCACGTGCTGCCCACCAGCGGCACGGCGCGCTTTTCTTCGCCGCTGTCGGTGTACGACTTCCAGAAGCGCAGCAGCCTGATCGAGGTCAGCGCCGAAGGCGCGCGCCGGCTGGGCCGCATCGCCAGCGTGCTGGCGCGCGGCGAGGGCCTGCAGGCGCACGCGCGCGCGGCCGAGTTGCGCGACCCGGCGGCAGCGACACGCTGACAGGCCCCACCGGCCATCGACCGCCGCGCGCGGTGGTGGCATCATGCGTTGCATGCAGCGGCGTGCCGCCCAGGCAGGTGCCGCGGCGGCGGGCGGCCTGTGGGCCGGAGAGGAGCGCACGGTGGAAATCACGCTGAACGGCTACCACACCCTGATCCTGGCGGCACTGGTCATGCTGGTCGGGCACTGGCTGGTGTTTCGCATCCGGTTGCTGTCGGCCTTCAACATCCCGGAGCCTGTGGCTGGAGGGCTGCTGGCGGCGGCGATCGTCTATGCCCTGAACGTCGCGCTGGGCGTCCGGTTCAAGTTCAGCACCGAACTGCAGACCAGCTTCATGCTGATGTTCTTCTCGTCCATCGGGCTGAGCGCCGATTTCACGCGACTGAAGGAGGGCGGCAAGCCCCTGGTGGTGCTGCTGGTCATCGTCTCCTGCTTTATCGTGGTGCAGAACCTGATCGGCGTCGGTCTGGCTGCGGCGCTGGGACTGAAACCGCTGCTCGGCCTGGTGGTCGGCTCCATCACGCTCACCGGCGGCCACGGCACCGCGGGGGCCTGGGGTCCGGTGCTGGAGCAGAACTACGGCATCGCCGGCGCCACCACGCTGGGCATCGCCACGGCCACCTTTGGCCTGGTGTTCGGCGGGCTGATCGGCGGTCCGGTGGCGCGCTACCTGATCCGCCAGCAGCACAGGCAGCCCATGCCGGAGGCCGGTGTGCGCGACTCGATCGATACCATCTCCGGCAAACCGCGTCATGGCGAAACCGACAGCAGCGTCCGTGACAGGCGCCTGACCTTCGACATGCTCGACGAGCCGCGCCTGATCACCGCCTACAGCGCCATCGAGACACTGGCCATGTTTGCCGCCTGCCTGACCGCGGCCGACCTGGTGAGTGGCTGGACCAAGGGCAGCGCCATCGAGCTGCCCACCTTCATCTGGGCGCTGGCCAGTGGCGTGGTGATTCGCAACGTGCTGACCCATGCCTTCCGCTTCGAGATGTTCGACCGCGCCATCGACGTGTTCGGCAACGCCTCGCTGTCGCTGTTTCTGGCCATGGCCTTGCTCAGCCTGCGCCTGTGGGAGCTGGCCGATCTGGCCGGTCCGGTGGCCATCATCCTGGCGGTGCAGGTGCTGGTGATGATGGCCTGGGCGTCGTTCGTGACCTACCGCTTCATGGGGGCCGACTACGACGCCGCAGTGGTGGCGGCCGGCCACTGCGGCTTCGGCCTGGGCGCCACGCCGACGGCGATCGCCAACATGCAGGCCATCACCGATCGCTTTGGCCCGTCGTACAAGGCCTATCTGGTGGTGCCGCTGGTGGGGGCCTTCTTCGTCGACCTGGTGAACGCCACGGTGCTGCAAATCTTCACGCAGTTGCCGTTTCTGCGTTAGGGCCGGTTCACGCCATGCAAGGCGCCCCCTTGCTGGCTTCAATGGGTGCTGGACGAGCCACGGCCGACCACGGCCACGCTGCGGCGGTGATCGACCCAGGTCAGGCGCCCGACGTCGAAGCCGGCGGCACGCGCGCGATCGAGCAGGCGGGCCCGCGTGGCGGCACGCATCGTCGGGCTGCGCGCCAGCAGCCACAGCTGGTCGTGCGTGGGGCCGCAGACCAGGGCGTGCTGGTCGGCGTCGTCGATGTCGAACACGGCGCGGCTGGTGCGCACCGGCCAGACCAGGCTGAGGTGCAGGTGCGCCTCGCGCGACGGGTGCGCCGGGCGCGCGCGTGCCGTGGTGGTGCGCCAGCGCCCCAGGCGCGTGTCGAAGCCGCGCCGGGCGATCTGCAGCGTGCCATCGGGCAGCAGGCTGTGGTGCACCACACCGTCGGTCAGCCCACGGTCCTGCGGCGGGTCGATGCGCGCGATTTCGTACCAGCGGCCGAGCCAGCGTTCCAGCCTGAACGGCGTCACCGGGTGCACGCCGGGCGGCAGACCGGTCTGCTGGCTCAGGCGGTACAGCGCATAGGCGCCGACCCCGAGCAGGGCAAGGGTTCTGGCTCTCATGGTCAGCGCGGCAGCATAGCAGGCGCGCGGCTGCGGCGGGCGTGCGGCGGCACCGGTGCGGATGACACGAAGTTCGTGTTGCACGAAATTCGTGTACACTGCCCGACATGAAGAACGTCACCATCACCGTCGACGAAGCCGTGCTCGAATGGGCGCGGGTGGAGGCGGCGCGGCGCGGCTCCAGCGTTTCGCGCATGGTGGGTGAGATGCTGGCCGAGAAGATGCGTCAGGAAGACGCCTACGCCCAGGCCATGCGCAGCGCGCTGCGCTTCGAGTCCTGGGGCGCCAGCGACGGGCCGTACCTGCGGCTGAGCGAGGTCGAATGATGCCGCCCCTGGTGTTCGTCGACACGCCGGTGTTCCTGTACGCAGCCGACGAGCGCGATGGGCGCAAGCAGGCGCTGGCGCGCGAATGGGTGCGCTGGTGCTGGAGCCAGCGCAGCGGCCGCATCAGCACCCAGGTGCTCAACGAGCTCTACCACAACGCCATCACGCGCTTTCGCGCCCGCATGCCGGTGCAGCAGGCGCGCGCGCAGGTGCGCAACCTGCGTCAGTGGCAGCCGCCGCACCTGGATACCTTCACCATCGACGGCGCCTGGGCGCTGCAGGATCGCCATGCGCTGGGCTACTGGGATGCGCTGATCGTCGCCTCGGCCCAACAGCAAGGCTGTCAGTACCTGCTGTGCGAGGACCTGCCGCATCAGCAGCGCTTCGAGAGCGTGCAGGTGATCAACCCCTTCCGGGTCCGTCCCGACGAACTGCCCCTTGCCGATGAGCACTGACACCTCGACCCCCAGCCCGCTGGCCCGTATCCGCCAGGACGTGCAGTCCATGCACGCCTACGCGGTGCAGGACTCGGCCGGCCTGCTGAAACTGGACGCGATGGAAAACCCCCATCGCCTGCCGGACGCCCTGCAGGCCGAGCTGGGTCGCCGCCTGGGCCGGGTGGCCATCAACCGCTATCCCGGCGCCCGCGTGGCCGAGCTGGGCGCCGCGCTGCACGCCCACGCTGCGCCGCCGGCGGGTTGGTCGCTGATGCTGGGCAACGGCTCGGACGAGCTGATCAGCCTGCTGGCCATGGCCTGCGACGTGCCGGGAGCGTCTATCCTGGCGCCGCTGCCCGGCTTCGTGATGTATGCCATGAGTGCGCGCCTGCAGGGCCTGGCGTTTCACGGTGTGCCGCTGACGCCCGACTTCGCGCTCGACGAGGCCGCCATGCTGGCCGCCATCGAGCGCCACCGCCCGGCCATCCTGTACCTGGCCTACCCCAACAACCCCACCGGCACCTTGTGGGACGCCGGCAGCATCGCCCGTCTGATTGCCGCCCAGGGCCGCCAGGGCGGGTTGGTGGTGATGGACGAGGCCTACCAGCCCTTTGCCGCGCACAGCTGGATCGAGGTGGTGCGCGCCGCCCCCGAGCCGCACCGCCACGTGCTGATCATGCGCACGCTGTCCAAGTTCGGGCTGGCCGGCGTGCGCATCGGCTACCTGATGGGCGAGGCGACGCTGCTGGCCGAAATCGACAAGGTGCGCCCGCCCTACAACGTCAGTGTGCTCAACGCCGAGTGCGCGCTGTTCGCGCTCGAACACGCCGACGTGTTTGCCGCGCAGGCGGCCGACATCCGCGCGCAGCGCGCGCAGCTGCTGCAGGCGCTGGCGGCGCTGCCGGGTGTCACGCCGTTTCCCAGCCAGGCCAACATGGTGCTGGCGCGCGTGCCCGATGCGGCGCGCGTGTTTGCCGGCATGCGCGCGCGCGGTGTGCTGATCAAGAACGTTTCTACAATGCACGCGCTGCTGGCGAACTGCGTGCGCCTGACGGTCGGTACCGCCGACGAGAACGCGCAGATGCTGGCGGCCCTGCAAGCCTCGCTATGACCACCACTGCACGCAGCGCCGACGTCGCGCGCGACACCGCCGAAACCCGCATCCGTGTGCGCCTGAACCTGGACGGCAGCGGCCAGGCCACGCTGGCCACCGGCATCGGCTTTTTCGACCACATGCTCGACCAGATCGCGCGCCACGGCCTGATCGATCTGGACGTGCAGTGCCAGGGCGATCTGCACATCGACGGCCACCACACGGTGGAGGACGTGGGCATCGCCATCGGCCAGGCGGTGCGCCAGGCGGTGGGCGACAAGCGCGGCATCACCCGCTACGGCCACAGCTACGTCCCGCTGGACGAAGCGCTGTCGCGCGTGGTGATCGATTTTTCGGGTCGCCCCGGCCTGGTGCTGGACGCGCGCTTTGCCAGCGCCATGATCGGCGGCTTCGACACCCAGCTGGTGCATGAATTCTTTCAGGGCTTCGTCAACCACGCCCAGGTCACGCTGCACATCGACAACCTGAAGGGCGTGAACGCGCACCACCAGGTCGAAACCATCTTCAAGGCCTTTGGCCGTGCGCTGCGCATGGCGCTCACGCCGGATGCGCGCGCCGCCGGTCAGGTGCCCTCGACCAAGGGCACGCTCTAAGTCAAATCGGCCTCCAGCGCTTGACAGATAAGCGCCAGCAGCTATGTTATCGATAGCAAATCAAACGGTCGCCGTGGTCGACTACGGCATGGGCAACCTGCGCTCGGTGGCGCAGGCGGTGATGCACGCCGCGCAGGACACGCGCGTGGAGGTGGTGGTCACCGACGATCCGGCGCGCGTGCGCGCGGCGCACCGCGTGGTGCTGCCGGGGCAGGGCGCGATGGGCGACTGCATGCACCAGCTGCATGCCTGCGGCCTGCTCGAATCGGTGCTGGAGGCCGCCGACGGCAAGCCGCTGTTCGGCGTCTGCATCGGCATGCAGATGCTGCTGACGCACAGCGCCGAGGGCCACACCGCGGCCGGCACACCCGGTCTGGGCCTGATCCCGGGCGAGGTGCTGCGCTTCGATCTGGCCGGTCGCCAGGCGCCCGACGGCAGCCGCTACAAGGTGCCGCACATGGGCTGGAACCGGGTGTTCCAGAGCCGCCCGCACCCGCTGTGGCAGGGCGTGGCCGACGGCGCCTGGTTCTATTTCGTGCACAGCTACTTTGCCCGCCCGCACACGCCGACCCATGCCGTGGGCGAAACCGAGTACGGCGCACGTTTTGCCAGCGCCGTGGCGCGCGATAATATTTTTGCTACCCAGTTCCACCCGGAAAAGAGTGCCGACCAGGGCCTTACCCTGTACCGCAACTTCCTGAACTGGCGGCCCTGAACCTGGCGCGGCGTTGTGCGCGACGCGTTCTGCACGCACCGCCCGGCCCGGCCGATCGACTTCTTCATCGTTCATTCGTTCCATCTGTCCCGAACATGTTGCTGATCCCCGCCATCGATCTCAAGGACGGCCATTGCGTGCGCCTGAAGCAGGGCGACATGGACCAGGCCACGGTTTTCAGCGAGGCCCCGGCCGAGATGGCGGCGCACTGGCTGGGCCAGGGCGCGCGCCGCCTGCATCTGGTGGACCTGAACGGCGCCTTTGCCGGCAAGCCGCAGAACCTGGCGGCCATCAAGGCGATCCTGCGGCAGGTCGATGACGAAATCCCGGTGCAGCTGGGCGGGGGCATCCGCGACCTCGACACCATCGAGCGTTACATCGACGCCGGTATCCGCTACGTCATCATCGGCACGGCGGCGGTCAAGAACCCGGGCTTTCTGAAGGACGCCTGCACCGCCTTCGGTGGCCACATCATCGTCGGTCTGGACGCCAAGGACGGCAAGGTCGCCACCGACGGCTGGAGCAAGCTCACCGGCCACGAAGTGATCGACCTGGCGCGCAAGTTCCAGGACTGGGGCGTGGAAAGCATCATCTACACCGACATCGGCCGCGACGGCATGCTCAGCGGCATCAACATCGAAGCCACCGTCAAGCTGGCGCAGGCGCTCACCATTCCGGTCATCGCCTCCGGCGGGCTGTCCACCATGGCCGACATCGAGCAGCTGTGCGCGGTCGAGAGCGAAGGCATCGAAGGCGTCATCGCCGGTCGTGCCATCTATTCCGGCGATCTCGACTTCGCGGCCGCGCAGGCGCGCGCCGACGCGCTGAAAGGCTGACCCCATTCCATGCTGGCCAAGCGCATCATTCCCTGCCTGGACGTGACCGGCGGTCGCGTCGTCAAGGGCGTCAATTTCGTCGAACTGCGCGATGCCGGCGACCCGGTCGAGATCGCCGCGCGCTACAACGAGCAGGGCGCCGACGAGCTCACCTTCCTCGACATCACCGCCACCAGCGACGGGCGCGACCTGATCCTGCCGATCATCGAAGCGGTGGCCAGCCAGGTGTTCATTCCGCTCACCGTCGGCGGCGGCGTGCGCACGGTGGACGACGTGCGCCGCCTGCTCAACGCCGGCGCCGACAAGGTCAGCTTCAACTCGGCCGCCATCGCCAACCCGCAGGTGATCCGCGACGCCTCGGGCAAGTACGGCGCGCAGTGCATCGTGGTCGCCATCGACGCGCGCCGGCGCATCGGCGACGAGCTGGCCGCGCGTGGTCCCGGCTGGGACGTGTTCAGCCACGGCGGGCGCAGGAACACCGGGCTGGACGCCATCGCCTGGGCACGCCAGATGGCCGACTGGGGCGCCGGCGAAATCCTGCTCACCAGCATGGACCGCGACGGCACCAGAAGCGGCTTCGACCTGGAACTGACCCGCGCGGTGAGCGACGCGGTGCTGGTGCCGGTGATCGCCTCCGGCGGCGTCGGCAGCCTCGAACACCTGGCCGACGGCGTGCAGCTCGGCGGCGCCGACGCCGTGCTGGCGGCCAGCATCTTTCACTACGGCGAATTCACCGTCGCCCAGGCCAAGCAGCACCTGGCGGCGCGCGGCATTTCGGTGCGCCTGTGACGCCCGCGGGCGCTTGCGAACACCGCCGATGAACACCTTTGCCGTGCGTCAGAAAACCGCCGCTGGCAGCCGTTATGATCCACGGCCCACGGTCCGCGCATGCCCCGGCATGCCCAAGGCGGACGCGGGCCGCGATCGAACGCCGGTTCGACGCACCCACCCATCCCATCCAAGGAGCCCATGTTGAGCACCGCCGCGAGCCTGAACGACTTTCTGCGCCGTATCGAACAGCGCGACCCCCAGCAACCCGAGTTCCTGCAGGCGGTGCGCGAGGTCATGATGTCGCTCTGGCCGTTCCTGGAGAAACACCCCCGGTACCGCGAACACGGCTTGCTGGAGCGCCTGTGCGAGCCCGACCGCGTGATCCAGTTCCGCGTCGCCTGGGTCGATGACAAGGGGCAGACCCAGGTCAACCGGGCCTTCCGCGTGCAGCACAACATGGCCATCGGCCCCTACAAGGGCGGCATGCGCTTTCACCCCAGCGTCAACCTGTCGATCCTGAAGTTCCTCGGCTTCGAGCAGACCTTCAAGAACGCCCTCACCACCCTGCCCATGGGCGGCGGCAAGGGCGGCAGCGACTTCGACCCCAAGGGCAAGAGCGACGGCGAGGTGATGCGCTTTTGCCAGGCCCTGATGAGCGAGCTGTACCGCCACCTGGGCGCCGACACCGACGTGCCGGCGGGCGACATCGGCGTCGGCGCGCGCGAAGTCGGCTTCATGGCCGGCATGATGAAAAAGCTCAGCAACAACGCCGGCAGCGTGTTCACCGGCAAGGGCATCGCCTACGGCGGCAGCCTGATGCGGCCCGAGGCCACCGGCTATGGCACGGTCTACTTCGCCCAGGAAATGCTGCGCCGCAAGCAGATGGGCTTCGAAGACCGGCGCGTCAGTATCTCCGGCTCCGGCAACGTGGCGCAGTACGCCGCCGACAAGGCGATGGAGCTGGGCGCCAAAGTGGTCACCCTGTCCGACTCCGACGGCACCCTGGTGTGCGAGGGCGGCCTGACGCACGGCATGCTGCAGGACCTGATGGAATTCAAGAACGTGCAGCGGGGCCGCCTGAAGGACTTCTGCAAGCAGCACAAGCTCAAGTTCGAGGCCGGCAAGCGCCCCTGGCATGTGCCGGTGGACATCGCGCTGCCCTGCGCCACCCAGAACGAACTCGATGCGGCCGACGCCAAGCACCTGATCGCCAACGGCGTGGTGTGTGTGGCCGAAGGCGCCAACATGCCCAGCACGCTGGAAGCGGTCGAGCATTTCCTGGCCGCCGGCACCCTGTACGCGCCGGGCAAGGCCAGCAACGCCGGCGGCGTGGCCACCTCGGGCCTGGAGATGAGCCAGAACGCCATGCGCCTGTCCTGGACCCACAGCGAGGTTGATCTGCGCCTGCACGAGATCATGAAGGACATCCACGGCAACTGCGTGCGCCACGGCGAGCGCAAGGACGGCACCGTCAACTACGTCGAAGGTGCCAACGTGGCCGGCTTCGTCAAGATCGCCGACGCCATGCTGGCGCAGGGCGTCTGCTGACCACCTCCTGGCGCGGCGCGCCTGCGCCCTCAAGGGGCGTCGCCCGAGGCCGAGGGCTCCGGCCGCGTGCCCGATGACGCATGCCGGGTGACCGCGCGGCGCCTGGATCAGGGGCAGGTCGGACATCGTGTCGGCGCCGGGCATCACCGGCACCATCGGAGTTCAACCTGGGTTCAAGGCAAATCGGCCTCTGGCGCTTGCCCATCAAGCGCCAGCAGCTATCAACTTTGTAGTTTCTGCGGCCACCAGGCGAATGCCCGACAATCGCGGCATGAGCAACTGGTTGGATCAAGTCGCCTGGGACGCGCAGGGCCTGGTGCCGGCGATCGCGCAGGAAGCGGACACGGGCGACGTGCTGATGTTCGCCTGGATGAACCGCGAAGCACTGGCCAGGACGGCCGAACTCGGCCGGGCGGTGTATTTCAGCCGTTCGCGCGGCAGGTTGTGGTTCAAGGGCGAGGAGTCCGGCCATGTGCAGCAGGTGCATGAAATCCGCATCGACTGCGACAATGACGTGGTGCTGCTCAAGGTGACGCAGCAGGGCCACAGGCCCGGCATTGCCTGCCACACCGGGCGCCACAGCTGCTTCTTCAGCGTGCTGAAGGACGGCGCCTGGCAGGCCGTCGAGCCGGTCTTGAAAGACCCCGAGTCCATCTATAAATAAGGCCCCATGTCGCACGCCGAGCTTCTGGCCCATCTGACCGCCGTGATCGAAAGCCGCAAGCCGGCGGCCGGCGGCGACCCCGACACCAGCTACGTCGCGCGCCTGCTGGCCAAGGGGCCCGACGCCTTCCTCAAGAAGATCGGCGAAGAAGCCACCGAGGTGGTGATGGCCGCCAAGGACGCCGACCACGGCGGGCCGCGCCACAAGGTGGTCAGCGAGATGGCCGACCTGTGGTTTCACGGCATGGTGGCGCTGGCGCACTACGGGTTTTCCGCCGCCGACGTGGTGGCGGAACTGGCGCGCCGCGAGGGACTCTCAGGCCTGGAAGAAAAGGCGCTGCGCAAGGCGCGCCAGCGCGACATCGATGACGCTTCACGCGAAGGAGCTGGAACATGAGCCGCAACGACATCATTGAGGTGGAACCCGTGGGCAGCGCACGCGACGACTCGCTCAAGACCTGGGGCTGGGTCAGCTACCTGCTGCACCTGATCGTGGCGGTGGCGGCGGTGGTGCCGGGCGCGCAGGTCAGCATTGCGCTGCTGATCATCGCGCTGGTGCTGGACCTGGTGAAGAAGGACGATGCCGCCGGCACCTGGCAGGCCAGCCACTTCAGCTGGCGCATCCGCTCCGTGCTGTGGGCCGGCGTGCTGTACCTGGTCACCTTCCCGCTGTTCCTGCTGTTCTACCTGCCGGGGGCGATCGCCTGGGTGGTGATCTCGATCTGGTTCCTCTACCGCATCGTGCTGGGCATGGTGCGCATGAACGCCGGGCGCCCGGTCGAGGCGTAAGCGCGCCGCCCGAACGGCGCGCCTGTGTCACGCCCATCGAACCCGCATGGCGTACCACTTGATGACCCTGGCCACCGGCTCCGGCACGACCGCAGCGCGCACGGCCATCCGGGCGCAGACGGGCCGTTCATCATCCGTCAGGGCGTGTCCCCGCGCCGTCGCACCGCCGGGGGTTCTGCCATTGCCAACCCACTGTCACCGATGTCTTCCATGAGCGCTCACGCCGACCCCCACTGCATCTTCTGCAAGATCGTTGCCGGACAGATTCCATCGCGCAAGGTGTACGAGGACGACGAGCTGTTTGCCTTTCACGACATCCACCCCTGGGCGCCGGTGCACTTCCTGATGGTGCCCAAGCTGCACGTCGCCTCCATGGCCCATGTGGGGCCGGAGCACGAAGCGCTGCTGGGCCGCATCATGGCGCTGGCGCCCAAGCTGGCGCTGGAACAGGGCTGCCAGCCGTACCCTGACGGCGGGTTTCGCATCGTGGTCAATACCGGGGCTCAGGGTGGCCAGGAAGTGCATCATCTGCACGTGCACGTGATGGGCGGGCCGCGCCCGTGGGCGCGCGGGTGAAGCGGCCGCCGGCGAGTGGCGGCGCAAGCCCGCGCCGGGGTGTACCGGTCGTGGCCGGCAACGGGCATGATCGCGCTGGAACCGGGCCCATCCCCGGACGTCTAAAATCATTCTGATTCGCGCCCGTTCATCGGTCGGCGCAAGGAGTTGCAACATGGGTACTTTTTCGATCTGGCACTGGCTGATCGTGCTGCTGATCGTGGTCATGATCTTCGGCACCAAGAAGCTCAAGAACATCGGCTCCGACCTCGGCGGTGCCGTCAAGGGCTTCAAGGACGGCATGAAGGACGGTGCGGCCGAGGCCGACACGCCGCCGGCCGGTCAGGTGACCAACGCCGCCGCGGCCAAGGACACCATCGACGTGCAGGCCAAGGAAAAGAGCTGAGCCGGCCCGCCGCGTGCGCGCGGGGCGTGGCCGACACGCCCGACGCTGGCTGCCCGCGAGGCTGAACCCTTCAGATGCTCGATCTCGGTATTTCCAAGATGGCGCTGATCGGCGCCGTGGCGCTGATCGTCATCGGCCCCGAAAAGTTGCCGCGCGTGGCACGCACGGTGGGCACGTTGCTGGGCAAGGCCCAGCGCTACGTGGCTGACGTCAAGTCCGAGGTCAATCGTGCGATGGACCTCGACGAGCTCAAGAAGATGAAGGAGTCGGTGGAATCCGCCGGCCGCGAAGTCGAGCAGAGCATCCATGCCACCCAGTCGGCGTTCGAGAAGGACTGGAACGAGGCCACCGCCGGGCTGGGCGGTACCGGCACGGGCGAGGACGCCCCGATCCCGTCCTGGGAGCCGGCGCCGCCGCAATACCGACGCCCCGACAAGAACTGGCGCCTCAAGCGCGGCGCCACGCCGCAGTGGTACAAGCAGCGCCACGGCGTGCGCCGGCAGGTGCAGTCGGGCGCGGCGCGCGTGGCGCGCTATCGCCCCAAGAGTCCATGACCCATGACCGTTGACCCTGCCGCAGCGCGGCATCGATGACGCCAGGCCGGCATCGGCCATGCATCGTTGAAGCCGCCCCCGGCGGCACAGTCGCTCGTCATGACACCCCTACCACCATGTCCAACCCCACGCCCGACCCCGAAGACGAACTGGCCGGCACCGAGCAGCCATTCGTCGTCCACCTGATGGAGCTGCGCGATCGGCTGATCAAGTCGATGGTGGCGGTGGCTGTGGTGGCGGGGGCGCTGGCGCTGTATCCGGGGCCGGGCGCGCTGTACGACCTGCTGGCGGCGCCGCTGGTGGCGCACCTGCCGCAGGGCGCGACGATGATCGCCACCTCGGTCATCTCGCCCTTCATGGTGCCGCTGAAGATCCTGCTGATGGCGGCCTTTCTGGTGGCGCTGCCGGTGGTGCTCTACCAGGTGTGGGCCTTCGTGGCGCCGGGCCTGTATTCGCATGAAAAGCGGATGGTGCTGCCGCTGGTGATCTCGAGCACGGTGCTGTTCTTCGCCGGCGTGGCGTTCTGCTACTTTCTGGTGTTCGGCAAGGTGTTCACCTTCATCCAGAGCTTCGCGCCCAAGTCGATCACTGCGGCGCCGGACATCGAGGCCTACCTGAGCTTCGTGCTGACCATGTTCCTGGCCTTCGGGCTGGCGTTCGAGGTGCCGATCGCCGTCGTGGTGCTGGCCCGCCTGGGGGTGGTGAGCATCGAGCAGCTCAAGAGCTTTCGCGGTTATTTCATCGTGCTGGCCTTCATCATTGCGGCCATCGTCACGCCGCCCGACGTGGTGTCGCAGCTGGCGCTGGCCATTCCGATGTGTCTGCTGTACGAAGTCGGCATCTGGGCCGCGCGCCTGTTCATCAAGCACACCACCGCACCCGAAGATGCCGCACCCGCCGCCGGGCCCTGAAGCGCGATCCAGCCGGACAAGGGGCAAATCGACCTCCAGCGCTTGTCAGGCAAGCGCCGTCAGCTATCGTTTTTGATTCATCGTGGCAGCGCGGGCTGCCGTGGCCGCGGGCGCTGGGCCGGGGTGACGGATGCCTGCACCGCCTCGCCGCGGCGCTCCAGCGTGAACGGCACCGCTTCGCCGGGCACCAGTGCGGCTATGCGCGTCAGCAGTTCGGCCACGGTGCGCGTGGGCTGACCGCCCACCTGGGTGATGACATCGCCCGGCCGGATGCCGGCGCTGGCCGCCGGGCCGTTGCCCAGCACGCCGGTGATGATCACCCCCTGCTCGGCCTTGACGCCGAAGGTCTGCGCCAGCTCGGGCGTCAGCTCGCCCGGCTCGACACCGATCCAGCCGCGCACCACCTGGCCGTTGCGGACGATGCTTTCCATCACCTGGCGCGCCGTCGACACCGGGATGGCAAAGCCGATCCCCATGTTGCCGCCCGAGCGCGAATAGATGGCGGTGTTGATGCCCATCAGGTGGCCGCCGATGTCGGTCAGCGCGCCGCCCGAGTTGCCGGGGTTGATGGCGGCGTCGGTCTGGATGAAGTTCTCGAAGGTGTT
>WBZM01001417.1_pt1 | contig 23808 bp, 26 predicted proteins | sample 5204271 | NCBI WGS metagenome assembly WBZM01 (sample SAMN12344346, study PRJNA552823) | activated sludge metagenome | biome: Activated sludge suspended growth; feature: Nitrification reactor; material: Wastewater; isolation source: activated sludge from nitrification reactor of wastewater...
CCGCCCCGCCTGGCTCAAGCCCGGCGCCATCGGCAGCGGCGCCCTCGCCGCGGTCCTCGCCGGCGTGGCCTGGCAGCAGCACGGCCGCTCCGCCAGCGCCTACCGCGACGCCGACGCCATGCTGGTGAACGGCGTCTACCGCCCCGGCGCCGATCCGGCGCGCCACGACGCGCTGGTCCGCAGCGGCGACGCGGCGGCGCGCAACTCCTGGCTGGCCGGCGGCGGCGCCGCGGTCTCGGCGGCCGCGGCGGGCGTCATGTGGTGGCTCTCGCGAGAGCCGTGAGCGCCCCGCCGCCACCTCCGTGACCGCGTGCGCCGCTGGCCGGCGCGCTACAACCTCCCCGCCGCCAGGCGCGGCAGGGAGGCTCCCCGTGGACCGCTTCACCCGCACCTTCACCATCCGCTGGTCCGACTGCGACGCCAACGGCCATCTGCGCAACACCTGCTACAGCGAGTACGCCATCGAGGCCCGCATGGCCGCCCTCACCGAGGGCGGCTTCGGCTTCCCCGAGATGAAGGCCGCGAACGTCGGCCCGGTGCTGCTCCGCGAGGAGATCGACTACCTCCGCGAGTGCCACATGGGTGAGGCGGTGACGGTGGACGTGACCATCCTCGGCCTCTCCGAGGACGGTGCCCGCTTCCGCTTCGGTCACCAGCTCACCAAGGCCAACGGCAAGGCGGCGGCCCGCCTGGTGGTGAGCGGCGGCTGGATGGACCTCGCCACCCGCCGGCTCACCGCGCCGCCCGAGCGGCTCAAGGCGCTGCTCGACCTGGTGCCGCGCGGCGAGGGGTTCGAGGTGCTCAGGCCGGCCGGATCCCGCTGAGCCGCCCCGCGCGTCCGGGGGAGACCCGGGACGGGCGGAAGCGGGCGTTCGCCACCTCGGCGCCGCCGAGGGCAGACCTCCGAAGGTCCGAGTTCCCCGGGCGCCGTGCCGCCGCTACCTCCTGGCCCATGGAAACCATCGCACGCAGCCTCGTCATCGGCGCCGGCGCCACCCTGGTGATGGACGCCTGGGCGGTCCTCCTCCGGCGCTTCGGCATCCCCTCCCTCGACTTCGCCCTGCTCGGCCGCTGGGTTGGCCACCTCCCCCGCGGCCGCTTCCGCCACGATCGCATCGCCGCCGCCGCGCCCATCCCGGGCGAGCGGGCGCTCGGCTGGGCCACGCACTACGCCATCGGCGTCTCCATCGCAGGGCTCCTCCTCGCCACCTTCGGCCTGGCCTGGGCCCACGCCCCGACGCCCGGGCCGGCGCTCCTCATCGGCGTGGTCACGGTGGCGGCGCCGCTCCTGGTGTTGCAGCCGGCCATCGGCGCCGGGATCGCCTCGCGCCGGACGCCGCGGCCGCTCTTCAACTCGCTGAAGAGCCTGGCCACGCACACCGTCTTCGGCCTGGGGCTCTACCTCGCCGCCCTGGCGACGGCGCCGTGACCGCCGCGCCGGCTACGGCGCCGGTTCGCCCCGGATGACGGCCGCCGCGGCCGAGAGCACGGGATCCTGCTCCCGGCTCGCCAGCCGCGCGAAGAGCACCCGCACCGGGGCCGCCGCGTCGCAGAGCACCGTCACCTCTCCGGCTCGCACCGCCGCGTCCGCCTCGTCCTCGTGGAGGAGCCCCACGCCGAGGCCGCTGGCGACCAGGGTGCGGATCATCGGCTGGGTGTCCACGCCGATGACCCGCGCCGGCCGGAGGCGGTGGGCCTGGAAGAGGGCCTCGGCGGCGCGCCCGCAGCAGGCGGAGGCCGGCGGGTAGAGCCAGGCGGCCTTCGCCAGGGCCTCCCAGTCGGGCGGCCGCGCGGCGTCGAAGGCGCCCGGCGCCGCCACCAGCCGCACCTGGAAGCGCGCCACCTCGATGGTCGCGAGGTCCGGCTCGGCCTCGCCGCCCTCGTTGTAGAGGCCGGCGTCGAAGGCGTCGGCGCGCAGCCCGGCCAGGATCTCCGCGGAGCGCGCGTGGCGGAGCGTCACCTCCACCCGCGGGTGGCGCTCCGCCATGGTGGCGAGGAGGCGGCCCAGCGCCCGGTGGTCGGTGCTGCTGCCGGCCCCGAGGCGCAGCCGCCCGGTGAGCTCCCCCTTGCCGCGCGCCGCCTCCTCCAGCAGCGCCCGGTGGGCCGCCAGCGTCTGCTCGGCCTTGTCGAGGAGGCGCCGGCCGTCGGCCGTCAGGCTCATGCCGCGCGAGGTGCGCTCGAAGAGCCGGAGGCCGAGGACGTCCTCCAGCTCCTTCACGTGGGCGCTCACCGCCGGCTGGCTCAGGTGCACCACCTCGGCGGCGCGGGTGATGCTGCCCTCGCGGGCCACGGCGACGAAGGTCCTGAGCTGGGCGAGGTCCACGCGCTACCGCCCCGCGCCGTCGGCCGCCCTCGCCGCCGCCGCCACGCCGGCCTCCAGCCGCCCGGCGAGCTCCGGCCCGTAGTAGCTCCGCCGCGCCTCGCCGGTCCCCGCCTCGGCCCGCCCCGGCTCTTCCACGTACCCGAGGTACCCGCCGGCCAGGGAGATGACCTCGGCGTCCGGCCCGGCGGCGGCGCGCCAGGCCCGGCCCACCGCCTCCACCGGCTCGGACGGCGTGAAGACCAGCAGCGCGCCGCCGAGGCGCACCGCGGTGATGGTGGCCCGCTCGGGGAGGAGCCCGCCGGCCACGCTGCGCGTCGCCGGCCGGAGCCAGGCTGGCACGGCCAGCACCGTGAGCGGCGGGGGCGCCACCGACACCGAGGCGAAGGCGAGCCGGGGCGACCCCGCTGCCGATCCATCGGATCCTCCGGTGCCGGGCACCGTCGCCAACAGCCCGTCCACCGCGGCCGCCACCGCCGCACCGTAGGCGCGCGGCTGGTCCGCCTCCGGCGGCAGCCCCGCCGGCAGCTGCACAGACTGGTCCCCGATGGCCCCCTGGAAGAAGAGGCGGGTCCCGCGCGGCGACGCGGCCAGCACGGTGGAGACCCAGTCGCCCGAGAGGGCCCGGTTCCACTTCCCGAGCAGGGTGGGGTGGGCGGCGAAGGTCACGAGCTCGGCCACCGGCTCGCCGCCGGGGCGCGAGAGGCGCACCGCCAGGAGCCGGCCGTCCGCCTCCGCGCCGGTCCGGTTGCGCACCAGGTCGGCGGCCCGCCCGCGCGCCACCGCCACCTCGGCCGGCCCGAGCCGCCCGTGGGCCTCGCGGATGGCGTCGGCGATGGCCACCGAGATCCGCTGGAAGGCGGCCTGGTCGTACCAGCCGGTGGCCCCCAGCTCCCCGGCCAGCGAGTCCCAGTAGCCGCCCGGCCCCGAGTGCGTGTGCGTGGCGCCGAGCACCACCGCGTCGAGCGCGAGGTCGGCCACGCGGGCCCGCACCGACTCGAGGAGCGGCTCCGGGATCACCAGCAGCTCCGCCGAGACGATGGCCACGGCGCAGCCCGGCTCCCGCACCACCAGCGCGCGGGCGGTGATCGGGTCGCGCTGCCCCATGGCCTCCCACCGGAAGCGCGGGAAGCCGCCGATGGTCGGGGTCGGCCCGGGATCGATGGTCCGCACCGCCGCGCCGGCCGAGAGGGCGCCTTGCCCGGCCGCCCGTCCCAGCACCGCCGGCGTGAAGGCGGGCCGGTCGCCGCGCCACGGCAACGACAGAATCGCCAGGAGCAGCGCCAGGATGGCGATGCCCCGGAGGAGGGCCCCGAACGGGGAGCGGGTGCCGTTCTTTTTCAAGACCGGACGGTTATACTCCGCCGCCTCATGGGCTACGACGCGGTCTACGACAAGCTGAAGGACGAGTGCGGTGTCTTCGGGATCTGGGCCCAGGGCCACCTCGAGGAAGCCGCCAACTTCACCTACCTCGGCCTGCACGCCCTCCAGCACCGCGGCCAGGAGTCGGCCGGCATCGTCTCCACCGACGGCGAGGTGCTCCACGTCCACCACGGCATGGGGCTGGTGGCCGACGTCTTCGACCCGGAGATCATCGGGCGCCTGAAGGGCGGCGTGGCCATCGGCCACGTGCGCTACTCCACCACCGGCGCCAGCCACCTGAAGAACGCCCAGCCCTTCGCGGTGCAGTACGGCGGCGGCTCGGTGGCGGTGGCCCACAACGGCAACCTGGTCAACGCCGACCACCTGCGCGCCGAGCTGGAGCAGCAGGGCTCGATCTTCTCCTCCTCCACCGACACCGAGGTGATCGTCCACCTCATCGCCCGCTCCAAGCAGGGTGGCCCGCCCAACTCGGCCGAGCAGCTGGTCGCGGCGGTGCGCCAGGCGCTCCACCGCGTCAGCGGCGCCTACTCGATCCTCTTCCTCACGCCCAAGGCCATGGTGGGCGTGCGCGACCCCATGGGCTTCCGCCCGCTGGTGCTGGGGCAGCTCAAGGGCCAGTGGGTGCTGGCCAGCGAGACCACCGCCCTCGACCTCATCGAGGCCGAGTACGTGCGCGAGGTGGAGCCGGGCGAGCTCGTCATGATCGACGGCGACGGGCTGCGCAGCGAGCGGCTCTTCCCGGAGATGGACAAGGCCAAGCGCCTCGGCCGCTGCGTCTTCGAGCACATCTACTTCGCCCGCCCCGACTCGATCCTCTTCGGCCAGTCGGTCTACGCGGCCCGCCACGCCTTCGGGAAGCGGCTGGCGGTGGAGCACCCGGTGCCGGCGGATCTCGTCATCCCGGTGCCCGACTCCGGCGTGCCGGCGGCCATCGGCTACGCCGAGCAGGCCGGCATCCCCTTCGCCATGGGGCTGGTGCGAAGCCATTATGTTGGTCGCACCTTCATCGAGCCCTCGCAGCAGATCCGCCACTTCGGCGTGAAGCTGAAGCTCAACGCCCTCAAGGACGTGCTCAAGGGCAAGCGCGTGGTGGTGGTGGACGACTCCATCGTGCGCGGCACCACCAGCCGCAAGATCGTGAAGATGATCCGGGCCGCCGGCGCCAGCGAGGTGCACCTGCGCATCTCCTCGCCGCCCACCGCCTGGCCCTGCTACTACGGCATCGACACGCCGACGCGGCAGGAGCTGATCGCCTCCACCCACGACGAGCTGCAGATCTCCACCTACGTCACCGCCGACAGCCTCGGCTACCTGTCGCTCTCCGGCCTCTACGAGGCGGTGGGCGAGGGGCGCGAGACCTTCTGCGACGCCTGCTTCTCCGGCGACTACCTCATCGACTTCCCGCGCCGCCCGGCCGCCGCGTCCGGCCTGCGGATGGTCGGCCGGTAGCGCCCAGGCCGGCCCCGCCACCCACCTCCGCCCACCCGCCGCGACCCGGTCGCAGGGTCCGTCACGGGGCGGAGTCCACCGATTCCGCTCTCGGTGCTTGCGCGGGCGTGGCTAGAATCGCTCCCCTCACCGCAGGGACCGGAGCCGCGCTCCGAGGGGGATCGACATGCCGTTCCAGCCGCAGGGCCAGCCGCCCGCGGGCGCGCCGCCCGCCTTCCCGCCGGGCCCGCCGCCCATGCCGCCGCAGGGCCAGTGGGGCCAGCCGCCGCCGGGCTTCGCGGGCCCGCCGCCGGTCACCGCCGGCTCGCTCATCGAGCGGACCTTCAAGATCTGGTGGGCCAACGTCGGCAAGCTGGTGGGCATCTCGCTGGTGATGATGGTGCCGGCGCTGATCGCGGTCGGCGTGGTGGCGGGGGCGGCCTTCGGCCTCTCCATGGGGCGGGCCGGCGGCCAGCCCGATCCCTCGCAGGTCTTCGGGATGGTCGGCGGCATCTTCGCGGTGGCGCTGGTGGTGATCCTCCCGCTCACCATGATCATGCTGGGCGGCGTCAACTACGGCGTCATCCAGTGGCTGGCCGGGCGCCCGGCCGGCGTGGGCGACATGCTCCGGCAGGGGGCGCGGCGCCTGTGGGGGCTGCTCCTCACCGGCCTGCTGGTCTTCCTGGCGATCATGGGCGGCTACGTCCTGCTCATCGTCCCCGGCATCATGATCGCCACCGCCGCCGCGGTGGCCATCCCGGCCACCACCGTGGAGGGCGGCGGCGCCGTGCAGTCCTTCCAGCGCAGCCTGGAGCTGACCCGCGGCTACCGCTGGCCGCTCTTCGGCGCCTTCCTGGCGGTCATGGCCATCAACCTGCTGATGGGCCTGATGGGCGGCCTCCTCGGCCTGATCCCCATCCTCGGCATCCTGCTCAACCTGGCCATCTCGCTGGTCACCGCCACCATCCCCTACGTCCTGCCGGCGGTCGCCTACCACGACCTCCGCGTGGCCAAGGAGGGCGTGGACACCTCGCAGCTGGCCCAGGTCTTCGAGTAGCCCCGCTACCCCCGGTCGTGCTTGTGCGCCCTGCGCCTCCCGAAGAGGAGGCGGCGCTCCAGCCGGCCGCGCAGCGCCAGGTAGAAGGCGTCGAGGAAGGCGGCGTCGTCCGGCGCCGGCCCCTCCCAGCCGAGCTTCGCCTTCACCTTCTCCGCCACGGTGCGCAGGGCGTCGGCGTTGCCGGCCTTGCCGCGGTCGCGGAGCACCGACTCCAATACCTGGAGTTCGTAGACGCCGTAGACGTCGAGCTGCGCCTCCGAGAAGGCCACGGCGGCGGCGGGCGCCACGCTGGCGAGGTCGCCGAGGAGCCGCGCCTCGGGGGTCCGCACCACCACCGTGCCGCCGATCAGGTCGCCCACCCGCAGCCGGTCGCGGTTGAAGAAGGGCAGCAGGCCGAAGATCACCATCCAGCCCACGGCCCCGAGGCGCGTCCAGCCCGGGGCCTCGGGGAAGAGGGCGGCCGGCGCCAGCAGCGCCACCAGCGGCAGGAAGAGCTCCACCTCGCGGGTCAGGTTCCTGGCGATGATGGCCTCGGCGGCCAGCGGCCCGCCGCGCGCCTCGATGGCCCGGAGCCCGAGCTTCCGCTTGCCGGGCGTCTGCCCCTGCCAGGAGAGCTCGAAGAAGGCGAAGTAGAAGGTCCGCACCAGGAAGACGGCCACGGTGGTGACGGCCAGCACCAGGTCGCCCTTCACCGCCCCGGAGAGGCCGAGCACGATGGCCGGCGAGGCGGCCAGCAGGGTGAGCAGGACGATGAAGAGCACGTCGAGGAGGAAGGCCCCCAGCCGGTCGCCGGCCTGCGCCACCTCGAAGGCCAGGGGCACGCCCTCGGGCGTCACCACGGTGCGGAGCCGGCCCGCCGGCGCCTCCAGGGGGAGCGGGGCGCCGGGTGGCGTGGCCGGGGCCGGGCTGGCGGCGGCGCTGGCGTTGGCCGGGCTCACGCGCGCTCCCGGCCGGCCCGGACGAGCCAGAGGGTCAGCAGCAGCGCCGAGACGCCCGCCACCGCGTAGCGCACCGGCACGGCGTGGACCAGCTGCCGGAAGATCCCCTCGACGAGCGCCGCCACGAAGAAGAGGAAGACCGCGCCGAGGGCCACCACGCCGGCCTCGCGCCCGCGCCGCGAGAGGGCCGCCAGGCGCTCCTCGCGCCCCGGGAAGAGCAGCGCCTGCCCGAGGGCCAGGCCGGCGGCGCCGCAGAGGGCCACCGCCGAGAGCTCGGTCACGCCGTGGGGCACCACCCAGCCCCAGAAGTCGAGGGAGAGGCCGCGCGAGGCGTAGAGCGCGCCGAAGGCGCCGAGGAGCAGGCCGTTGGAGAAGAGCAGCAGCGCCGTCGGCGCGCCGCCGGCGAAGCCCAGGGCGAAGGCGGTCAGGCCGATGCGGGCGTTGTGGGAGAAGAGGAAGGCGGCGAAGGCCTGCAGCATGTCGGCGGCCTTCCTCTCGGCGTAGAGCACCTCCTTGAGCGACGCGGTGGAGGAGGTCGGGCCGCGCCCGCCGGCGTAGGCGGGATCGACGAAGGCGTAGAAGCGCTCGGGGTCGCCGCGGGTGAGGGCGAAGCCGGCCAGCGCCCCGAGGAGCGTGAGCCCCCAGGCCAGCGCCAGGTGCCAGGCGTGGGCCCGCACCGCCCGCGGGAAGCGGCGGGCGAAGAAGTCGCCCAGCGCCTCGCGGAGGTGGCGCCGCGTGCCGTAGACCGCCAGGTAGGCCCGGCCGCAGAGCGACTCCAGGTACTCGAGGGCGTTGCGGTCGAGGGAGATGGCCCGCGCCACCGAGAGGGAGGAGAGGGTGGCCCGGTAGAGCACCGGCAGGCGCGACAGCTCGGCCGGCGAGAGGCGGCGCACCCCGTCCTTCTCGACGCGCCCCACCAGCGCCTCCAGCTCGCGCCAGGTGGCCTCGCGCTCCGCCCGGAAGGCGGCGCTCTTCAGCTCCACGGTCACGCGATGAGCTCCCGCCGCTTGATGTCGAGGTAGCGGCTCACCAGGCGCGTCGAGACCTCGCCGGGGGCGGCGTCCACGCACTGGACGCCCAGGCGCCGCAGCCGGGCCAGCACCCGCTCCCGCTCGCGCACGAAGTCCGCCGCCACCACGGCGCGGTGCAGGTCGGCGGCGCGCCCGGGGCGGCGCAGCGCCAGGTCGTGGAGCGCCGGGTCGCGCAGCGCCACGAAGACCACCAGCTGCCGCCGGGCCAGCCGGGCCAGGTTCTCGATCATCAGCTCGGCGGTGACGGTGTCGGTGAAGTCGGTGAAGACCACCACCAGCGAGCGGCGCCGCAGCCGGGTGGAGAGCTCGGTGAGGCCGAGGGTGAAGTTGGTCTCCTCGGTGGCGTAGTCGAGGGCCGCCGAGGCGGCCCGCAGCCGGGCGAAGGCCCCCAGGCCGCCCTGCGGCTCGGTCCAGGCGCGGGCCGCCCGGTCGAAGGCGAAGAGGCCGACCCGGTCGCCGAGGCGCAGCGAGACGTAGGACAGCAGCAGCGCCGAGGTGACGGCGTGGTCGAGGCGCGGCAGGCCCACCAGCGGCTCGGCCATGAGGTGGCCGGTGTCGAGGGCCAGGATCACCTGGTGGTTCCGCTCGGCGCGGAACTCCTGGGAGAGGAGCTTGCGGTGGCGCGCCGAGGCCTTCCAGGAGATGGCGCGGTGGTCCAGGCCGGGCACCCACTCCACCAGGGCGTCGAACTCCGAGCCGCCGCCGACGTAGCGCTCCACCTGCACGCCGGCCTCCACCTCGCGGGAGCCGAAGTAGCGGAAGGCGGCGGCGCGCACCGGCTGGACGTTGGGCACCACCGCCACGGCCCGGCCCACCAGCCGGCGGGTGGAGCGGGCCACCAGGCCGAGGGGGCCGGTCCAGCGCAGCCAGAGCTCGTCCACCCGCGGCGTGCCGCGGCGGCGGGCCCGGAGCGGCAGGGAGATCAGGCCGGGGGCGCCGGCCGGCACGGCCACGGTGGCCGGCGCGGGCGGCTCGAGATCCGGGTGCACCTCCAGCAGCACCTCGACCCGCCCGACGGCGCGGGGCGCCCGCAGCGTCACCGCCACCGCGCCGCCCTCGCCGACCTGGAGCGTCTCCGGCACCTCCACCTCCGACCGCAGCGCCGCGGGCGCCACCGCCAGGATGGCGTCGAGGCCGACGGCCAGCACCGTGAGCGACGCCGCCACCAGCCACGCCCCCCAGAGCGAGGGCGAGACCAGCGCCGGCAGGAGCGCCAGCGGGAAGCCGGCGGCGGCCAGCAGGACGGCGCGGCGGGTCGGCGCGATCACCGGGGGGCCTGGACCTCCTCGAGGAGGCGGGCCACGGCGGCGTCGGCGGTGAGCCCCTCGATCTCGGCGCCGGGCGCCAGCACCACGCGGTGGCGCAGCACCGGCAGCGCCAGCTGCTTCACGTCGTCGGGGATGACGAAGCCGCGCCCCTGCACCGCCGCCATGGCGCGGGCGGCGGTGGCCAGCATGGTGGCGGCGCGCGGGGAGGCGCCGCAGAGGAGCTGGGGGCGGCCGCGGGTGGCGCGCACCAGGTCCACCACGTAGTCCACCACCGGCTCCTCGAGGCGGATGGCGGCCACGGCGCGCCGCATGGCCACGAGATCGGTGGCGGTGGCCACCGGCTGGAGGCCGAACTCGGCGAAGCTCGGCGTGGCGGTGCGGTGGCCGTGCACCCGCACCAGGGCCCGCTCCTCGTCGCGCGAGGGGTACCCCACGCCGATCTTGAAGAGGAAGCGGTCGAGCTGGGCCTCGGGCAGGGGGTAGGTGCCCTCCTGCTCGATGGGGTTCTGGGTGGCCAGCACCATGAAGCAGGACGGCAGCGGGTGGGTGGTGCCGTCGATGGTGACGGCCCGCTCCTGCATGGCCTGGAGCAGCGCCGCCTGGGTCTTGGGCGGGGTGCGGTTGATCTCGTCGGCCACCAGCACGTCGGTGAAGATGGGCCCCTTGGTGAGCACGAAGGCGTTCTGCTGGAAGTGGAAGAGGTTGGTCCCCAGCACGTCGCCCGGCATCAGGTCCGGGGTGAACTGCACGCGGTTGAAGGAGACGCCCAGCGTGGCCGCGAAGGCCCGCGCCAGCAGCGTCTTGGCGGTGCCGGGCACGCCCTCCATGAGCACGTGGCCGTCGGAGAGCAGCGCCACCAGCAGCAGGTCCAGGACCGCGTCCTGGCCCACCACCACCTTGTGCACCTCGGCGCGCAGCCGCGCCGTCACCGCCTTGATCGCCTCAAGCTCCATGGGTCAGCTCCTCCCTCCAGCGGTGGATCTCCCGGGCGGCGCGGAGCGCCTCCTCCCCGGTGAGGCGCGGGCGCGCCGTGAGCGCCGCCACCCGCGCCTCCAGGTCCGTGAGCGCCGCCTCCCGGCCGCGCGCCGCCACCAGCCGGCGCAGCGCGGCGTCGGGGTCGGCGGGCGGCGCGGCGCGGCCGTGCAGGCGGCGCAGCACCTCCTCGCGCGCGTCCCGCCAGTAGGCGCCGAGGGCGTGGCCGGCGTGGCCGCCGTGCTGCAGCAGGGCGGCGCTGGCCTCCACCAGGAAGGCGGTGCCGGGGGAGAGGGCCCGGGGTGCCGGGCGCGGCCGGCCGAAGCGGACCGCGGCGGCCCAGCCGGCCAGCAGCGCGGCCAGGCCGGCCTGCAGCGCCGCCAGCAGGAGCGGGAAGGAGAGCAGCTCCCGCGTGATGGAGGGCTGGATCTCGAAGCCGTGGAGCGTCTCGTCCACCAGCAGCGGGCGGCCGTCCTTCGCTGCGCCCAGCCACTCCAGCAGGCGCACCGCCAGCACCGCGTTGTCGCCCTTCCCCAGGCCGTGGGTGGCCAGGAGGTCGGGGTCGGAGAGCACCAGGGCCCGCTGGTCGCCCACCTGCAGCTCGCCCACCAGGATCCCCTCCGGGCAGCGGAGCAGCGGGGTGAGGTCCTTGGAGGCGAGGAGCTGCGGCGCGGCCAGGGTGGGGGCGGGCAGGCCAGCGGCCTGGTCGCTGATCCAGGAGGTGGCCGGCTTCTCCAGGCGCACCAGCGAGGCCCGCAGGTCCACGTCGTAGGCGTCCTCGTCGCCGAGGGCGCGGAGCGGCGCCAGCGCCGCCTCCTCGGAGACCAGCGCGTGGGCGCCGAGCCAGCCCGGGCTGGAGGGCGAGGGCGGGCCGGTGCGCTTCGGCAGCACCAGCAGCAGCCGGCCGGCGCGGGCCGCCACCTCGACCAGGCGGGCCCGGTGCGGCGCGGCCTCGCCCTTCCCCGCGTCCTCCTCCACCCGCGGCTCCAGGAGCAGCGTCACCACGTCGGCCTCGGCGCGCTCGGCGGTGCGGTGGCGCGAGGTGAGCACGGAGAGCCCGAGGCGGCCGGCCAGGTCGAGGACGGCGCGGTGGCCGATGGCGGAGCGGCTGAAGCCGTCGGCGCGCCAGGAGGGCGGATCGCCCAGCAGCTCGCCGTAGGCGCCCAGGAAGGCCGAGAGGGCCAGCGAGGCGGCGGCGATGGCCGCCAGCCAGGCCGCCGCGCGGCGGGAGAAGGGGCCCTCGGCCCCGGCCTGCTCCGCCGGGCTCACTTCGCGGCCGCCTGGTAGGTGGCGAGGAAGGTCTCGAACCGTTCCACACAAGCGCGGTAGTCGGCCTCGCCCGGCTCGGCGCCGCCGAAGCGCGACACCTCCACCGCCAGCACCAGGGCGGCCAGCGCCTCGCGGGCCCGCTCCGGCAGCCGCACCCGGCCCAGGATCTCCCGCGAGGTGAGCGAGGGGGCGAGGCGCGAGGCGCGCCCCAGCGCGGCCAGCGTCTCCAGCAGCAGCGCGTGGATGGCCTCGCCGAAGCGGCCGGCGGCGGCGTGGGCCTGCGCGCCGTCGAGGGGCACCTCGAGCGAGGCGGCGACGTCGTCGAGGGCGGCCTCGTCCGGATCCCGGTCCACCGGCGCCAGGCGGCGCACCAGCCAGGCCACGCAGAGGACCAGCAGCACCGCCGCGCCGGCCCAGGCCAGCAGCTCCAGGAACGGCACCTGGCCCACGGACCTCACCACCGGCTCGACGGCGGTGGGCAGCTCCCGCTGCAGCCCCTCGCCGGCCAGGACCTCCTCGGCGGCGCCGTGGATGCGCTCGGTGGGCGCGGCGGCGAGGAGGGTGGGCAGGCCTGGCGGGAAGAGCACGCGCCGTGAGTATGGCCCGCCGCGCCGGGGGCACCAAGCACGGCGTTCGGCGCGGCGTTGGGCGCGGCGCTCGGCGCGGGGCCGGGGCGTCAGCGGGTGGGCGTCGGCGCCGACCAGGGCTCCAGCCGCTCCAGCGCGCCGGCGATCATCCGGTCGCCCGGGGCCAGCCGTCGCGCCTCGCGGAGCCGCGCCACCGCCAGCTCGATGCGGCCGGTGGTGAGGTGGCCCACGCTCTCGTCGAAGAGGGCCTGGGCCGCCGCGGTGCGCCCCGGGGCGCCCGCCGGGCCGGGCGTGGTGGGGCCGGGGATGAGCGTCCCCTCGGCCTGCAGCGCCCGCTCCGCCGCCTCCAGCGCGCGGCGCCAGCGCGCCGGGGAGACGCCCTCGCCCGGGAGGAGCACCAGCAGCCGCCGGGAGAGGAGGGCGAAGAGGCTGCCGCGCACCCGCTCGAAGGCGCTGCCGAGCTCGCTGGCCAGCGCCGCCACGGTGGCGCCGTCGCCGATGCGGCGGAGCAGCGCCACCTCCTCGGCCGAGAAGTCGGTGAGCCAGGAGGGCGGCTCGCCGAGGTAGACGCGGGCCGTCCGCGGCAGCCGGTCCGGCATGCGGCGCAGCCGGGCGGCGGCCTCCGGCTCGGCCGCGAGCAGCTGCTCGAACCAGCCGGCCTCCAGGCGGCCGGGCAGGAACTCCAGGCCGAGCCGGTGGGGCTGCACGGTGCGCGACCAGACCACCCGGGCGGTGGCGCGGAGGTCGCGGCCGATGGCGGCGCAGCGGACGGTGATGGAGAGCTCGCGGCCGGGCGCGACCACCCGCGGCGTCACCAGCTGGCAGCCCCGCGGGCCCAGGTCCTCGGTCTGCGCCAGCCAGGTGGCGAAGCGGTCGCGCACCTCGACGAGGCAGCGGTGGGCGACGCGCGGCGCGCGCCGGGGGTTCAGGACTTCGGAGTGCACGGAGGGCCTTTTCACCGTAGGTGGCGGAATCGGGCCACTGTGACAGGCCGACGGACGTACCGGGAGTCAAATTCGGTTCTGGGCGAAAAGGCGAGGAAAGCTGCGGCGCTCCCGCCGGTGGGGGCGGGTCGCAGGCCCTCCCACCGCCCCGCCGGAGCCGGCCCGTCGGAGGGGCCGCGCCGGGCCGGGGCCCGGGAGGGGCAGGGGAGCGGCCGGCGGGCGCCGGCGTAAGCTGCCGGTCCCATGGAACGCGCCGCCGAGCCCGCCCGCCCCGAGGAGTTCCGCGTCGAAGACGGCGAGGTGCTGGTCTACCGGCTCTTCGACGTGGCCGACGCCGTCGATCTCGCCCGCGCCGAGCCGCTGGTCGGCACGGCGCGCCTCGCCATGGAGGGCGCCCAGAGCCGCACCGCGCTGGAGTTCCCCCGCGCCCCGCTGCTGGTCTCGCTGGGCGAGCGCGAGGTGCCGCTCCCCGGCGGCCCGCGCCGCGCCGCCGCCTCGGTCCACGTCTTCGACTACGGCGTGGTGAGCGTGCGCTACCGGCTCCCGGTCGCGCCGGGCACGCCGCTCGCCGCGCTGGTGCCGCTCTGCGAGGCGCTGCTGGAGGGGCCCACCACGGCCCTCGACGCCGCGGCGCGGGCCGAGGCCGAGGCGGTGGCTCGCACGCTGGCGCCGGCGCTGGAGCGGCCCCACGCCTGGGCCGGCCTGGAGAGCTACCACGTGGTCTTCGTGAAGGCCTTCGAGGGCGGCCCCGTGCTGGCGCCGCGCCTGCTGGCCGAGGCCCCCATCCCGGCGCTGCTGCTGGGGGAGACCAGCCGGGTGCCCCTCTCCGCGGGCGAGCGGGCCGACGTGTTGTCGCACCAGTTCAGCTACCTCGAGACCGACCTGGCGGTGCTCCACTGGAACTCGGCCCTGGTGGTGGAGCCCTCCGGCGTGGAGGACGTGCCCGACCTGCTGGAGTTCGCCACCGCCCACCTGCTGGAGCTGCGCTACTACGACGCCCTCCTGGACCGCTCGCTGCACCGCATCTACGACGAGCTGGAGCAGGGCGGGAACACCGTGGTCCACCTGGTGACGCGCAAGTACCGGCGGCTCCAGCGCGAGACCGCGGCCCTGCTCCTGGAGCTCTCGGAGATGATCGAAAGGCTGGAAAACGCGGTGAAAATCGTCGGTGACTTCTACCTGGCCCGCGTCTACCAGGCGGCGGTGAAGCGCTTCCGGCTGGAGCGCTGGCAGGAGACGGTGCTGCGCAAGCAGAAGCTGGTGGCCGAGGTGAACGACCTGACCGGCGACGCCGCCGACACCTCCCGCGGGGAGCTGATGGAGCTGGCGGTCATCCTGCTCATCGTCTGGGAGATCCTGGCGGCCCTCGGTCATCGCTGAGTCCGCGGGGTGGGATCTCCCCCCACACCGCCAGGGGCGCCGGACGGGGCGTCAGGATCGTCACGGAAGGCCCATTTTGCAGGGTGATCGTGAGGGGTCCTCGTTGACATGGGGATCCCGAGGCGATATCACGACGGGCATTCGCCGCCCTGATTGAACCAACCCACAGCGGCGGTCAGGAGGGTTCTCCACATGACGCAGGCCCAGTTCTTCGCCGCGGTTGCCGAGGCGGCCCAGGTGTCCAAGGTGCAGGCCAAGGCCGTCTTCGAGGCCGTCGAGGCCGTGGTCCACAAGAGCCTCAAGGCGGAGAAGAAGATCCCGCTGGGCGGCCTCGGCGCCGTCAAGCTGGTCGAGCGCAAGGCCCGCATCGGCCGCAACCCGGCCACGGGCGAGCAGATCAAGATCCCGGCCAAGACCGTCGTGAAGATCGCGCCGGCCAAGGCCCTCAAGGACGCGTTCAACAAGAAGGCCAAGAAGTAGCCTTCCGTCCTCCGCTGCAGCACGACGCCCACTGCGCTCGCGCGGTGGGCGTTCGTGTTTCCGGGGATCGCCGGAAGGCGCTGGGGGAGAGCCGGATCCGCGCGCGGCTCAGCCGAGCCGCAAGAGCGTCCGCACCGTGCCGATGATGTCGGCGAACTGCACCGGCTTCTGCAGGTAGACGTCCACGCCGAGGTCGAGGGCCCGCAGCCGCGCGTCGGGGCCGCCGGCGCTGATCACCAGCACCGGCAGCGACACGGTGCGCGGGTCGGCGCGCAGCTTCTCGACCAGCGCGAAGCCGTCCATCACCGGCATGTAGAGGTCGGCCATGACGAGGTCGAGCTTCGGCGTCCTCGCCAGGCGCGCCAGCGCCTCGTGGCCGTTGGAGGCGAACTCGACGCTCACCTCCACCGAGCCGTCGGCGGCGCGCAGCTTGCGGAGCGCGTACTCGTACATCTCGACGACCCGCGGGTTGTCCTCCACCACCAGCACCCGGTAGCGGCGCGGGCCGGTGGCGGTGGCGCCGGCGGGGGCCGGGGCCGCCTCGGCCTGGACGGTCTCGACCAGCCGGGCCAGGGCGGCCCGATCGCCGATCCGGTCGGCCGGGATGCGCAGGGCCACGCCGGAGGGGCCGGTCTCGCCCGGGTTGCGCCGGCGGACCACCTCCACCTCGACCGTCACCGGGGCCAGCAGGCCCGGGAAGCTGATCTGGAGGGGGATGCGATCCCCCACCGCGAACTCCCGGTCCGTCCGGAGGAAGATCCCCCCGGCCGACAGGTTCTCGGTGGTGTCCCGCAGGGCCTTCTCGCGCCCGGGATAGTCCACCCGGAGGACCAGGGGGACCCGGGGATCGCGCCGCTTCTCTGGGCCCGGATCCATAGGAGAAACGCGAGTATATCGCGGCGTATCTCCTTGACAATCTTACATGTGCCCACTAGCGTTGCCAGCCCGTCGCACCCGCCATCCGTTCCCCACTTTCGGACTCCCATGACCAACCCTGCTGGTGGTGTCGAGGGGCTGCCGCGAGAGAAGGTCGAGCAGTTCGACCGCGAGCTCGCCGAGATCGTGAAGCGGTACCCGCCGGACCGGAAGGCCTCGGCGATGATCCCGGCCCTGCGCCTCGGGCAGACCCTCTTTGGTTACGTCTCCCCCGCCGTCCAGGCGCTGGCCGCCGACCGGCTCGGGACCTCCCCCTCCCGCGCGGAGGAGGTGGCCACCTTCTACGTCATGCTGGAGACGCACGAGTTCGGCCGCCACCTGGTCGAGGTCTGCACCAACGTCTCCTGCTCGCTGACCGGCGGCGACCGGCTCTACGCGTATCTGAAGCAGAAGCTGCAGCTCGCCAAGGCCGGCACCACCGCCGACAAGAAGTTCACCCTGCGCGAGGCGGAGTGCCTCGGCTCGTGCGGCACCTCGCCGGCCATGCTGGTCGACGAGGAGATGTACGAGCAGCTCACGCCGCAGAAGGTCGACCAGATCCTCGGGGGGCTCAAGTGAGCGAGACGCTCGTCCTCTCCGCCCGCTGGGGCAAGCCCAACGGCGCCAGCCTGGAGTCCTACCGCGCCGACGGCGGCTACTCGGCCCTCGACAAGGCGCTGGGCCAGGAGCCCTCCGTCGTCGTCGACGAGGTGAAGAAGTCCAACCTCCGCGGCCGCGGCGGCGCCGGCTTCGCCACCGGCCTCAAGTGGACCTTCCTGCCCAAGGACATCCGGCCCCGGTACCTCACGGTCAACGCCGACGAGTCCGAGCCGGGCACGTTCAAGGACCGCTACATCATCGAGCACGATCCCCACATGCTCCTCGAGGGCATCGCGCTCACCTGCTACGCCCTCGACATCCACCTGGCCTACATCTACATCCGCGGCGAGTTCGCCAAGCAGGCGCGCTGCCTGGAGAAGGCCATCGCCGAGGCCAACGCGGCCGGCATCATCGGCCCGAGGCTCCTCGGCAAGAAGGACTTCGACCTGCAGATCCACGTGCACCGCGGCGCGGGCGCGTACATCTGCGGCGAGGAGTCGGCCCTCCTCGAGTCGCTGGAGGGCAAGAAGGGCTACCCGCGCCTCAAGCCGCCCTTCCCGGCGGTGGTGGGCCTGTGGGCCAAGCCGACCATCATCAACAACGTCGAGACCATCGCCAACGTCCCCTGGATCGTGCAGCACGGCGGGGACGCCTTCGCGGCGCTGGGCACCGGCAAGTCGGGCGGCACGCGGCTCTTCGGCGTCTCCGGCCACGTCAACAAGCCGGGCATCTACGAGAAGCCCTGCCACTACAACCTGAAGAAGCTCATCATGGAGGACGCCGGCGGCATCCTCGGGGGCCGGGCCCTCAAGGCCGTCATCCCCGGCGGCTCCTCCTCGCCGGTGCTGGCGGCCCACGAGATCGACATCTCCCTCGAGTTCGACGCCGTCAAGGCGGCCGGCTCGATGTCCGGCTCGGGCGGCGTCATCGTCTTCGACGAGTCGGCCTGCATGGTCCGGGCGCTGGCCCGCCTCTCCAAGTTCTACGCCGAGGAGTCCTGCGGCCAGTGCACTCCCTGCCGCGAGGGCACCAACTGGATGGAGGGCATCCTGGAGCGGCTGGAGCACGGGCACGGCACGGCGGCCGACGTGGCCAAGCTGGAGCAGGTGGCCAACTCCATCGCCGGCAACACCATCTGCGCCCTGGGCGACGCCGCGGCCATGCCGGTGCAGAGCTTCCTCAAGAAGTTCCGCCACGAGTTCCTGGAGCACGCCGAGCTGCGCCGCTGCAAGCACGGCGACCATGGCTGGGGCCTGACGCAGGAGCCGCGCGACGCCGTCGCGGGGCCGGTGAGGTACGCGCGATGAGCCTGTCCGAGCTGCTGACCGCCGAGCGCATCACCTTCTTCGTCTTCGCCATCCCGCTGGTCTTCACGGCCGGCCTGGTGGTGGTGACCAAGAACCCCATGCACGCCGCCATGTCGCTGGTCGGCGCCTTCTTCTTCATGGCCGGCATCTACGTCCTGCTGTCGGCCCACCTGGTGGCCTTCCTCCAGATCCTGGTCTACGCCGGCGCCGTGATGGTGCTCTTCCTCTTCGTGATCATGCTCCTCAGCCTCGGCAACGAGCACCTGGAGCGGGAGCACTACAAGGGGATGCAGGTGCTGGGCGTGGTGGCGGTGGTCGGCATGACGGTGGTGCTGGCCATGGCCATCCGCGACTCGGTGGGCGCCGACGTGGCCAACGTGGCCAGCGACTTCGGCACCGTGAAGGCGGTGGGGCGCGTCCTCTTCCGCGACTACCTGCTGCCCTTCGAGGCCACCTCCCTCCTGCTCCTCGTCGCCATCCTGGGCGCCGTGGTGGTCGCCAAGGAGAAGATCTAGATGGTCCCGGTCCTCTGGTACCTGCTGCTGGCCGCCATCCTCTTCGCCTTCGGCCTGATCGGCGTGCTGGTGAAGCGGAACGCCCTCATCGTCATGATGTGCGTCGAGCTCATGCTCAACGCCGCCAACCTGACCTTCCTGGCCTTCGCCCGGCAGTTCGGCTCCAACGGCGGCCACGCCATCGCCTTCTTCATCATCGCCGTGGCGGCCGCCGAGGCCGCGGTGGGCCTGGCCATCATCATCGCCATCTACCGCACGCGCGGCTCGGTCAACATGGACGAGGTGCGGGAGCTCCGCGAGGAGACCTGACGCGCCGCGGCTCGCCGCCGCGCGGGCTCCCCGCGCGGCGCGGCCGCGGTTTCGTAGGACGGTCACCCCCGGCGCGGTAGAGTCCGCCCATGCTCGCGCGCTGCGCCCGCTGCCAGGGCACCTTCACCACCGACACCTTCGGCGTCCAGACCTGCCCGCACTGCGGCTCGGAGCTGCTGCTCGCCGACCCGAACGCGCCGGCCGGCCAGCCCCCCGCCCCGCCCCCGGCCGCGCCGCCCGGGGGCGCCTCGCCGCCGCCGCCCGCGGAGGGCCCCGGCGCGCCGCCCCCGCCGCCGCCCGGCGGCGCCGCCGGGTACGGCGGGTACGGCGGCTTCAGCCCGCCCCCCTACGGCCCGCCCCCCGGCTTCCCCGGCACCCCGCCCGCCCAGCCCCCCGCCGGCGGCCGCCCCAGCCCCTTCGCCGAGCGGGCCACCCGCGGCTTCCTCCCCGCCTGGCTGGAGACCTTCAAGCTGGTGGCGCTGCAGCCGGCCGACTTCTTCCGGCTGGTGCGCACCGACCAGCCCGGCGCCGCGGTGCTCTTCGGCGTGGTCTCCTCGGTGGTGGGCGCGGTGCTGGCCGGCCTCTACAACGTGGCCACCATCGGCGGCTCCATCGAGGCGCTGCAGAAGTTCCCGGCCGGCAACGACATGCAGCGCCGCTTCGTCGACCTCTACCTGGGCTGGCTGCAGGACGGGACCTTCTCCAAGGTCCTGCTCGGTCAGGTGGTGCTCTCGCCGCTGCTGGCCCTGATCGGCATCTACCTCTCGGCCGGCGTCATCCACCTGGTCCTGATGCTCTTCAAGGGGACGCCGCGCGGCTTCGACGCCACCCTCACGGTGGTGGCCTACGCCTCGGGCCTGGGGATCCTCAACGGCGTGCCGGTGTGCGGCTCGCTGGTGGCGCAGCTCTGGTGGCTGGTGGTGGTGATCATCGGCCTCGACGCCGCGCAGCGCTGCGGCCTGGGCAAGTCCACCGCGGCGGTGCTGGCGCCGGTGATCCTGGTCTGCCTCTGCTGCTGCGGCGCCATGGGCGTGGGCATGAGCTTCGCCATGCAGGCCCTCTCCGGCGCGGGCGCCCAGCCCGGCGCGCCGCTCAACCTCTAGATGGCCAGCGCGACCCCAGCCCGGCGGTTCGGCCACCCCGAGGTCTTCGCGGCCATCGCCGCGCTCTCCTTCCTGGTGGCGCGCTTCGTCCCGGTGCTGGGGCTGCCGTACACCTGCCCGGCGAAGGGGCTGCTGGGCATCCCCTGCGCCACGTGCGGCATGACCCACGCCTTCGTGGCGCTGGCCCACGGCGACCTCGCCGGCGCGCTCCACGCCAGCCCCCTCGGCGCGCTCCTCGCCGCCGGGGCCTGGGCCTACGCCGGGCTCGACCTCCTGCGGCTGGCGCTGGGCCGCCCCTTCCCCGCCGTGCCGGCGGGGCTCCTGCGCGCCGCCACCGCCGCCGGCGTCGTCGCCCTCCTCGCCAACTGGGCCTGGCTGCTGGCCCACCAGGCCTGACCCCATGACCGACCCCCTCCTCGGCCTCGCCCTCACCGCGCTCGGCTACCTCTCCGGCTCGGTCCCCTACGGCCTGGTGCTGCCGAAGCTGCTCCTCGGCGTGGACGTGCGCACCATCGGCTCCGGGAACATCGGCGCCACCAACGCGGCGCGGGCCGGCGGCAAGGCCATGGGCGTGGCGGTCTTCGTCCTCGACGTGGCCAAGGCGGTGGTGCCCATCCTGGCGGCGCGGGCGCTCACCGGCGAGGCCAGCGTCTGGACCATGGCCACCGCGGTGGCGGCCTTCGCCGGCCACCTCTTCCCGGCCTGGCTCGGCTTCAAGGGCGGCAAGGGCGTGGCCACCGCCTTCGGCATCTTCATCGTCTTCTCGCCGGTGGCGGCGCTGGGGGGCCTGGCGGCCTACGGCCTGCTCTGGCTGGCGACCCGCATCTCCGCCGTCGGCTCGCTGGCCGGCACGCTCACCTGCGTGGTCTGGGTGGGCGCGACGCACGGGCTGGCCAGCCCGATCTGCTGGGCGGCGGTGGCCATCGGCGCCATGATCTGGTGGCGCCACCGCGAGAACATCCGGCGGATCCTCTCGGGCGAGGAGAAGCGGAAGATGAAGGCCTGACGGGCTCGCCGGGGTGGGCGGCGCGGGCCGCCCGCCTCGAGCAGGGACCGCAGGGCGTCAGGCGGCCTTGGTGCGGGCCGGTGCGGCGACCGCCGCCGGCCAGGCGCTGCGCGCCGCCGTCGGCATCACCGCCACCGGGGCCGCTGCCGGCACCCAGCGCGCCTGCGGCACCGGCTCGAAGCGGGCGTACTCGCAACGCGGGCAACGCCAGACGAGGGTGGGCAGGTAGGTGTCGCCGCTCTGGTCCAGTCGGCCCTCGCCGCGCTCCAGCGTTCCCTGTCGGCAGATGGGGCAAGCGTGTTCGCGCATGGAGGCCTCCTGCACTTCGAGACGACACACGAGCGGTTTCATTGCTTGGCGCGTGCCACCTGGGACGATCGCGCAAGGGCGCGAAACGCGGTCACCGCCCGGTCGGGTGTGCCGCGCCGGTGCCGGGCAAGCGGGAATTTCTACCGCGTGGCTGCCGCAAAACCGTCACGGTCGGCCCGCCGAGGAGGCAGGGGGGCGCGTGGGTGGCGCGCTGCGGCGTCGACCCCGGGGTCGTGGACACACGACCGCGACGGGTCAGTACCTCCAGCCCAGCTCCACCTGGAGCGTGGAGCCGGTCCAGCCCCCCGCGGCGGTGGTGGTGCCGCGCGTCCAGCTCCAGCCGCCGGCCACGAAGAGGCCGCCGGGGAGGGCCTGCTCGGCGTCCACCGAGAGGACGTGGGCCGTCGCCGGCGAGCGCACCGCCTGGTAGGCGCTGGTGGCCCAGCTGCTCCCGGTGCCCGAGCCGGCGCCGGTCCCGGTCCCGCCGCCATATCCAGCGCCGTAGCCGCTCGCGCTCACCGGGGCGGCGGCCGCCGGGACATAGGCGGTCTCCACGCCGGCCTGCCAGGCGTAGCCGAGGACCAGCTCCGCGCCGCGCCAGGGTGCCAGCGAGGCCGCAGCCCGCAGGCGGGTCCGGTGGATCGACCAGGCGGCGTCCTCGGCCTCGGTGCGGTAGCCGGAGAGGCCGGCGCGCAGCGTGAGGGTCGGCGCCAGGCGCAGCGCCAGCGAGAGGGAGGCCCCGCCGCCCGGGCCGCGGCGGAGCGGGTCCTCCGAGCCGAGCCACTCGGCGGAGAGGCCGGCGCGGAGCGTGAGCCGCTCGCCCAGCGGATGGGCGAAGGTGAGGGCGGCGCCGGGGCGCTGCTCCGAGGGGGCGCTCCCGTCCGGCGACTGCTCGCCGCTCCAGGAGGCCTCCACGAGGAGGGCCCCGGCCTCGCCCGGCGCGAAGAAGCGGCCGGCGGCGGCGCGCCAGGCGAGCACGCCGGCGGTGGGGCCCTGGCCGCCGCCGGGCTGGCGGGCCAGGTTGGAGTCCCAGCCCGCGCCGGCCGCCACGCTGGCCGTGTAGGGGCCCGGCTCGGGGACGGCCTCGACCGGCGGCAGGTCGGGCGGGGCCGAGGCGAGCGAGGCGGCGAGCGCGGCGGCGGCGAGGGCCGGGTGCACGGTGGCTCCGGTGGCCTACTTGCCGCCCCGCCGCATGGCGCCCGCGCCGGCGCCGGCCCCGCCGCCGAAGGCGCCGCCGCCGGTGCCGTCGCGCAGGCGCGACTGGCGCATCGAGCCGTCGCACTCGCCGCGGGCGGCGCCGGCGCCCTTCATGGCCTGCTGGCCGGCGCCCGAGCCGTCGCGCAGCCGCTGGCGGGTCTGGGTCTGGTCCTGCGTCTGGGTCTGGTCGCCGGCCGGGACGGTCTGGGCGGCGGCGGGGAGGGCGAGGGCGAGGGCGGCGGCGGCGGCGAGGGTCTTGAGGTTCATGGTCGGCTCCGTGGACGTGGTGGATGCTTCACGGGATCGAACCCGCCCTCGCCGGGGCGGTTGCTGCGGCGCGGAGTCGCCTCATTCCGAGCGCGAAATCACCGGAATGGCAGGGGATCCGTGCCAGGGCAGGTGTGCGACCGGCCGCCGCATGGTCAGGGCAGGGAGGGGCCCCCCAGCTCACGCGTGGAGGGCCGCGCCCCACTCCGGTCATCGCCGATCAATCCAGGCCGCACGCCGTGGAGGTGCGAAGCGCCTCCACGGGGGCCATGGAGATGTCGGGCCCCGCGCGGTGTTTCCGCCGGTCGGGGCGGGACGCAGTCCCGTTCAGATGTTCGGGCGCGCGTCGGCCTCGCCGGGCGTGGCCCCGCGCATCAGCACCTGGCGCGGCTTCACGCCGTTGGCCGGGCCCACCAGCCCCTCGCGCTCCATGCGCTCGATGATCTTGGCGGCCTTGTTGTAGCCGAGCCGCATCTCGCGCTGGAGCTTGGAGACCGAGACCTCCTCCATGCGGGCCACGATCTCGATGGCCTGGTCGTAGACCGGGTCCTCGTCGTCCTCGTAGCGGCCCGACTCGCCGCCGCCGTCGCGGGCCTTGAGGATCGACTCGTCGTAGACCGGCTTGCCCTGCTCCTTGAGGAAGCCGACCACGCGCTGCAGCTCCTCCTCGGAGACGAAGGCGCCCTGCACGCGGGTGAGCGGGTGGGTGGCGGTCATCACCAGCATGTCGCCGTTGCCGAGCAGGCTCTCGGCGCCCGGGCCGTTGATGATGGTGGAGGAGTCGTGGCGGCTCCCCAGCCGGAAGGAGATGCGGGCCGGGAAGTTGTTCTTGATGGTGCCGGTCACCACGTCGGTGGACGGGCGCTGGGTGGCCACGATGAGGTGGATGCCGGTGGCGCGGGCCTTGGCGGCCAGGCGGGCCAGCGAGGTCTCCACCTCCCGCGGCGCGGTCAGCATGAGGTCGGCCAGCTCGTCGATGACCACCACGATGTAGGGCAGCTTCTGCGGGACCTTCTTCTCGTCGCGGGCCGCCACCGGGTCGGGCGGGGGCGGGGCGGTGGGGTCCTCGAACTCCGGACTGGCGGCGGCCACCTCGCCGTCGATGGGGCGCCACTCGGCGCCGGTCTGGCTGGCGGCCTCGGCCTCCGCCTCGGCGGCGGCGCGGGCGGCCGCCTGCTCCTCGGTCTCGCCGGCGGCGGCGTCCACCACCACCAGCTTCCTGG
>WBZM01001418.1_pt1 | contig 23805 bp, 16 predicted proteins | sample 5204271 | NCBI WGS metagenome assembly WBZM01 (sample SAMN12344346, study PRJNA552823) | activated sludge metagenome | biome: Activated sludge suspended growth; feature: Nitrification reactor; material: Wastewater; isolation source: activated sludge from nitrification reactor of wastewater...
GCGCAGGTGCCGGTACCCATCGACCGGCGGGAGCATCGGGTTGTCCGGACCGGTCAGGTCACCGCGGTCGTGGACCTGGTGCCCGAAGGCCTCGAGGGCTCGGGTGAGTCCGGCCACCCGGAGGGCACCCGGTCCGAGCCGGGCGCCGATCACGCTGGCCCCGATGTCGGTCGGGGCGCCGATGAGGGAGATGTCGCTCATGTGAAAGGTGACCCTTTCGCCTGGGCCGCGGCTCGTGACCACAGCTGCCGTCGGAGAGGATAACCGCTTCAGGTGACCGGGTGCGTCGCGAGGAAGGCCTCGAGCCGCGGCGCGGCCCCGTCGAACCACGCCTCCTTGGCGTCGGCATAGTCCGACGCCTCCGTATGCCGTCCGGCCAGCTCCGCCTTGACGCGGGCGTAGTCGTCGCGCGCCGACGGATCGGCCCGGAGCCAGTCACGGAAGCCGATCGCCCACCGCCACCCGGCCGACCCGATCTCCCGCACGTGGACGTGGGCCACCCGCCCCGGGTCGCAGCTCCCGTGGAAGCGCTTGGGCCAGCGGGTGCCGTCCTTGGCGTTGTCGTGGTCGTTGCCGGGGACGAGGACGAAACCGGCCTCGGTCATGCCACCGAGGAAGTCCATGGAGTCGGCGACCGCGAGGGACTGCACCCCCACCTGGAGGTCGATCACGTCCTTGGCCGCCAGCCCCGGCACCGCCGTCGAGCCGATGTGCTCGACCGAGGGGGCGAGGTCGCCCAGGGCATGGCGGAGGCGGGCGATGAGGCGCTGCGCCTGGTCGGGCCAGGTCGGGTCGGCCGAGGACTGGGTGGACAAGAGGGCACGGCTGCGCGTCCCGGTGCGGACGTTGTGCTCGAAGGGGACGAGCCGATCCGACCAGAGGCCCCGCACCGCCTGCGTCAGCTCCGTCGCCGAACCCTCGTTGTCGAGCCACACGTCCGCGGCCGCCCGACGGGCCACGTCGTCAGATTGAGCCGCGATCCGCGCCCGGGCGTCCGCCTCGGACATCCCCCTCAGGCTCACCAGCCGGTCCAGCCGGGTCTGCTCGCTCGCACCCACGACGACGACGAGGTGGTACTCCCCCGCCATCTGCTTCTCGACGAGCAGGGGCATGTCGTGGACGACCACGGCGCCCCTTGGGGCCGATTGGAAAAGCTCCGCCGTCCGCGCCCAGATCGCCGGGTGGGTGATCGCCTCCAGGTCACGCAGGGCCTCCGGGTCACCGAAGACCACACGCCCCAGCGCCGCCCGATCCAGCGACCCATCGGCATCGATGAGGTCGGCGCCGAACCGGTCGCGGATGGCCCGGAGTGCGGGCGTCCCGGGCTCGACCACCTCCCGGGCGATGCGGTCGGCGTCGATGACGAGCGCGCCCAGCCGCCCCAACTCGGCCGAGACGGTCGACTTGCCCGACCCGATCCCGCCGGTGAGGCCCACGCGCAGCATGGCCTCACTCTAGGGTGAGCGAAACCACCGGTGACCGCACGGGATGGTGCCATTAGGGTCCGGGGTGAGCGCACGGCATACGGGCCGGCGTCTGTGACCGAACGCAAAGGCGACCCGTGAGCGACCTCTTCGACGCCCACCCCTACCAGGACCGCTACCCCGTGCTGCGCGGCCTGCCCGAGCACGGGCGGCCCAAGGAGGAGATCCTCGCCGAGCTGCACGAGATGGCCGACGTGGAGAACGCGTCGTGGAGCAGCGGCCAGTGCTCTGGGACGATGTACTGCGGCGACCTGGAACACTACGCCTTCCTCACCGAGGCCTTCGGGCTCTTCGCCCACCAGAACGCCCTCCAGCGCGACATGTGCCCGAGTGCCACCCGCTTCGAGGGCGAGGTCATCGCGATGGCCCTCGACCTCATGCACGCCGGCGCCATCGAGGGCTCCGAGCCGGCCGGCCTGGTGACGAGCGGTGGCACGGGGTCGATCCTCCAGGCGATGCTGTCCTATCGCGACCACGCCCGTGCCACGCGTGGCATCACCGCGCCGAACCTCGTCAGGCCGGAGACGGCCCACCCGGCCTTCGTGAAGGCGGCGCACCTGTTCGGGATCGAGCTGCGGACCGTGCCGGTGGACCCGGTGACCACCGAGGTCGACCCGGCCGTCGTGGCCGAGGCGATCGACGAGAACACCATCGCGATCATCGGCTCGGCGGGCAACTACCCCTACGGCTCGATCGACCCGATCGCGGAGCTCAGCGCCCTCGCCCTCGAGCGGGGCGTCGGTCTCCATGTCGACGGCTGCCTCGGCGGCTGGCTGCTGCCCTTCGGCGAGGAGCTCGGCCATGACGTGCCGGTCTTCGACTTCCGCCTCCCCGGGGTGACGTCGATCTCCGCGGACACCCACAAGTACGGCTACGGCCTCAAGGGGACGTCGACCGTCCTCTTCCGGGACAAGGCGCTGCGGAACGCGGCCTACTTCTACGTGCTCGACTGGACCGGCGGGAAGTACTACTCCCCCGGCATGGAGGGCTCCCGATCGGACGGCCTGCTCGCCACGGCGTGGGCCTCGCTGGTCGCCAATGGGCGTGCGGGCTATCGCGAGCATGCCCGAGGGATCTTCGAGGTGGCGGCCGCGATGTCGGAGGCCGTCGAGTCCCACCCGGAGCTGCGCCGTCTGGGTGACTCGCCCTTCGTCGTCGCGTTCACCTCGGACGTCTTCGACATCTACCACGTCTCGGACTTCATGAAGACGCGCGGCTGGCGCTTCAACGGCCTGCAGTACCCCAACGGCCTCCACCTGGCCGTCACGCGCCCCCAGACGCAGGACGGGGTCGTGGACCGCTTCTGCGTCGACCTCGCCGATGCCATCGCGTATGCCGTGGCGCAGGAGGGTGCCCCGGAGTCGGCCGCGATCTACGGCGGGGTGCCCGGGGGCCTGACCGCGGACGTGAGCGAGTTCATCGAGACCGTCATGGAGCAGCTCATGGACGCCCAGCTGTCCGTGCCCGCCGCCCCGGACCCCGCCTCCGGTGCGAGCGAGCCGACGCCGGAGCCCGGCGCGTGAGCTGGCGGGGTGCTGCCGCGCCGGAGCACTGGGCCGTGCTCACGGTCGACCTCGGGACCGGTGGGCCCAAGATCTCCCTCGTCACCCTCGACGGCAGGGTGCACTGGAGCGAGTTCCGCCCGATCCGGACCGAGCATCCCTCCGCAGGACGAGCCCTGCAGGACGCCGAGGAGTGGTGGACCCAGATCCTGTCGGCGGCCCGCGGCGCCCTCGACGACGGGGTGATGCCGTGCGAGTGGGTGCGGGCCGTCGCCGTGACCGGGCAGTGGAGCAGTACGGTGCCGGTCGACGCGGAGCTGGCCACGACGGGGCCGTGCCGGTTGTGGCTCGACACCAGCGCTGCCACGCACTCCAAGCGGGTCATCGGCGGCCCGGTCCTCGGGTACGACCCGCGACGCCTTGCTGCGTGGCTGCGGCGGACGGCCGGCATACCCTCGCCCTTCGGCGGCGACCCGGTGAGCCACCAGCTCGGCTTCCGCCACGACGAGCCCGAGGTGCACGCGGCGACCCGCTGGTACCTGGAGCCGGTGGACTTCCTCACGTCCCGCTTCGCCGGCCGCGTCAGCGCCTCAGCGGCCTCGATGAGCGGGGCCTGGCTCGTGGACGTGCGCGGCGACCGCCTCGGCTACGACGAGCACCTCGTCGCGCTGGCCGGCATCGACCCCACCCGCCTGCCACCGCTCTCCCCCTCCGGTGGCGTGGTCGGTCCGATTGCGCCCGCGGTGGCGCACTCGCTCGGGCTCTCCTCCGACGTCGTCGTCGTGGCCGGCACCCCGGACCTGCACTCCGCGTGGGTCGGCTCCGGCGCGCTGGCCCACGGTCGGGCCCATGTGTCGATTTCGACGACCTCCTGGATCTCCTGCGCGGTGCCCTTCAAGAAGACCGACCCGATCCACTCGATCGCCACGGTGCCGGGGCTGGTCCCCGGTGAGTACCTCGTCGCCGACAACCACGAGGCGGCGGGGGCCTCGCTCGCGTGGCTGTCGCGCGAGGTGCTCGGGGAGGACTACGACGCCCTGTGCGCCCTGGCCGGGACGGCGCCGGCCGGGAGCAATGGCACCCTCTTCGGGCCGTGGCTGGCGGGGATGCGCTCCCCGGTGGACGACCGCCACGCGCGGGGCATGCTCGTCGGGATGGGCCTGGCCAGCACCCGGGCCGACCTCGTGCGGGCGATCCTCGAGGGGGTCGCGCTCCAGAGCCGTTGGCTCCTGGGACCGGTGGAGAAGTTCGCCGGCGCGCGCTTCGATGCCCTGCGAATCCTCGGCGGCGGGGCGCGCTCGGACCTGTGGTGCCAGATCCACGCCGACGCCCTGGCCCGGCGGATCGAGCGGGTCGCGGACCCGATGACGGCCCAGTCGCGAGGGGCTGCCCTGCTGGCCGGGGTGGTCCTGGACGTCATCGACTGGGCGGACGTGCCCGGGCTGGTCCCCGTGGACCGGACCTTCATCCCGGAGCCGGCCGCCGAGCGCGTCTATGACCGGCTCGCGTCCGAGCTGCCCAAGGCCTACGGCGGCCTCAAGGGCGTCTTCGCCCGACTCCGCCCCTGAGGATAGGGATCAGGCGAGCTCGATCTGGGGATAACGCGGACGCCACATCCGGCTGTAGACCTGCTGGATCGGGTCCTCGAGCGGGTGCTCGGCGACCCCCTCGGCGGCGGCGGCCTTCGCCACCGCGAGGGCGACCGTCGCGGACACCATGCGCAGGTCGTTCATCAGGGGCAGGAGCGGCGCGCCCGGGCGGTAGGCGTTGACCAAGCCCGCCAGCGCCTGGGCGGCCGCGGCGATCATGCCCTCGGTGATCCGGCGTGCTCCGCACGCGGCGACCCCCAGCCCCAGGCCCGGGAAGATGAGGGCGTTGTTGGACTGGGCGATCCGGTGGCGGACACCACCGTGGTCGACCGGGGGAAACGGGCTGCCGGTGGCGATGAGGGCCTTGCCGTCGGTCCACTTGAGCAGGTCCGCCGGGGTGGCCTCGGCGTGCGAGGTCGGGTTGGACAGGGGGAAGATGATCGGCCGCGCCGTGTGCTTGGCCATCTCCTTGACGACCTCCTCGGTGAAGGCCCCACCCTTGGTCGAGGTCCCGAGCAGCATGGTGGGCTTCACATGGCGGACGACGTCGATGAGCGAGACGTGGGAGGCATCGGCGACCCGCCAGTCGGCCAGCTCCTCGCGCCGTCTCGCCCACGGGCGTTGGAAGGTCATCAGCTCCGGCTGGTCGTCGACGTAGAGGCCGTTGATGCCGATCGCCCAGAAGCGGTCGTATGCCGCCTCGGGGGTGCCGATCCGGCCCGAGCGCAGCATGGTGTCTCGGACCAGGTCCGCGATGCCGATCCCCGCGCTGCCGGCGCCAAAGACGACGACGCGCTGGTCCTCGAGGTCGATGCCGGTGACGTCCACGGCCGCGAGGATCGCGGCGAGCACGACGGCCGCCGTGCCCTGGATGTCGTCGTTGAAGGTGCAGACGCGGTCGCGATAGCGCGCGAGGAGCCGGTGCGCATTGCCCGGCCCGAAGTCCTCCCAGTGGATCATCGCCTTGGGGAAGAGCCGGCTCGCCGTCGTGATGAAGTGCTCGACGAAGTCGTCATAGCGCTGCCCGCGCACGCGGGCGTGCGGGACGCCGAGGTAGAGCTCGTTGTTGAGCAGACCCAGGTTGTCGGTGCCGACGTCGAGGACGACCGGGATGATCCGGCGCGGGTGGATGCCGGCCGCGGCGGTGTAGACCGACGCCTTGCCGATGGCGATCTGGATGCCGCCGATGCCCTGGTCGCCGATGCCGAGGATGCCCTCGGAGTCGGTGACGACGAGCAGGTCCACCTCGTCGGGCTCCAGGCCGTAGTTGAGCAGCGCGGTCTCGACGCCGTCGGGGTCGTCGATCGAGAGGAAGACCCCGCGGGGCCGGTTGTACTCGTGGCTGAAGCGCTCGATCGCCTCCCCGATGGTCGGGGTGTAGACGATCGGCAGCATCTCCTCCAGGTGCCCCGACAGCAGGTTGTAGAAGAGGACCTCGTTGCGGTCGCGCAGCTGGGCCAGGTGGAGGTACTTCGCCAGCGGCGTCGAGCCCCGCCGGAACTGCTCGTAGGTGCGCCGGGTCTGGTTCTCCAGCGTCGTCACCCCGGAGGGGATGAGGCCGACGAGACCCAGGGCCGACCGCTCCTCGTGGGTGAACGCGGTGCCCCGGTTGGTCGTGGGGTTGGACAGCACTGCCCGTCCGCGCGCCCGGATCCGGATGGGCGCATCGTTGTCGGTCGTGTCCTGGGAGTAGTCAGCGCTGGGCACGGCTCCCACTGTGCCATGACGGCCGGTCGGGATGACGAAGGCCCGGCCCCCGCGAGGGGACCGGGCCGTCGTGGCGAGCTCACGGCATACGGGGTCGTATGCCGTCGGGCTCAGTTGCCGGTGAGCTTCTCCCGCAGGGCCGCGAGGGCCTCGTCGGAGGCCAGCGTGCCCTCGGCGACCGGGGCCGCCGGGCGGGCGCCCTCGGAGCTGCCGGAGGCGCTGTCGCTGCTGTAGCTCGTCGGGACCTCGGCACCCGCCGCAGCCTCGGCGTCGGCCGCCTGCGCGGCCTCGACCTGCGCCCGGTGGGCCTCCCAGCGGGCGTGGGCCTCGGCGTACTGCTTCTCCCAGGCCTCGCGCTGCTTCTCGAAGCCCTCGAGCCACATGTTGGTCTCGGGGTCGAAGCCCTCGGGGTACTTGTAGTTGCCCTGCTCGTCGTACTCCGCGGCCATGCCGTAGAGGGTCGGGTCGAACTCGACCTGGCCGGCGCCGTCCTCGTTGGCCTGCTTCAGCGACAGGCTGATGCGACGACGCTCGAGGTCGATGTCGATGACCTTGACGAAGATGTCGGAGCCGACCGTGACGACCTGCTCCGGTAGCTCCACGTGGCGCTCGGCCAGCTCGGAGATGTGGACCAGGCCCTCGATGCCGTCCTCGACACGCACGAACGCACCGAACGGGACGAGCTTGGTGACCTTGCCCGGGACGACCTGACCGATCGCGTGGGTCCGGGCGAAGTGCTGCCACGGGTCCTCCTGCGTCGCCTTCAGCGACAGGGAGACACGCTCGCGGTCCATGTCGACGTCGAGCACCTCGACGGTGACCTCGTCGCCGACCTCGACGACCTCGGACGGGTGGTCGATGTGCTTCCAGGACAACTCGGAGACGTGGACGAGACCGTCGACACCACCGAGGTCGACGAAGGCACCGAAGTTGACGATGCTGCTGACGACACCCGGGCGCACCTGGCCCTTGGCGAGCTCCTTGAGGAAGGTCGTGCGGACCTCGGACTGGGTCTGCTCGAGCCAGGCACGGCGGGACAGGACCACGTTGTTGCGGTTCTTGTCGAGCTCGATGATCTTGGCCTCGATCTCCTTGCCGACGTATGGCTGGAGGTCGCGGACGCGACGCATCTCCACGAGGGAGGCCGGGAGGAAGCCGCGCAGGCCGATGTCGAGGATGAGGCCACCCTTGACCACCTCGATGACGGTGCCGGTGACGACGCCGTCCTCCTCCTTGACCTTCTCGATCGTGCCCCAGGCGCGCTCGTACTGCGCGCGCTTCTTGGACAGGATGAGGCGACCGTCCTTGTCCTCCTTCTGGAGGACGAGGGCCTCGACGGCGTCGCCGACCTTGACGACCTCGTTGGGGTCGACGTCGTGCTTGATGGACAGCTCACGCGAGGGGATGACGCCCTCGGTCTTGTAGCCGATGTCGAGGAGGACCTCGTCGCGGTCCACCTTGACGATGTGGCCCTCGACGATGTCGCCGTCGTTGAAGTGCTTGATGGTCGCGTCGATCGCGGCCAGGAGGTCTTCCTCGGTGCCGATGTCGTTGATGGCAACCTGAGGGGCGGTCGTGTCGACCGTGCTGGCAGTCATGTAGTAGGAACTCCGATGTGGACAGAGGGAATCGTGCGGACAAGGGGATTGCAGTGGTGCAGGTCCGCGCGGCGGTGAGGGCATGACAAGCCCCCGCGCGCACACGCGTACCGGCCGAGTCTACCGACCACACTCCCCCGCGACCAAAGCGGGTCGGGCGTGACCGCCGGGCCGGGGGCGGCCGGCCCCCACGAGTCGGTCGAGGCGAACCGGGCGTGGTGGGACGCCGAGGCCGACGAGTACTACCTCGAGCACGGGGCCTTCCTGGGCGATGCCGGCTTCGTCTGGGGACCCGAGGGCTGGACCGAGGCCGAGCTGGGGCTGCTCGGGCTGGCCGACGGGCAGCGGCTTCTCGAGATCGGGGGCGGCGCCGGGCAGTGCGCCCGCTGGGTCGACCAGTCGTATGCCGTGCAGATCGCCTCGAGCGACCTGTCCGCCGGCATGCTCACGGTGGGTCAGGAGATCAACGAGCGCCACGGCACACGGCTGCCCCTGGTGCAGTGCGACGGCTGCGCACTCCCCTTTGCCGACGGCTCCTTCGACGTGGTGTTCACGTCCTACGGCGCGGTGCCCTTCGTCGCCGACTCGGCGGGCCTGATGGCCGAGGCCGCACGCGTCCTGCGGCCGGGCGGCCGCTTCGTCTTCGCCACCACGCACGCCCTGCGGTGGTGCCTGCCCGACGAGCCAGGAGTCGAGGGCCTGACCGTGGGTCACTCGTACTTCGACCGCCGGCCCTATGTGGAGCGGGACGCGTCGGGCCGCCTGGAGTACGTCGAGCACCACCGCACCATCGGTGACCGGGTGCGGGAGGTCGTAGCCGCCGGCCTGACCCTCGTGGACCTGGTCGAGCCCGAGTGGCCCGAGCGCAATACGGCGGTGTGGGGCGGATGGTCGCCCTTGCGGGGGCGACTCATCCCGGGCACGGCGATCTTCGTCTGCCGACGCGACTGAGCGTGCTCTCTGGGACGACCCCGAATGCACGAACGCCCCCGGCCGATGGCCGGGGGCGTTCGACGTCGGTCGGGGTCAGTTGTGGATGTCCCGGCGACGCGTCGTGTCCTCATCGCCAAGGTCGTTGAGGAGGGTCTGGTCATTGGCCGATCGCCCGTGGTCGACGTACTCCACATCCCGCCCAGCCGCTGCTCGACGGCTGAGAAGGAACCCGCCGAGGGCGGAGAGCAGACCCAACACGAGGAAGATCGGGGCCAAGGTGCCGAGCAGCCCGATCTTGCTGGCGTTGGCCTGAGCCGCCTCGACATTGTTGGCGACGGTCTCGTCAGTGAAGGCCAGCTTCAGGTCAAGGACGGTCTTGCCGTCCGGCAGCTTGCGGACCTGGTGCTCCTCCTGGTTGATGATCGAGCCGGTCGTGGGATCGATCCACAGGGTCTTGTCGCTGCTGTAGGTGCCCTTGATGCCCTTGCTAATCTCAGCCGCGGCGTTCTTGGTGTTCATCGCAAATCGGTAGACCGTCAACCCGTTCAGATCCTCGGACCCCTCGAACTTCGCGTCGACGGTCTTGCGCAGCATGCCGTCATACATGGCATAGGTCCGCTGCTCGACATCGAACGGGAACTTGTTGATCAGGCCGGCGTGGGGGTCTCCTGCCTCCACGTACTTCTCGTCGGTGACCGCCTCGGCCGTGCGCCGGTCGGTGGCGAAGGTCTCGGTGCCTGCGGTGATCAGCGGAGAGGTCGCCGAAGTGTCCTTGGTGCAGTCGCCCTTGAAGGACGACTTCACCATGCAGGTGAAGGTGTCGAAAACAACGACGTCCGAGTCGGACGCTTCACCGTTGGCCACGGTGTGGCTGAGCGCCTTGACGGCGCTGCCCGGACCGGACGGCAGCACGGAGGCGTTGCCCGTGAGCTTGGTGACGCTGTCAATGTCCAGTGGCGTCTTCTTCACCGCACCCGGGACGACGGTCCACAGCAGGATCCCCATCACGAGGAGGAAGCCCCCCAATCCCGTAAGGGTCGGGCCGAGTACCTTGCGCATGGTGCCACCTTTGGCGTTTATCAGGAGTCGAGTTCTGGAGAAGGGTACCAGCGGGTAATGGAACGTGCACGCACTTCCGACTCTCGTCGTGGCGGCCCTCAGGCCCGGCTCAAGCGGACGTCTTCCGCAGGACGAGCAGCAAGTTCCAGGAAGCGAGCTCGCGCAGTCCCGGCACCGCCACCACCCAGGATGCCCATGAAGGGTGATAGCGCGGCACGCACTCAAGCACTTCGGCCTGTCGTTGCCGTCGGCTCCAGCGGACTCCGGGACCGACATACGCGGCAAACATCGTCGAGCCGAACCGGTTCTTCGGAGGTTGCCCCGTCCGCTGCTCGTACCTCTGGGCAGCCCGAGTTCCTCCAAGGTAGTGCCACGGCGACGTCTCGTGTCCGCCCCACGGCGACAACCAGGCGGTGTACGAGATCAGGACGACGCCCCCAGGCTTCGCCACCCTCAGCATCTCGTCAGCCACCAGTCCCGGCTGGCGGACGTGCTCCATCACATTGCTGGACATGACGACGTCGAAGGAGGCATCGGCGAAGGGCAGGCGCTCCCCCACCCCGACAACCGCCGACGCGAGTGGGTGGGCTTGCACCGTGTGGGCATCGACATCCAGCCCGACGTACCTGACCCCCCTGGCAGCAAACTCGCGCGCGAACTGCTCCGGCCCGCAACCGACGTCCAGCAGCGTCGCGTTGTCCAGGGCCGTGTGCTGGCCGAGGATCCCGATGGTGTCGCGCGCCAAGGCCCCATAGAACACCTCGGGCTCGGTCTGTTCCACGAGGAAGGTCCGAAATAAGGCGATGGAACGCTGCAGGGTCCGGCGATGCGGTGGCCCCATGTGACTCGGCACTGGAGCATCATACGGTGGTGGCGATCACCCGCGACCGACAGGAGCGTCAGTGACGATGCGGATCCTCGTGCACAGTTGGCGCGACCTGCAGCACCCGGAGGCGGGCGGCGCCGAGCACTACATCGTCAGGGTCTGCGAGGGACTGGCGGCGCGCGGCCATGAGGTGACCATACGGACCGCGTCCTATGCTGGGAGCGTTCCCGAGGACCGGCACAACGACGTCCGATACATTCGGCGCGGGGGTCGTTTGACGATCTACCCGATCGCCCTCGGGCGGCAGGCTGTCCGCCGTCGTGATGCGGACGTGGTGATCGACATCCAGAATGGCATGCCCTACCTCAGCCCTCTCGTCTCCCGCCTCCCGACCGTGAACCTGGTCCACCACGTGCATCGGGAGCAGTGGGCCTACCTGTTCGGCCCACGGATGTCCCGCCTCGGCTGGTTCCTCGAGTCGAGCGTGGCCACGCGTGTCTACGACGGTCACACCTACGTTGCTGTCAGTGGGTCGACGAAGTCCGAGTTGGTGCGCCTCGGCGTGCGCCAGGACCGCATTCATGTCATTCCCAACGGAACAGACCCATGGACCGGACCCGTGACGTCCAGGTCACCGGGGCCTCGACTGGTCACACTCGGTCGCCTTGTCCCGCAGAAGCGTTTCGAGTTTGCCATCGACGCCTTGGCCGCTCTCGTCCCCGACCTGCCTTCAGTGGTCCTCGACGTGGCGGGCTCGGGATGGTGGGAGGACCAGCTGCGCCATTACGCAGCCGAGGCCGGCGTCGTCGATCGCGTGGTGTTCCACGGTCACGTGTCCGAAGCGGAGAAGCATGCCTTGCTGGCCCAGGCGTGGGTGCACCTCATGCCGAGCGTCAAAGAGGGTTGGGGGCTGGTCGTCGCCGAGGCCGGGCTGCACGGAACACCAACCGTTGCGTTCCGTCACGCAGGGGGGCCGAGTGACTCGGTCCGGGACGGCCGGACCGGTCTCCTGGTCGATGAGGACTCGTCGGAGGCCTTCACGCGAGCGACCCGAACGCTGGCGCTCGGCAGCGAAATGCGCGCGAGAATGGACTTGGAAGTCCGGGACTGGGTGCGTCAGTTCGAGTGGGAGCAGTCGGTGACGATGTGGGAGCGCTTGCTGCACCAAGTGGTGCACGCCGCCAACTGAGGGTTCACCTCGACGGATCATCCACCGGGTGCCCTGTCGTCAGTTGTAGCTGACCACCGCGTCGGTCGCGGACGCCTCGTTGGCGGAAGGGGTGGAGGCGGAGACCAGCCCGAAGGAGGCTCCGGCAGCGAGGAGGCCACCGACAACGAACGCGGCCACGGCCGAGGCAATCGAACTCATGGGCCGGAACCTTAGCATCGCAATGCCCGCACGTCGCGTCGCCACGACAGCAAGGCCCAGAAAATGCTGAGAACCGCGGTGCCGCAGGTGAGGGCCCATCCTGTCTTCACGGCTGCGGTGCTCCTGGTGGGGGGCTGCACGAGGGGCGGCGAGCCGAGCCGGACGAGGGCCGCCTCCGGCCCCTCCACCACCACGGTGCCGAGATCTCCAAGTTCGGGAGCACCGGGGGTGCCTCTCTCCACGAAGGCGTAGGAGGATCCGGCGGAGCTGAGCGCCTCCCGAAGACTTGCTCCGGAGTCAATGGAGGCACTCACCCCTGCAGCCCGAGGGTCCTCCCCCGGGATGACCTGCCCGGACCTGAGGGGAAGCCTGTCGTCGAACAGGAGGTCGCCGTCTATGACGCGAGGCGCGATCGTGAGCGAGGTGCGCCCGGCGTTCCAGGAGTAGCGACGGTACTGCTGCCAGGGTAGGAGTGCGATGGTCCCGTCAACCTCCGACGCCTGGGCTGCGATCGCGCGGTAGCTCGTAGGGAGGGCGACCGGCCCCAGCCGGCCCATCAGTCCCCACGCGAGTCCGAGGTTCAACACCGGCCAAAGGCACAAGAGGCCGGTCGCAGCGACCTTCTGCGCTCCTCCCCACCGTCGCCCTCGCAGTGCGTCCACGATCAGTCCGCTGCCAGCGGCGGCGACGACGACCCAGCACCCCACGAGCTTCTGCGAGTCTCGCATCAGGCCCCAACCAGGGATGTGCGTGAGGGCAGCTTCCCAGAGGGGTCGCAGACCGTCCACGGCGGAGAGGGCCGCGATGACGACACCAGCGCCCGTCACTGCCACCACACCGGCCCCTCGCCGAGCACAGGTGGCGCCCCAGAGGCTCAAGAGCGTCAGCATCAATGCGGCCACCGCGAGGATCGACTCCTCGCGCCACCACGGATGCGCCCTGGTGTTCCACAGCGCACCCCCGGCCAGCAGGGAGCCGAGGACACCCAAGGGCGAGTCCGACACCGGGCCAAAGGCGCCCGCAGCCGCTGCAGATGACCGCACTCCCGCTGAGAGGGCGGGCAGAGCCCAGACGCTGCTCACGCCCGTGAGGATCGCCATTCCGGGCACCGCCCTCAGGCGCATTTGCCATGCCGCGTAGGCCCAGGCCGGAAGCTGGACTGCAAGGGCATTGGCCCCCCCAAGGCCGACAGCCAGGGCCAGCAGCACGAGCTGGCGCGGCGCAGAGCTGCGGTCGCGTAGCACCGTCGCGAATACCAGCGGCGCCAGGGCGTACCCCCACAGGACCGTCCAGTGACCGATGGCCAACCGTTCGACAACAAAGGGATTCCACTGAGCGGCCAGGGCGGCGCTCGCACACGCGACCACGCCCACCTCCTGGCGCCAGGCCCTCAGCAGGGCGACCGCGCCGTGCGATGCGAGCACCAGGATGAGCGTGAGCACCAGGACCTGGGCAAGACCGGGCCCCACGAGCCGGGACAGCAGGACGGCGACCGCGTCACTGGGGACTGCCCGTGGGGCTGGAGTGCTGACGCCGAGGACGAACGGTGTCCAGGTCGGCACGGGTGACCACGCCATGTCGTACCACAGCGCGGTACCTCTCCCGTAGAGCGGCCCGAGCACGACCCCGGCTGAGCCCAGGGCCACGGTCAGTGACACCCAGGAGCGCCGGTCCCTGGTTGACCACGTCCTGCCGGCATCCGGGCGAACGAAGGCGTGGCCTCTCACGGGCTGGGCCAAGGGTCCCCGATGGCCACGTCGCTCACGCAGGCCGGCCGGCCACCGATGGCATCGACGCTCATGGTCCTCGCCGAGCGAACGACGAGGAACGCATGGCCTACGCGGTCGACGGTGGAGAGGCGAGCCTGCTGACCGTCCACCTGCACTGTCAGCTCGACCGGGTTCTCGGCGATGTAGCCGATCCGCAGCACCTGGACCCGACCTGGCGCCGTCACGGAGGTCGTCAGCTTGAGGGCAGGACGGTCACCCCCCACGAGCCAACATCCGCCATCGGGGCCTCGTTGTTGGAACGAGGGGCGAGGGATGTCGACGCTGGCCAGCCGGCCAAGGCCGTCCACGATCCGTAGATCCGTGGATGGCTGGTTCCACACCGCGGGGAAACCCATGGCAGAGAAGACCACGCTCACCGGCTGGATGAGAACCTGGGTCGGCGGTGCCGGGGCGTCGACGATGCTGACGTCCTGCTCGGTCGCCAGGCTGTCCTCGAGACTGGCGACGAAGCTTCGGCTGTAGCCGTGCTGGAGCGTCGGGAGCAGTGCGGTGGTGGACACCCATGCGCTGGCCAGAAGCGCGACGACCAGGATCGGGGTGTACCGCTCCTCCACCAGCGTCACCGCATCACCGTCCGCCGTGGAGGGCTCGGTGCCCTGGCTGCGTGGGCCCGGCACCAGGGCACCCATCATCGCCACCAGGACGACGGGAACAGCGTCGAGGACGTATCGAGGGTCCCGTGCGAGGAAGTTCGAGAGCCCGGCCCGCTGCCACAGGACGAGGCCAAGCGCGAGCGCGAGGTAGGCAAGGGCCAGGGTCCACGCGCGGATTGCCGCCGGGCCCCGAGAACGCACTGTCCACGCGATCAGCCACACCCAGCCAACCACGGTCAGTACGAGCGCCCATGACGCTGGTACACCGAAGAGCGTGTTGTCTGCGCCTGTGTCGGTCCACGGGCCACCGACCAGGCCGGTGAGCAGGGTCCTGCCCACGGCATCGGTGACGAACTGTGGCCCGTCGACGACGGCTGACGACGAGCGCGCCGCTCGCTCGGTGACATACGCCGCGGCATACCCGATCACGACGACGGCCTGCGGCAACCAGAAGCCCCGCTCGGACTGCCACAGGGCCACGAGCCTGCTCCGAACGCTGGCGGTGGCATCCACGACCAGCGCCGCGACACCGACCGCAAAGACAACCGCGAGGATGGACTTCTCCCAGAAGGCCAGCCCCAGGGCCAAGGCGGCGAGGCCCGTCCACACCCAACGGTGGGCACGCGACCGGCGCCAGGCCAGGTAGCTCCCGGTCACGCCAAACATCGCGACCTGCATTGGGAGGCCCTCCATGGCGAATGTCCACCAGGTCACTCCCACCAGGCCCAGCGGCGTGAAGAGGTATGCGGCATAGGCGACGAGGAGCAGCCTGCGTCCGGGGAAGAGCAGGCACAGCATCCATAGCATGAGGCCCGACGCGATGGCTCCGAGAGCGATGATGGACATCGCGGCCGGTCCATAGTCCGGTCCAGCCGGGGCGACGAGTGCTGCCATGACGTACTTGGCCGGGACGAGGTGCCCATTCCAGCGCTGGAGCAGCAGGTCGACGGTCAGTCCTTCATGGTTCACAGCCGACAGGAAGACGAAGTCGTCCTGCCAGAAGTAGCTGTCGAAGGCAATGGCGCCGCGCCACACGGTCTGTACGGCGAGCAGCAGCAGACCGGCACGTACAAGCGGGTCGCGGCCCCAGTGTCGTGGATGCAGAATCATTGGTTCCCCATCATCGCCGTCGCCGCCCCTCTGGGTTCGGCAGCAGGGAAATGCCACAGATGAGTCCGAAGCTGGCTGCCGCGGCCACGTCCTGGGGGGCGGTCCACACCGTGCTCGGGGACTGCACGATCCGTAGGGCGAGGCTAAGGCAGAACAAGAGGACCCCTGTGGCCAGGAGCAGATCCCGCCGGTGCCGCAGCAGGAGCCCGATCACCAGCCCAGCTGCCACCACCGGCCCCCCGGCGAGCCCCGTTACGGCGGCCAGGGCCACCGCGCCCGACACGCCAAGCGCCGGCGTCAGCTGCGGGCCTCCGCGAGTGCCCTCACCCAGGTGAACGGTGTCGCGACGTCGTGGTCGCACCAAGAGGACAACCGCAGATGCCACAACTCCCCCCGCGGTGAGCAGGCCGATGAACAGGCTGAGGCGGTAGGGCGCCGTGGGGACGAAGCGCAGGTCGACGGTGCGGGCCGCCCCCGCCGGAAGCAGCCAGCCCTGCGCCCACCCGTCAACGACAACCGGCGTCAGTACCTGGCCATCGACGCGGGCCTCCCACCCCGCATTGAAGTTCTCCGCCACGCGGAGGAGAGCTGCCGGCCCCGCAGGCGCCTCGAGCTGGCGTCGGCCGGCGCCCCACGACCCGAGGGCGAGGCCTCGTCCGGTCGCGGGCGGTTCCTGATCGCCCTTGGGCTGGAGCGTCAGCTGCGTCACGACGAAACCACCGGCCGGTTGGGCGTGGATGTCAGTCGCTCCCGCTGCCAAGGAGATGTCGTCACTACACAGGACGAGGCGGAGCTCCCGACCACGCCGCACGTCGTCCAGGGTGCCGACGACCTTGGTGGCATGAAGTCGACCACCAATCGCCACGGAGGGCCCAAGACCGCAGACGGCACCGGTCTGCGCTCCGGCGACCGGATGGTAGACGAGGTCCTCGAGGCCGGCCACAGACACTTCCCCGATCACCAGGGACGTCGAGGACGGCTCGAAATCCAGACGGAGCTCGCGGCCGGTCACCGGGGCGGCAAGTTCGATCACCTGACCCAGGTCAGTGAACGGCACCCGCGTGCCGTCGACGCTGACCGCGACCACTGTCGGGGCCCGGCCGGGCAGCCATTCCCCCTTGCCCAGGACCACCCGGGACAGTTCCCTCTGCTCGTCCCACGACAAGGACACCCACGGCGAGAGGTCGCCGGCCGCACTGACCCATGCAGACCGAGGATCACCATCACTTGCGGCCCAGGCCCCCACGCCTGGATCAGAGGCCAGGGAAGAGGAGGCGCGAACCCGGATGCCGTGACCCGGTGGATCGAACAGGGCGTCCGTGGCGGTCCCGTCGGCGGCCACGACAGCCCCACTCACGGCATAGTCGCCGGCCGCGTCCAGGGTCACCCGACGCGCCATTCCCCAGGGTTCATCGGGTCCACGCATGGCCGCGGTCTCGCACTCGAGGCCCTCTGGAGTCGCCGCACACGGTCGCCGGCCGGCCGACGTGTGCAGCTGGATCATCGCCGTCGGAGGGGCCGCTGGAAGCGCCACGGCGCGGTCCGGAAGTGACCCGAGGCCGAGGATCTCCGCGATCTTGACCTGTCCGACGCTGCCCGAACGGACCCCCGAGACGACGAACTCGACCCGGGCAGACCGGCGGGACCCGGCGAACCTCGCGATCCCGTCGGCCCCGACACGCACCGAGGACGATCCCGCGTCGGTGACCATCCGGACGGTGGTGACCCGGGCCCCGAGAGGGTCGAAGACCACGGTGACCGGTCCGAAGGTCCGCGGCCGCGCGAATTCCATGGACCAACTCTGGCCGACCGGGTTCGTGAAGGGTGCGCTGGCCCACGAGGTCAACCAGGTCCCGTCGACCGCGGCCCATGGCTGAAGGTCGGGGTGGAGGGGTCCGAGCACGTCGACGTGCGACGCCGACGAGGAGACGTCGACTCGATTGATGCCGTCGGTGACCGCCTCCAGCGCCGTGATTCCGTCAGGCAGCACGTCGTGGACGCGTCGCGCACCGAGAGGGTCGTCAGAGGTTGCGAAGGTCTCGGAGTAGGCATCGTGGATCCGCCCGAAGGAGCGCTCTCGTCGCTGCGGAGTGTCCGTGACCACGTCAGGCGCGCCATTTGCTTCGGCGGGCACCAAAGGCGTCGGCCCCACACCCGAGAACGCCATCGGTCCCAAGGCCTCGGGTGTGCCCAGCCACGTCAGCACCTCGGACATCGGTGCGACCGTAGCCACCGAACCGGGGCTCGTGGTCGCGAAGAGCGAGAGCTCGGGGACTCCGGCCCCGATGTCGCCGAGGGTCTTGACTTCGACCAGGCCCGGGCTCCCACTCACCGCAGCCCAGGCCCGGGCTGCCGAAGGCACGTCATCGGAACGCACGAGGTCGCCGCGAACGAGGACATGGGTGACTCCCAGTCGGCGAAGCAACGGGGCGAGCTCCTCGGTGGGTCGGCCCGACACCACCATGCTCTCGAGGGAGTCGAGGAGGCGGAGCCCTCCCGCGGGAATCAGGGGGATCTGTGAGCGCGACGTCCACCCCACGTCCTCGACGGTCTGGATGACCTCGTCCACGGTCCGGCCCCAGGTCTGTCGCAGCGCGGGAGCACTCGGCACCAGGAGTACCCGGCTGTGCTCGGGTAGCTCACGAAGGACAGGGATCATCCGGGACCACGACGCTGAAAGGCGCTCCCATCCGTGCGCTGACCGTGTCGCCCCAGTGAGGAGCACCGAGCCCGAGGCGACGATCGACAACACCATGAGGGTTGCCGTGGCCCGCGGGGCGTGCTCGAGCCAGCCGTGCCGGTGCGACATTCGTCCTCGAACAGGAAAGCCTGGCGGTCGAGCTGCGAGTCGGTCGAGGAGGATGCCCAGCCCGAGAGCAAGTGGCAGACGGGCCAGGGGGTCGATCTTGTGGACATTGCGGAACGGAGCCGCAGGTCCGTCGAGCAGCATACGAACCTGCTCGGCGAGCGGTGAGCCGGCGGGGCCCCCATGTCCTATGGTCAGCACGACCACGGAGCCGAGCAAGAGCACGACAAGGAGGCTGCGCCGCTCGGTGACCACGGTCGCCAAACCCACGAGGCCACCGAGGGTGAGCACGAAGGTTGCCGCGATCAGCGGCGTTGATGCCACGAACTGGTGCCCGGCCTCCCAGTCGGTGATCGCCGAGGGCAGGTAGGCCACCCAGTGGCTTGCGCCACGCATGGCCTCGAGCCAACCAATGGGCTGCGTCGTCACGGAGGCGGACTCAATGTGGTCGAGGAAGGGTGCTCCGTAGGCCTTCAGCACGATGAGTGGGCCGATCCACCAGATGCAGGTCAGGGTGATCAACACGCACCATGCGCCGAGGCGTTGCAGGCGCGATCTCCAGTTCCCTGCCGACCAGAGGATGACCATGGCAGGCGCAGGGAGCAGGTAAAGGACTTCCGTGGCGTTCTGGCCGCCCATGAACGGGATGGCAGCGGCGGAGAGGATCACCGCGCGGCGCCATTGGAGCCTGCCTCGGTCGGCCAGGACCAGTGGCAGGACGGCCCAAGGCAGCACGGCCCCCGGGAGGGTCTCGCCACTGAGCACGCCGACGGTGCTGAGCACCCGCGGGCTGAATGCGTAGGCCAGACCGCCGATCAGACCAGCGCGCGGTGACCCCGGCTGCCAACTGACGATGAGGCGCCGAGCTCCCTCGAACGCCACAACGAGGACCAGACCTGTCCAGACCCGCTGCCAGAGCCAGGCGGGGATGCCGATGGCATCGCCGAGCCAGAAGAAGGGACCAATCGGGAACAGGTACCCGCTGGCCTGGTTCTGCAGGCTGCCCAGGTGCATGTCGGGGGTCCATGGGTACAACGACTGCGCCAGGAAACGCCCGGGATTCAGCACCAGGTCGAGCTTGGTGTCAAACGTCGTGCGGCCGGGCCGTTGGAGGAGCGCGACCAGGACGAGCGAAGCACTGACGACCAGGGGCCACGAGGAGAGCCGGCGCAGGCGACCACGGAGCGCGAGCGCCACTGCCACCTCCTACGCACCAAACCGGTCACGCCGGCGAACCACAGGTACGATAACCGCTGCCCAGTCCCAGCCAGCATCCACAGGACCAACGTGAGTACGCACTCCGATGACGGATTCGGCCACGCCTGGGCGTTGGCCGATGCGATCCCCGGCTGGTTGACCAAGGACCAGGCACGGTTGTTGTGGGACTCAGCCCTGACTCTCGGCAAGGGCGAAAGGATCCTCGAGATCGGCTCACACAAGGGACGTTCCACCGTTGTGCTGGCCCTCGCAGCGCAGCGCATCGGTGCCCGAGTGACGGCGGTCGACCCATTCGTCGACGGTCGACTGTTCGGCGGGAGCCCAACTCGCGTCCTGTTCGAGGAAAACATCGCGACGAGCGGGGTCAGCGACACCGTCGACCTCGTACCGGAGTACAGCACGCGCTTGCGCCCCCAATGGACCGAGCCGTTCCAGATGCTCTACATCGACGGAAAGCACGACTACTGGACCTTCACCGACGACCTGCGGTGGGCTGTCCACCTCCCGCCCGCTGCACCCATACTCGTCCACGACTGCTACTCCTCCATCGGCGTCACCTTGGGCGTCCTCGCGCGTGTGCTTCCCGGGCGAGGCGTCGCCTATCGGCGTCGCGCAGGATCCTTGGCGTTGTTCGTCGTGGGTCGGCCATCCGCGGCCGACCGGATGCTCATCGTGCGCGAACTCCCGTGGTGGCTACGGAACGTCGGGGTCAAGATCCTGCTTCGTCTCAGGTTGCGCTCAGCGGCCAGGCTCTTCGGCCACGACCATCCCTACGACCCGTACTGAGCCGCCTTTTCCAGGGCGAGGGTCAAGCGGGCGGCCAGGTCACGCACGGAGGCACGGTCGAAGTCCGCGGCCTTCGCCCGCACGGTGAGCATTGACTCTCCTCCCACCTGCGCGACGCCGATGGCGACGGCATTCGGCCCGCCGGTGGCAGGGAAAAGAGCCAAGGACTGCAGGTCGGCGCTGTCGACTCGACCCAGGTGCGAAATCAGGGCCGTCGCCCCGAGACGCGAGGCCAGGGCACGTGTGACCAGCGGGCCCAACCCGCCACCTCGCGTCTCCGGAAAGTCGGCCTCGGGGAGGCAGTCCGCCAAGAGTTCACGGGCATGGGCAGGAGTGCAATCCGGCACGTCGATGAGCCGGAGGTATGCCGTGCACCGGTCCGGGGCGGGTTGCACGCCACTTGCCCGCCGCGAGGCCCCGATGGCGAAGACGACGGGCCGACGTCTCTTCGGGCTCCCGCCGTTCCAGTCCGCGACGACCGATCGTGCTGCGCTCACCAAGGTGGCTGTGGTGACGCTCGCCGCACAAGGCAAGACCTCGAGCAGATCTCCGGGCGGCGACGCCCCGTCGGCGCGCCGTGAGGCGAACCGCGCCGGCGGGCTCGTCAAGGCACTCCACAAGCGCTCGAGCGCCATCCGGAGAAAGGGCCGCGAGGCAGGCCTGGAGGAGATGCCACGGGCGAGCGAACGTACGGGAGATCCGCCAATGGCCTCCACAAGACTGAGCATGCCGATGCCGTCCATCACGCCGTGGTGGCAGGCGATCACGGCGTCGCGACCGTCGAGGCTGACCCCGATCCGGATCAAGGGTTCCCCCTCGGCGTACGGGCGGTTGGCGTACTCCTCACGAAGGGCCGGGAGAGTGACGCGATCGAAGGTCTCCATCGTGGGGGGCAGGCCGAGGTGAGGGTGCACATCGACCAGGCGCGACAAGGCCTGAATCCCACGGCGACGGTCGACAGGTTCACGGAACGTGGCCTGCAGCACGACACTCCATGTGACAGCGGGGTCCCCGTAGAGGCCGACCACGCCCTGGGCGCGCGCGAACGGGCTGGTCGCGTCAACCTGAGAATCAGGAGTAGGGCGCCGGACCACACCCACCACCCTAGAGCGCGTCCGCAACTAGGGTGAGCCACGTGAGCCCTCGAGCAAGATCCGTCCCTGCGCGCCCGCCACGCGGCACGACGTCACGGTGGACGCCTCAGCGAGGTCGCGTAATCAGCGGGGCGACGGTGGCCCTCGCGCTGGGTCTCATGAACGTGCTCACCTACGCGTTGACCGTCCTCGCGGCGCGGCGACTCGGGCCTGCCGGGTACGGCACCTTCGCGGCCGTCATGGCCCTGGTCCTCGTGCTCAACATCCTCTCCCTTGGACTCACAGCCGCAACGGCGAGGCGCATCGCGCAGTCACCTGATCGGGTGGGGCTGACAGCGCGCGCCGGTCTCGCAGGTGCATGGACGGTGGGCCTGCCGGCCGCAGCCCTCGTTCTCGTCCTCGTTCCCGCTCTCACACGGGTTGTTCACGCCGACAGCTGGGCCACCCTGGCCTTGCTGGCGCCGATTGTGCTCATCCTGGCGCTCATCGGTTCTCGTGTGGGAGTGCTGCAGGGAATGGAGCGTTGGTCCCTCTACTCCCTTGTGTTCATCACTCTGGGAGTGACTAGGCTCGTCGCCGGGTGGCTCGGACTGGACCTGACCGGTACGCCCCTCGGCGTGATGAGCGGAGTTACGGCAGGCTTCGTCGTGACGCTCCTGGCCACCGAGTGGGCCGTCCAACGGGCGCATGTTCCGCCGTGGACGGGCCCAGTGCATCGGCGCGCAGTCGTGGGCCTGCTCAGGGAGGGCAGCTCGGCCACCTCAGTGCTCGGCGGCTTCTTCCTCCTGAGCACTGTGGATGTCCTCATCGCGCAGGCCCGTTTGGGCGCTCAGCCAGCCGGGCTCTACGCCGGCGGGCTGATCCTCACCAAGGCCGTGATGTTCCTGCCCTATTTCGTGTCAGTGCTGATCTTTCCGCGGCTGGCACGCGGAGGGTCGGTGCACCTGCAGCGGTGGGGACTGGCCGGCGTCGTCGGGCTGGGCCTGCTGGTCGCCGCCGCGTCTGCCCTGCTCCCCACCCTGACGATGACGTTCATCGGCGGGGGCCGGTATGTCGAGGTCCGCACCACCCTGTGGGCTTTCGCCGTCCTCGGCACGGCCTTCGCCGGCATCCAGCTGCTCGTGAACACGGCCCTGGCACGTCGTCACACCCGCGTGGGTTGGATCGTGTGGGGAGCCCTCGTGCCATATGTCGTCTTCGGGCTGAGGAGCCACTCATGGCGTGACCTGCTCCAGGTGTCCCTCGCCGTCTCCCTCACCGTCCTCGTGATCCTGACAGTGATCAGCTGGAGGGATCGCGTCACCGCACGTGACCTCACGGCCGACGCGTGACTTGGGCGGGCGGGCCTCAGTGGGCCGCCTCGTGCCAGGAGCGGCCGACGCCGACGCTGACGTCGAGCGGCACCTGCATGTCGACCGCCGCCGCCATCTCCCGCCGCACGAGGGACTCGAGGTCCGCCCGCTCCCCCGGCGCCACCTCGAGCACGAGCTCGTCGTGGACCTGGAGCAGCATCCGCGAGGAGGCGCCCGCCTCCCGCAGGGCACGGTCGACGCCGAGCATGGCCACCTTCATGATGTCCGCGGCCGAGCCCTGGATGGGCGCGTTGAGGGCCATCCGCTCGGCCATCTCCCGACGCTGCCGGTTGTCACTCGTGAGGTCGGGCAGGTACCGCCGCCGCCCGAACATGGTCTCGGTGTAGCCGGCCCGACCCGCCTCGAGGACCACATCGCGCAGGTAGTCGCGCACGCCCCCGAACCGCTCGAAGTACATGTCCATCAGCCCGCGCGCCTCCTCGGTGGAGATCGTCAGCTGCTTGGACAGCCCGAAGGCGGACAGGCCGTAGGCCAGGCCGTAGGACATCGCCTTGATCTTGCTGCGCATCTCTGCGGTGACGTCTTCCGGCTCCACGCCGAACACCCGTGAGCCGACGAACCGGTGCAGGTCCTCCCCACTGTTGAACGCCTCGATCAGGCCGGCGTCCCCGGACAGGTGCGCCATGATCCGCATCTCGATCTGGCTGTAGTCCGCACTCATGAGCGACTCGAAGCCCTGTCCCACGACGAAGGCCTCACGGATCCGCCGGCCCTCCTCGGTGCGGATGGGGACGTTCTGCAGGTTCGGGTCGGTCGAGGACAGCCTCCCGGTGGCCGCGATCGTCTGGATGTAGGTCGTGTGGATGCGGCGGTCGTCGGCGACCGACTTGATCAGCCCCTCGACGGTGACCCGCAGCCGGGCGGTATCCCGGTGGCGGAGCAAGGCCTCGAGGAAGGGGTGCTCGGTCTTGGCGAAGAGGTCGTTGAGCGCGTCGGCGTCGGTGGTCCAGCCCGTCTTGGTGCGCTTG
>WBZM01001419.1_pt1 | contig 23789 bp, 14 predicted proteins | sample 5204271 | NCBI WGS metagenome assembly WBZM01 (sample SAMN12344346, study PRJNA552823) | activated sludge metagenome | biome: Activated sludge suspended growth; feature: Nitrification reactor; material: Wastewater; isolation source: activated sludge from nitrification reactor of wastewater...
GGCCCTGGCCGACGTCATCACCTGGGAAGGCTGGCGCCTGGAGATCGTCGACCTGGATGGTCGGACCATCGACAAGGTGCTGGCTACGCGCCTCGCGCCGGAGACGGCGGATATCAACCTCCTCCCCGCCCCGGAGCAGGGCACGGATCTGGCCCAGGATCGTCCCCCGTCCGCCGGGGCCTGAGTCCCGCAGCCCCGCCGCGCGACCTGGATCACGGGGTCAGAGCCCCTATCAGGGCTTCACTTTTTCCCGCCACTTCCCACCAGGGCCGCCCCGGTCGGGTGGCGTCCTGACGCCCTGGCCCAGGATCGTTACTCGTCAGCCGGGGCCTGATCCCGCGGCCCCAGGGCGCCCCAAGCCCCGGCGTCGCTCAGAGCGCCTCCTCCCAGCCGATGGACAGGCGCATGGCGCAGGTGATCAGGCCCACCAGGGAGTAGGTCTGGGGGTAATTGCCCCACAACTCGCCGGTCTCGGGGTGGATGTCCTCGGAGAGCAGACCCAGGCGGTTGCGCCGGGCGAGCAAGGCGGTGAAGAGCCGCCGCGCCTCCGCCTTGCGGCCCAGGGCGGCGAGGGCCTCGATGTACCAGAAGGTGCAGATGGTGAAGGCCGTCTCCGGCCGGCCGAAGTCGTCCGCCACGCTGTAGCGCAGCAGCAGCCCCCCGCGCATCAGCTGGGCGCCGATGGCCTCCACGGTGGCGGCGAAGCGCGGGTCGTCCGCCGCCAGGAAGTCCAGTTCGCACAGCAGGAGCAGGCTGGCGTCCAGGTGATCGCCGCCGAAGGTAGCGACGAAGCAGCCCAGGTCCGGGTTCCAGGCCTGGTGACTGATGGTCTCGTGCAGGCGATCGGCCTCCCCGCGCCAGTGATTAGCGCGCTCCTCCAGCCCCAGGCGGGTGGCGATGCGGGCCAGGCGGTCGCAACCCGCCCAGCAGATGACCGCGGAAAAGGTATGCACGGCGGGCTGGTTGCGCAGCTCCCAGGGACCGGCGTCCGGCTGGTCGAAGACCGCCACCGCCAGGCGCCCCAGTTCCTCCAGGCGCTCGAACAGGACCAGGTCCCCGGCCAGGGGCAGGCGCCGGTCGAAGAAGGCATGGGTGGCGGCGAGGATGACGCTGCCATAGACATCGTTCTGCACCTGGAGATGGGCCTGGTTGCCGATGCGCACCGGTCCCATGCCGCGATAGCCCGGCAAGGCGGGGGCGATGCGCTCGTGGAGATCGGCGCGGCGGGTGATGCCATAGCAGGGCCGCAGGCGGCGGTTCTCGCTCTCGCCCACGATATCGGCGATATAGCCGAGATACTCCTCCATGGAACGGGTGGTCCCCAGGCGATTGAGGGCGGTAACGACGAAATAGGCGTCCCGCAGCCAGCAGAAGCGGTAATCCCAGTTACGCTCGGTCCCCGGGGCCTCGGGAATGGAGGTGGTCAGGGCAGCGACGATGGCGCCGGTCTCCTCGAAACTGCACAGCTTGAGGGTGATGGCGGCGCGGATGACCTCGTCCTGCCACTCGAAGGGGATGGACAGGGACCGCACCCAGTTATGCCAGTGGTCCAGGGTCCGCTCCAGAAAGGAACGGGCGGTCTCGGCGATCCCGGCGGTCAGGCTTTCGTCGGCGCCGAGGATGAAGTGCAGGGGCCGGTCGAGGAAAAAGGGGGTCTCCTCGACCACATAGGCCAGGGGGGCGTCGGTGGTCAGGCGCACCGCGCCGGAGTGGCTGGCGTAGCGGATATGATTGGAACCCAGGGTCTGCTGCGGCACCTCCTGCCCATAGGCGAAGCGCGGACGCACCCGCAGTCGCAGCCGCGGCAGGCCTTTGACCGGGGCGACGCGCCGCACCAGGGTGGGTGGCCGGAAGATGCGATCGTACTGGTGGAACCGGGGGGCGAAGTCGGTGACCTCCGCCACATTGCCCTCGCCGTCCTCCAACTCGGTGACCAGCACGGCGGAGTTGAGCTGGTAACGCTGCCGGCTAGCTACCAGGTCCCCGGCGGGTTCCACGGCGAAATAGCCGCCATTGTCACCTTCCCGGGGCCGGCAGGGCTGGGTGCCACCCACCAGGTCGCAGAAGAGGGGATCGGCGTCCAGCCGGGGGAAACAACACCAGAGGATGGTGGCCCGGGCGTCGATGAGGGCGGCCAGGGTACCGTTACCGATGGCGCCCAGTTCCAGATTCAGCCGATCGTCCGCGGTCGTCATGGCAAGCTCCTCGATCTGGGATCGTCAACAAGCGAAAAGGGTTCCGCCGCGGGCGCCAGGTGGGACTCCAGTCGCCCCAACCAGTCACGCAGGGCGGCCGGGGTCGCCAGGCGATGGCGCGCCTGGGTGCCATCCCCCGTCCCGACCCGGATGGAGAGCCCCCCCAGGGCATTGACGGCGGCAAAGCCATCCTCGTCGGTCAGGTCGTCACCGGCGAACACCGGGGTGCGGCCGCGGTAGGGGGGCAAGGCCATCAGGCGCCGGATGCCGGCGCCTTTACTGGCCTGGGCGGGCAGGATCTCCAGCACCTCCTTGCCGGCCTGAAGCCGATAAGCGGGACCCAGGGCCACCAGCAGGGCCCGCGCCAGATCACGGGTGGTCTCCGCCCATTCCGGGGCCTGGCGATAGTGGATCGCGAGCCCCCTGGGCTTGGCCTCCAGCCAGACCCCGGGCAGCCGCTCCAGCCGGGCCAGCGGGCCGGCGGCGGGACCGCCCCGGAGCAGCCCGCTATCACCTCCCCTATCACCCCCCTTGTCACCCCCCTTATCGCCAACCCCAGGAAGCGCGAGAACCTCCGTCCGGTCATTCAACCGCCACTCGGCGCCATGGGTGCCGACGGCGTCCAGCTCCCGGGGAAAGAGGCGATCGATGCCCGCGAGGGGGCGGCCGCTCACCAGGGCCAGGGCGCCATCCAAGGCCCGGGACAGGCGCCGCAGCCGCCCTGGCAGGTCCGCCGGCACCACCACCCGCTCCGGATGGGGCGCCAGATCCAGCAGGGTACCGTCGATGTCGAGGAAGAGCGCCCAGCCCCTGGCACCCGCGAATCTCTCCATGGGGTCCGGGCTGGTGACCGTCTCCGTCGCGCCTCCCACCAGCGGTTCCGCGACAAGCGAGGGCCTCGGGTCCCTCCGGTCCGAGCCTGGCGGCGTCACCGCCGCGCCTCCCGCCGACGATCCCGCGGGAAGGGGCGGGTCACCGCGTCGATCTGGGCCCGAATGCGCGCCCGCTTGCGCAAGCGGGCCGCCGTCAGCAGCATGCGCGCCGCCCAGAAATAGACATTGTGCTCGCTGACCAGGCTGCGCATCAGCCGCATGCGCTCGCGCCGCTGGTCCGGGGGCAGGCGCAGACCACGATGGATGGCCGCCGCCATGGCCTCGCTGTCGTAGGGGTTGACGATCAGGGCCTCCTGGAGCTCCCGGGAGACCCCGGCGAAGGCGCTCAGCACCAGGACCCCATCCTCGTCGTCCCGGGCGGCGACGAATTCCTTGGCCACCAGGTTCATGCCGTCATGGAGACTGGAAACCAGACAGAGGTCCGCGGCCCGGAATAGGGTGAAGACCTCCTCCGGCTCGTGGTGACGCGGCACCAGCAGGATCGGCACCCAATCGTCCCGACCAAAGCGCTGGTTGATCGTCGTGGCCAGGGCCAGGGCCTCTTCCTGGGTATGGCGATAGCTGGGCAGCCGACTGCGGCTGGGGGCGGCGATCTGCAGCAGGGTGAAGCGCCCGCGCCATTCCGGATGGCGATCCAGGAGGCACTCCACCGCCCGGAAGCGATCGGCGATGCCCTTGGTGTAATCGAAGCGCTCCACCCCCACCGCCAGAAGGCTGTCCGGGGCCAGCCCATGGGCCGCCCGCACCTGGGCGCGACAGGCCGCCACGGGCGGCTGGCCGGCGAGGGCCGCCGGCGGCCAGGCGATGGAGATGGGGTAGGGCTTGACCAGTGTGACCTGGCCGCCGGTGGTGGCGGTGCTGTGCTCGCGGTCGATCCGGCACTCCAGAAGGCGATCCACCGAGTCAAGGAAGTTCAGGCAGTGGAACTGGGTGTGGAAACCGAGGATGGTGCTGCCCAGCAGACCGCGCAGGATCTCCTCCCGCCAGGGGCAGATGCCAAAGACCTCCGGGTTGGGCCAGGGGATATGCCAGAAGGTGATGATGGTCGCCTCCGGCAGGCGCTGCCGGATGAACCGCGGTAGCAGGGCGAAGTGATAGTCCTGTACCAGCACCACCGGATTGGGGACCCGCGCCTCCGCCACCACCGAGTCGGCGAACTTGCGGTTGACCGCCTCGTACCGCGCCCAGTCCTCGGCGCGGAAGGTCGGGCGAACGAAGACGATGTGGCACAGGGGCCAGAGCCCCTCGTTGGCGAAGCCGTAGTAGTAGCCCTCCTGCTCGGCGTCGGAGAGCCAGAGGCGCCGCAGTTCGTAACGGGGGTCCTCAGGTGGCACCTGGACATGATCCCGGCCATCGACCATGGCCGGGTCGGCATCGCCACTGCCGTGGGCGATCCAGGTCCCGCCACAGGCGCGCAGGATCGGCTCCAGGGCCGTCACCAGGCCGCTGGCCGGGTGCTGGACCTGGATCTGGCCCTCGTCCCCGCGGACGTGGATATAGGGCTCGCGGTTGGAGACCACGATCACCTGGGCCTCTGGCAGCTCCGAGCGCAGCAGGCGACGCAGGCTCTCCGGCGTCCAGTCCACGCGGATGGCGTCCGCCAGGCCCCGGGGCAATTCCAGTTCCCGCAAGGCCTCGCGGGCCTCCCGCACCAGGGCGTCGATCTCCGGATCGGCAGTGCGATCCCTCGTCGCCCCAGACCCGGCGGTGGTCAGGCGCTGCTTGACTTGCCGCACCCAGCCCTTGAGGGTCAGGCGGGCGACGACCGCCGTCAGGGCCGCCACCAGCACCCCGAGGACCCCCAGGAAGAGCATCAGATAGCGCTCCAGGTCGGTGCTGCGGCGCTCGATGTAGCTCAGGTCATGGAGGATGACCAGGCGTCCCAGGTCCCTGCCCTCCTCCGCCAGGGGGAAGCTGGCGATCAGGAGGCTGCCGTCGCCAAGGTACTCGATGTCAAAGGTGGGGGCGGTGAGAGGGGCCTGAGGGGCCAGCAAGGTAGGTGCCGGGGCGGGCGGCGGGGGGCACGCCAGGGCCAGGGGCCAGGTGGGCGTATGGTTGAGGAGCCGACCGTCCGGGGCGCAGAGGCCCACCGCCAGCAGCCGCTCGTCACGAGTCAGCCGTTCGAAAAGGGTATCCAGCCGCAAGCCCAGGGGTTCCTGGGCCAGCCGGATCACCGTCTCTTCAATGGAATAGAAGACCAGTTGGGAGCGCAACTCCACGTCCTTGCGCAGCCAACGGTCGATGAGATTGCCCAGGAGGGGGCTGGCCGCCCAGGCCAGCAGCCCCAGCACCAGGCCGAGGGGGAGCAGAAATCGCCAGGCCAGTCGCATCGGTCGGTTCTCCGTGTTGCGCCCGAAGCCTTTCGTCGCCGAGACCGCCCGGGGAGGGAGGATCGGGAAAGGGGAAAGGCGCGCCCTGGTGTCGGTCACCTCAAGGCTTGGGCAAAGGACCCACGCCCCTGGGGCCCCGGGACCAGCGTCCAGACCAGGCCTTGCGCAGGGCCTTGTCCGCCTCGATGGCGAGGAAGGACGGCAGGAAGCTCGCCAGGATCCAGGGCCACCAGTCCAGCGGGAAGGGCGCCAGGCGGAAGGCCGCCGCCAGGGGCGGGACATAGGTGACCAGGGCATGCAGCAGGACGCTGAGGGCGATGCCCCCCAGCAGCCAGGGATTTCCCAGGGGATCGAGGCTGAAGGCCGAGTCATGGATGGAGCGGGCGGAAAGGACATAGCTGACCTGGGTGATGAGGATGACCCAGAAGGCCGCCGTCTGGGCCTGGGTCAGCAACAAGGGGTCCACCAGCTCCCCCGCCACCACCGCCGGGGCGCCGAAGTGGTGATAAAGCAGAAAGCTCGGTGCCGCGATCATCAGCCCCATCAATGCCACCCGCTGGAGGAAGAGGGCATCGATGATCCGCACCCCGGGGTCCCGGGGCGGGCGTGCGAGCAGCCCGGGTTCCTTGGGCTCCATCATCAGGGGCAGGGTAAGCAGGATCGAGTCGATCAGGTTGATCCAGAGGATCTGCACCGGTTCGAGGACGAAGCGCGCCGCGAACACCGGCGCCAGGGCCGCCAGCAGGATGGCGCCCATGATCAGCAGGGCCTGGGCGGCGTTGGTCGGCAGGGTGTAGAGGATCGCCTTTTGCAGGTTGGTCCAGGCGTGACGGCCCTCCTCCACCGCGTTGACGATGGTGGCGAAGTTGTCATCGGCCAGGACCATGTCCGCCGCCTCCCGCGCCACCTCGGTGCCAGCGATGCCCATGGCGACGCCGATGTCGGCCTGCTTGAGGGCCGGGGCGTCGTTGACCCCATCCCCGGTCATGGCCACCACCTGGCCATTGGCCTGGAAGGCCTCCGCGATCCGTTGCTTGTGCTCCGGGGCCACCCGGGCGAAGACCGAGACCTCCGCCACCGCGGCGCGCAGGGCCGCCGGGTCCATCCCCGCCAGTTCGACGCCCGTCACCACCCGCTCCGCGGCGATGCCGAGCTGGGCCGCCACCGCCTGAGCCGTGTCGGGGTGATCACCGGTGACCATGACGGTACGGATGCCCGCCTCCCGGCAGCGGGCCACGGCGGCGATCGCCGCCGGCTTGGGGGGATCGATCATGCCCTGGAGACCAGCGAAGGTCAGGCCCCGGAGGTCCTCATGGCGCAGGTCGACCCGCTCCCGGTCCACCGTGGCATAGGCCAGGCCCAGGGTGCGCAGGGCCTGGCGGGCGAAGGCGCGTGCCGCGGCGTGCCACTCGTCCGCGACCAGGGGCCGCGTCGCCCCCGTGGCATCGAGTTGGGTGGCGCACATCGTCAGGACCACCTCCGGGGCGCCCTTGACGAAGATAAAGCGGCCGGCGGGGGTGTCGGCCAATACGGCCATGTACTTGGTGGTGGAGTCGAAGGGGATCTCCTCCAGGCGATGGGCGCCCTCGTGGGTGATCCCGGCCTTGGCGGCGCTGACCAGCAGGGCGAGTTCGGTGGGATCGCCGACGCCACCGCCCTGGTCGCTGAGGTGGGCGTTGTTGCAGATGCAGCCGATCTCCAGCAGGCGGCGCAGACCGGGGTGTCCGGCCGGGTCCTGGACCGCCCCCGCCTGAAGGAAATGCCCGGTGACGTCATAGCCGACCCCACCCACCTCCAGGTCCTCCCCGCCGACCCGGACCCGGGTCACGGTCATGCGGTTTTCGGTGAGGGTGCCGGTCTTGTCCGAGCAGATCACCGAGGTCGCGCCCAGGGTCTCCGCGGCCGGCAGCTTGCGGATCAGGGCCTTGCGTGAGGCCATCAGGGTCCCCGAGACCGCGAGGATGGCGGTCACCAGGGCCGGCAGCATCTCCGGGATGGCCGCCACCACCAGGGAGACCGCCCCCAGGAAGCTATAACCCAGGTCATAGCCCAGATAGACCCCGTAAAGGAAATTGAAGGCCCCCACGACCAGGATCGCCTTGATGAGGGTCTGGATGAATTCGCGCATCTTGCGCTGCAAGGGGGTCAGGCCGGCATCGGCGCTCTTGACCAGGGCCGCGATCTGGCCGAAGACCGTCTCGCCGCCGGTGGCGACCACCAGGCCGCGGGCGGTGCCCTGGGTCAGGAAGGTCCCGGAAAAGCCCATGTTGCGCTGATCGCCGGGAACCAGGTTCTCCCCGGCCAGGGCCTGGATGCTCTTGGGCACCGGCACGGATTCACCGGTCAGGGAGGATTCGTCGACATGGGCGCCGCTGACGTCGATGAAGCGCAGGTCGGCGGGGATCTTGTCACCCCCCTCCAGCACCAGGATGTCCCCCGGCACCAGCTCGCGGGAGGGCAGGCGGCGCACCTCGCCGCCCCGGACCACCATGCACTCCGGCACCATCATGCCCTGCAAGGCCTCCAGGGCGGACTCGGCCTTGCCCTCCTGCACGAAACCCAGGATGGCGTTGAGCAGGACCACGGCGAGGATGACCAAGGTATCCGGGAGCATGTGGCCGCCCAGGACCGTGAGCAGGGCGGTGACGGCGGCGGTGATCAGCAGGATGATCACCATGGCATCGTTGAACTGGCGCAGAAAACGCACCCAGGCCGGCGTCTTGCGGAAGGCGATCTCGTTCCAGCCGTGGCGGGCGCGGCGTTCCTCGACCTCCGCCAGGGACAGGCCCCGCTCACGGGAGCTGGCCAGGGATGCGAGGGCCTCGGCGACATCGGTACCATACCAGGGCTTGCGCATGTCGGTCTCCTGTACTTCGCGTCAGAGGAACGCCCCCGGTCGCTGGTCGGTCAGCCAGTAGAAGCGGCTGGGAGGCATGATCAACTGGCCCGCCGCCAGCTCGGGGATGATTCCAGTATAGAGGTCGCGCACCTGTCCGTACTGGAAGTAGCCCCGATTGCACAGCTTGGGCAGGTCCAGGCTGACGGGTTCCAGGCCCAGGTTGGCGACCACCAGCACGGCGTCCGAGGTCAGGGCCGGGTGCGTGCGCAGGAAGGCGAAGAGGCGCGGGTCCTCGGGCTCCAGCAGTTCGCGATTGTTGAAGTCGGCGAAGGCGGGGATGGTCTTGCGCACGGCGATCATCCGTTTCAGGCCATCGAAGAGGCGCTGCTCGACACTGCCGCGTTCGTGGCGCCGCTCGGCCCGCTCCCAGTCGATGCGTGGCCGGTGGATCCAGCGGCTGTCGCCGGCCTTGGCGGCATCTTCGAGGAAGGAGCAATCGTTGAAGGTCCCGATCTCGTCACCGTAATAGAGCAGGGGGATGCCGCCGAAGGACAGGATCAGGCCATGGAGGAGGAGGATCTGCTCGATGGCGCGGTCGATGGCGGCGGGGTCCTGCTCCTCCAGGGCGGATTCCAGGCCCACCAGGGAGGCCAGGGCCCCGGAGATGCGGGCGTCGCCGGTCCGGGGATTGACGCCGAAGGGGCGACCACGGGCCGGGGAGCCCGCGAAGCCGCCGGTAAGCCAGTCCACCAGAAAGCGCCGGTGGGGGCCGGGCTCGTAGCCCGAGGCGCGGATGTCGTTGTCGTCGAAACCCAGGCCGATGTCGTCGTGACAGCGGATGTAGTTGAGCCAGGTGGCGCGATCGAGCTTGGCGGGCAGATTCTGGATGCCGCGCCGGAGCAGCTTGGCATTCTTGGTGGCGGTGGCGTCCCAGAGCAGGGCCATGAAGGTGGCGTTGTAGGCGATCTCGCACTCCTTGGCCATGATCGCGTCCTCGCCAAAGTATTTGATGATCTCCAGGGGGGCGACGATGGCCTCGGCGATGAACAGGACGCCGGGGGCGACCACCTGGCAGCAATCCTTCATCAGTTGCAGGATGAGATGGGCCTCACGCTCGTTCTGGCACTGGGTGCCGATCTTCTTCCACAAAAAGGCCACGGCATCGAGGCGGACGACATCCGCCCCCTGGTTGGCCCAGAAGAGGATGATGTCGATCATCTCGACCAGGACCCGGGGGTTGCCGTAGTTCAGGTCCCACTGGTAGTCGTTGAAGACGGTCATGGCCCACTTGCCCAGGGTGGGGTCCCAGGTGAAATTGCCCGGCGCCGTCTCCGGGAAAATCTCCGGCATGGTCTCCTCGTAGAGGTCCGGCATCTCGCGGTCGTCGAAGAGGTAGTAGAAGGCCTGGTAGTCCTGGTCACCCGCCCGGGCGCGCTGGGCCCATTCGTGCTGATCGGAGGTGTGGTTGACCACCACGTCCAGGGTCAGCAGCATGTCACGCTTGCGCAGGCTGGCCGCCAACTGGCGCAGGTCCGCCAGGGTGCCGGCGCGGGGATCGATGTCGCGGAAATCGCTGACGGCATAGCCACCATCGCTGGCACCGGGTGGACAGGCGAGGATGGGCATGACATGGATGAGGTTGATGCCCAACTCGCTCAGGTAGGGCAGGCGGGCCTCCAGGCCCGCGAGATCGCCGGCGAAGCCATCACAGTAGAGGGCCATGCCCGCCAGGTCCTGACTGAGGAACCAGTTGTGATCCCTCTCCCGGGCCATGTCCCGGTAACGGAGTTCCTCGGGGCGGTCCATGTAGGCCCGCGCCAGCCGATCCACCAGGTCGCCCAGGCGTTCCGCCGCGTCCGGACGCTGGCCGTAGAGGTGGTTGAAGAGGGTGTGGATGCCGTAGAAATTGGCCCCCAGGCGGGTGTAGAAGTGCCGGATATCCGCCCGGCGGACCTCCGGTGCCAGCCGGTCGAGGATGGCGTTGAGCTGGGCGTGGGAGACTTGTTCGTACATGGCGTAATCCCCTTGCGGTAAGGCCGATCGCCTTCACGGCGTCGCCAAGCGATGGCTGGCCGCGCCAGGAAAGCGGAAAAATCATCGGCAATGGGATAAAGCAGCCGTCCCTGGGGCGTCAGTGAGGGAAACCATCAGCCTTGGCGGTCATCTCCAAGCCCCCAGGCCAGGCGCAGGTCCTGGTAGAGGGTGGGATCCGGGGCCGTGGCCCCGCGGAGCTGGACGATGCGCGAGGCGAAGGTCTGGGCCCGGTCCAGGGTCAGGGCCAGGGGCCAGTGGTGGAGGAGGCCGAGGAGGGTGACGGCGGCGAAGGCGTCGCCGGCGCCCACGGCGTCGACCAGGGGCGTGGGCTGGGGGCTGACCCGGGCGATTTCACCGTCGGCCACCAGTCCCAGGGCACCGGCGGCACCGCGTGTCAGCACCAGTCCCCTGAGACCATGGCGCGCGCGAAAGGCCCCCGCGGCGCTGGCGATGTCCCCTTCCGTGGCCCCACGGGGGGCCAGGCCCAGGGCCGCGGGCGCCGATCCCGCTTCCGCGGCGCGGATAGCGTCCCCCTGTTCCCCGGGGCGGGTCTCGTCCCTCTGTTCTCCAGGGCGTTCGGGGCCTGAAGCCAGATGCCGGGCTGGGTCCGGGGCCGAAGTTGAGGTTGAGGTTGAGGTTGAGGTTGAGGTTGAGGTTAGGGTTGGGGTTGAGGTTGGGGTTGGGACGGCCGTGAGCCACGCCAGTTCATCCTGGTTCAGCTTGGCCCAGTCCGCTCCGGCCAGCAGGCGCCGCACCACTCCCTCCTGCCACCAGGGGGCGCGCAGGTTGACATCGACGAAGCGCAGGGGGCGAGTCCCGGTGCCGGTCCCCGGTTGCCCGGACGGTTCCGCCGGCGATCGGGTGGAGGCGGGTCCCGGAGAGCGGCCAACGGCAGGCCCTCGGGGCTGGCCAGCGGTGGGCCCCGGGAGGTGGTCGGCGACAGATTCCCTGGGGTGGCCAGCGGCGGGTCCCGGGGGCTGACCGGCGAGGCTGACGCCACAGCGCGCCAGCAAGGCCTCCAGGGCGGCGGCGGAGACCGGGTGCCGCAGGGCCAGACTGCCGTGATAGACGAGGGCCGGGATCAGGTCCGGCAACTCGTCGGCAGAGATGAAGTCCCAGGCGCTGTCGGTGACGATATCGAAGCTGGGCTCGCCATCCCGCAGGCTCACGGTCACCCGTCCGGTGGGGTGTTCCGGGTCGGTCTGGAGGCCGTCGAGGCGCATGCCCCAGGCCGCCATGGCCGTGCGGATGCGTTCCCCGGCGGCATCGGCGCCGACGCGGCTGATGAGCAGGGGGGCGAGCCCGAAGCCCTGGAGGTGCCAGGCAACGTTGAAGGGCGCCCCGCCGAGGACCTCGCGGCCATCGGGGAAGACATCGAACAGGATCTCGCCAAAGAAGCAGGGTGGGTGTCGCAAGGTCATTCCTCCGGTTTGGTGCCGCGGCCTCTGGGGGGGACCGGCGGCGAATGGGCCCGCGTGGCCCCCGCGGGGTACCGCCCCGGCGCGTGCCGGGCGCGGGCCCAGTGCGTGCCCAGCGCCATGAGGTCGGTTCGCCCGTCCGGGACTCGGCCCCCTTTCAAGCCACCAGCTCCGGGTGGTAATGGGCGATGCCCTCCAGGATGCCGGCGGCGTAGCAGCCGTTCCAGCCACCGAAGCCCCCCCGGGCGCAGTAGAGCCGGTCCCCCAGGCCGGCGCTGGCGCTCAGGGCCAGGGCCCGGGCGCGGACCTCGGGGGCGGCGTTGGCCACCAGTACCGCCGGGATCGGGCTGACCAGGACTTCGAGGTCATTGCCACTGTCGCCGGCGAAGAGGCAATTTTCGCTGGCGAGCCCCAGCCCGGCGAGCAGAAACTCGATGGCATGCCGCTTGGACGCCCTGGCGGGCAGAATGTCCAGCAGGCCGAGCTGGCGCGGCTCATCGAGGCTGTGGACCAGATTGACGCGCAGCCCCCGGGCCTGGAGACGTGTCTGGATGCTGGAGAGGAGGGGGCCGGGAGTGAGGGCCGGCGGCAGGTAGTAGCTGAGCTTGAAGGGTCCCTGCTTCTCCGCCTCTTGCGGATAAGGGCCGGGCAGGTCCGCGAGGAGGGTGGCGATGTCGGCCGGCCCCGACGCGCCCCAGTCGGGGGCCAAGCGCGCGGTCCAGGCCTCCAGCGCCTGCCAGCCCGCCTCCCCCTTGCGGAGGATGCGGGTGCCGACATCGGTGATGATGAAGTCGGGCGGGGGCAGGTCATAGGCCACCATGGCCTCCTGGACCAGTTCCAGATGGCGGCCGGTGACATAGGCCAGTTGGAGTCCTGGCTGGCTCACTAGGGCGGCGAAGCGCTGCCGCGCCCCGGGGGACTCGGATTGGGCGCCGTTGGGGATAAGGGTCCGGTCCAGGTCAGTACAGATGAGCAGGGGGGCGGACGGTACCCGGGTCCCGCTGGGGGCGGCGGGGGTGGGGATCACGGGACCGGCTGCCCCGCCGGGGACGCCGCGGGGTTCTCGGTGGGGGCCGGCGGCAGGCTGCAGCGCTGAAAGAAGTCGTAATGGTCGATGGCCTGGAGCAGACCCAGGGCCTGGGGCTGGTCGGCGAAATAGATGCCCTCCAGATCCGCCAGTTGCGACAGCTCCTCGCCGTGCCGGTTGGCCACCACCACCCCCAGGGTGTTGCCGCGCAGCATGTCCTCATCGGCGCCGGAGCCGCCGGCCACCAGGATCTTCTCCAGGGGGATGCCCCAGCGCTGGGCCACGTAGCGCAGGGCCTGACCCTTGCTGGCGCGCACCGGAATGACATCGAGAAAGTGTCCGAAGGACTGGATCAGATTGACCGTCAGTTCCTGGCCGCGCAGCAGGGCGGCGAGTTCCTCAATCCCCGGGGCCTGGTCGGGGGCGTAATGATAGGAGATCTTGAAGGGTGTCTGCTCGCCCTTGGCCTGGGGGCTGAGGCCGGGGAGCCGGGACAGGACCCGGCGCACCGCCCCCGGCTGCCAGAGATGGTCGATGTGTTCACGCCAGAAGGGATCGGGCTCCAGCTGGGGGGCGTAATGGATCTCGGTGCCCAGGCTGGTGATGAGGACGTCCGGTCGCGGAATGCCGTGCTGCTTGAGGACCCGCAGGGCCGAATCCAGGCGCCGCCCGGTGGCGATGCCGAAGGTGGCGCACTTGCGGTGGCCCTGGAGGACGGTGATGAATTGGCGCAGGCCCTCCTCGTGGCCGAGCAGGCTCTGATCCAGGTCGGTGAAGAGGGCGCGGTCGCGATAGCGCTGGCCGCGCTTGGGAGCAAGGGGCAGGGACACGTGGCGCTTGGGCAGGGGTCGCACGGCGGCCAGATAGGCCTCGGCGTGGGCCTCCCAGGAGTAATGTTCCCGCACCCCGGCCAGGCCCTGGTCGCGAAGGCGGCGGTAGCGCCTGGGGTCCTGGAGCAGGGCGAGGATGGCGGCGGCCATGGCCTCCCGGTCCAGGGGGTTGACCAGGATGCCGTTGCCACAGTTGCCGATGATGTCCACCGGGCCCCCGTTCTCCGTCGCCACCAGGGGCAGGCCGCTGGCCGCGGCCTCGAGCAGGGTCAGGCCGAAGGGCTCGGTCAGGGCCGGGTTGACGAAGACGCCGCGGCGACGCGCCGCGAGGCGATAGATGGCGGGGACCTCGTCGGCGCGGTGATGCTTGGGCAGGGCCACCTGGCCGTGGAGATCATAGGCGTCGATCAGGATCAGCAGGTCGGTGAGGACCGACTGGGGGCCCTCGTCCAGGTCGCGGATGTCGTCCCGGTTGCCGGCGACGATGAGCAGGTTGGCGGCCTGGCGCAGTTCCCCGGACTCGCCGTAGGCCTCCAGCAGGGTCTGGATGTTCTTGCGTGGATCTGCCCGGGACAGGGCCAGGATCAGGGGCTTGTCCGGCTCGCGCAGAAAGCGGCGGACATCCTCGGCCAGGGGGAAGGACCCGGGTTCCCGGCGGCTGCGCGGGGCGGGGGGGTGGAAACGCCCCAGGTCCGTGCCCGGGGGGATGACCCGCATCCGCTCGGGCTGGTAATAGTCGTAGAGGCCGTATTGTTCCTCGATCTCGTTGTGGGTGCTGGCGATGACCATGTCCGCCACGGCCAGCACCTCTTCCTCGGCGTCCACCCGCCGGTCCATGTGGTAGCGCTGGTCGATCTCGGCCTCGCTCAGGCCCGCCTCCAGCAGGCGCTGGCGTTTGTCGCGGCCCAGGGAGTGGCCGGTGTGGACCAGGGGCTTGCCGAGCAGGTTGGAGAGCCGTACCCCGACGTAGCCGGCGTCCGCGTAGTGGCTATGGATGAGATCCGGCAACCGGCCCTCGGCGTTGAGGGTCCGCACCAGGTTGTCCATGAAGCTGTCGAGATGGTCCCAGAGGCGCTCCTTGGCCAGGTATTCCTCGGGGCCGGCGGCGATGCGCAGGATGCGGGCCTTGTCGGTCAGGGGCTCGACGGGGACCCCATAGTCCGGGGAAACCGCGGGATCGAGGATCTGGCGGGTCACCAGATCCACCTGACGCACCTCCGGGCGGGCCGCCAGGGCCAGGGTCAGGTCGAGGACATATTTGGTCTGGCCACCGGTATCCGGGTCCCGACCCAGTTCCAGGTCATGGCCGCGGATGAGGCCATGGATGCTGAGCAAGAGTATGTGCATGAGGGTTCAGGCGCGTTGATTCTCCAATGATGTGCGGGGGAAGCGGAACAGGGCCGGCAAGCCACGCGGTGCGCGCGCCGGCCCTCGCTTCCCGTGGGGGACGCGGTCTCAGGCCGCCCCAGGCCAGCGGGCGTCGAGTTCGTCCTGAAAGAAAAAGCGCTTCTCACCAAAGGCGGGCTCGAGCTGGTCCAGCCAGGTGGCGTCCTCATCGTAGCGGGCGAAAAAGGGACGATTCACCCAATCCGGATTCCGGCCCTGGAGAAAGCGCAGCACCATCACCTTTTCACCGTTGACCCGAGCGATTCCCTGGACCTCGATCTTGCCGGGGTTGGCGCTCATGCTCGGCCCGCGGGCCGTGCGGCCGAGGCCGGAGACCTGGCGGATGGCCTGGCGATAGAGGGCATGGGCCCGGGCCAGGGGTACCTTGAAATAGCGGTGAGCGCCGGTGTCACGTTCGATGAACATGTAGTAGGGAATGATCCCCAGGCGGATTTGGGTACGCCAGAGACGCCCCCAGATGTCCGGGTCATCATTGATCCGCGCCAACAGGGGGCCCTGACTCCGGATCTCGGCCCCAGTGGCGCGGAGACGGGCCACTGCCTGACGGGCCGCCGGCGTCTCCAGCTCACGCCAATGGTTGAAGTGGGCCATGATCGCCAGATGTTTTCCGGCCGTCGTCAGCCGCTCGAACAGGGCCAGCAGGGCATCGCTGTCCGGATCGGTAAGAAAGCGGTAGGGCCAGAAGCTGATGGCCTTGGTGCCGATGCGGATGGTCTGCACATGGGCGAACTCAGGCCGTAGCAGCGGCTCCAGATAGCCGGCCAGATGGCTGGCCTTCATGACCATGGGGTCGCCACCGGTGAGCAGCAGGTCGCTGATCTGGTGGTGCTGGCGCAGATAGGCATGGAGCCGCTCCGCCTCATGGGAGGCGATACGCAGGGCCTTGTCGCCAATGAACTGGGCCCAGCGGAAGCAGAAGCTGCAATAGGCATGGCAGGTCTGCCCCTGACTAGGAAAGAATAGCAGCGTCTCCCGATACTTGTGCTGGAGCCCAAAGAGGGGCTGGCCGTCGGCCAGGCAGGGGGTGTTGTGCTCGATCTGGCCCGCGGGATGGGGATTCAGGCGTTCCCGGATCTGCCGCGCCGCCGTGGCGAGATCCTCCCCAGCGGGGTCCAGACGCATCAGTTTGGCGAGACGGGCGAAGTGGGCGGGGGCCAGCATGCCCGGCTGAGGAAAGGTGAGCTGGAAGAGGGGATCCTCGGGGACCCGATCCCAATCGATCAGCTCGTCAATGACATAGTCGTTGACGCGAAAGGGCAGGACATTCGCGACGACCTGCATGGCGAAGCGCCGCTCGGCGGGCAAGCGGCTGAGCGGGGCTATCTGGTCGAAATCCCGCTGGGTATAGGCCCGGTAACTCTTTGGCCGGACGGTTGGTTTGCGGACCCCTTGATTACCTCGCAACAGGGTGAGGGTGGCAGACATCTTGTTCTCCTCTGTATCGTCCTAGAGGGTGGATGGAGACCGGACGGCCAAAGTTCCGTTGGATGTCGGCTGTGCGCCCCGCTGTCGGGGGTTCGCCGGGTCCGGTCGCGGCCGTGGCCCCCTGGGGGACGACCGCGGGTTTAAGAACCGCGTGGGCCGTAACGTGAGGCCGGCGATTCTGTCGAGGGCGTCTCACCCGCGGGGCGAGACTGGTTGCTGGTGTTACCAGCGTCAGGGAAATGTTAACACGGATGATAGAAAATTGCATATTATTGTTATATATATATTTTTCATTCAATAGCCCCCATAGGGGGAACCAAAGTTGGCCCGTCCACTCCGATCAGGAGTAACCTCGCCGTGGAGCAACCGATCAACCTCCCTCTCCCACCCCTCCCCCAACAGGGGAGGGAGCAATAGAGAATCAGCGGGCTGTGCCGGAGAAGCTGCCCCACGTGGGGGAGGATCTGAATGGTCACGCCATGGTAAAGAAACTGGGGAACCGCCCCCGCCCGGGATGGATAACCACGTTTTCGGTCGTACATAGTTTGGTAGGCATCCGCACCTTTTTCCCGTCGCGGTGGCTGGGAACCGGTCTCGATCCCCAAAGCGGCCGCCACCGCCACGGAACCCGGTCAGGCCATGGGTGAGGAGCCGCAACCCGAGGATCAGTCAAGGGGAATCATGAGATGAAGCACTTCAAGAACATCCTGTATCTCGCCGAACCCGGCAAGGATCAGACCGCCGCCCTCGCCCGCGCCGTATCGCTGGCGGAAAACAACCAGGCGCGACTGACCCTGCTGGAGATCATCGAACCACCGCGCTCGGGGATCCTGGAGGGTAGCCGCACCCTCGACGCCCTCTTCACCGGCGCCAGCCAGCGCCGGATGGCGGCGCTGGAGGCCCTGGCGGAGCCTTATCAGGAGCGGCTGGATATCGCCGTCAAGGTCCGCCTCGGCACGCCCTACCTAGAGGCCATCCGCGAGGTCCTGGCGGAAAACCGGGACCTAGTGATCAAACTGGCCAATCCGGAGGAGGGTCTCCTGGAGCGCTTTCTGGGGGGCACCGACCTGCAACTGCTGCGCAAGTGCCCCTGCCCGGTCTTGGTCATGTCGCCCCAGGACAAGGACAATTACCGCCGCATCCTGGCGGCGGTGGATTTCGACCCCTGGCGGGCGGAGCCGGAGGAGACCACCGCCCTGAACCGCCAGATCCTGGGCCTGGCCAGTTCCCTGGCCCTCTCCGACTTTGCCGACCTGCACCTGGCCCACAGTTGGGAACCCCTGTCGCCGGAGATGATGCGCCTGTGGAGCGACACCGAGGATGCGGGCGAGATCGCCGCACAGGTGAACATCGAGCATCTGCGCCATCAGGAGGGCTTTGAGCGCCTGGCGCGGCAACTGCGCGACTGGATCGGTGACGAGACCTACGATTACCTCACGCCACGCCTCCACCTCCTTCAGGGCAGCGCCCGGGAGACGATCCCGGCGCTGGCGGCGCGGATGAAATTCGACCTGGTGATCATGGGCACCGTGGGCCGCGCCGGCATCCCGGGCGCCATCATCGGCAATACCGCCGAGGCCATCCTCGGCCAGCTCCGCTGCGCCCTGCTCGCCGTCAAGCCGGCGGACTTCGTGACCCCGGTGACCCTGCCGGAGTAGACCCGGGTGAGCGGCAGCCCCACCCCGCTGGCGGTCCTCACCCCATCGCCCCTGCCCCACTGGGCGGAGCCCGGGGCAGGCCCAGTCCCTTCAGTCCCACCCACGGGCGCGGCCCGTTCGTGAGAAGCGCCACGCCATGGCATTGACCAACGAGCTTATCCTCATCGCCTCCCTGGCCTTCCTGGTCAGCATCCTCGCCAGCCTGGTGGGCCAGCGCCTCGGCATGCCGGTGCTGCTGGTCTTCCTCATCATCGGCATGCTACTGGGGGAGGAAGGACCCGGGGACATCCACTTCGATGACATCCAGGCCACTCATCTGGTCGGCAGCCTGGCCCTGGCGATCATCCTCTTCGACGGCGGCATGGCCACCTCGGTGCAGAGCTTCCGCGTCGGCCTGCAACCGGCCCTGGGGCTGGCGACCCTCGGCGTCCTCGTCACCTCCGCCCTCACCGGCCTCTTCGCCACCCAGCTCCTGGGCCTGAGCCTGTTGGAGGGCCTGTTGCTGGCGGCCATCGTCGGCTCCACCGACGCCGCCGCGGTCTTCTCCCTGCTGCGCTCCCGGGGCCTGGAGCTCAAGGAACGGGTCAAGGCCACCCTAGAGATCGAGTCCGGCAGCAACGACCCCATGGCCATCTTCCTCACCCTGGTCCTGATGGAGCTGATCCTCGCCCCCCAGGACAACCTGGGGGCCACCCTGGCCCTGGCCTTCATCCAGCAGATGGGACTCGGCGCCGTCCTCGGCATCCTGGGGGGCTACGCCATCGTCTGGCTGGTCAATCACCTCGACCTGCCCCCGGGGCTGCACCCCATCGCCGTGCTCAGCATGGGGTTGAGCCTCTTCGGCCTGGTGGCCATCCTCGACGGTAGCGGCTTCCTGGCCATCTACCTGGCCGGCCTAGTGGTGGGGAACCATCCCCTCAAGGGCCGGCGCTATATCGGTCGCTTTCATGATGGCCTGGCCCGGCTGGCGCAGATCGGCATGTTCCTGGTCCTCGGGCTGCTGGTGACCCCCTCCGAGCTCCTGCCGGTGGCCCTGGACGCCCTGCTCTTCGCCGCCCTCCTAAGTTTCGTCGCCCGGCCCCTGGCGGTCTGGCTCTGCCTGCTGCCCTTTCGCTTTCCCTGGCGGGAACAGCTCTTCATCGGCTGGGTCGGCCTGCGGGGCTCCGTCCCCATCGTCCTCGCCCTCTTCCCCCTGCTGGCGGGCATGGAACAGGCGCATACCTATTTCAATATCGTCTTCTTCGTCGTCCTGGTCTCCCTGGTCGGACAGGGGTGGACCATCCCCGCGCTGGCGCGATGGCTGAAACTGGAGATGCCGCCCCGCACCCAGGTGGTGGAACGTCTGGAGATCGACCTGCCCGGCGAGCGCGAGCTGGAGCTGGTGGGTTACGAACTGGCCGCCAACAGCCCCCTGGTGGCGGAGCGCCGTCCCTTCCCCCGCCTGCCGCCCTCCGCCCGGCCCGTGGCCCAGTTGCGCCAGCGCGAACTGCTGGACCAGATCGAGTGGCAGGACCTGCGCGCCGGCGATCAGCTCTTGCTGATCGTCGATCCGGCGGACCTGGAGGCCCTGGACCGGCTCCTGGCCCCGGTGGAGACCCCGAACCGCCTGTCGGACCAGGCTTTCTTCGGCGAATTCGTCCTTAACGGCGAGGCCCGCCTGGGCGATGTCGCCGCCGCCTACGGCCTGGCCGTCAGCGAGCAGGAGCGGGACCTGACCCTGGATGCCTTCCTGCGTGACCGCCTGGAGACCCAGGTGGTGGTCGGCGACCGTCTGGACATGCAGCATGTCCAACTGGTCATTCGCCGCACCGAAGGCAGCCGGATTCTCAAGGTTGGGCTTAAACTGAAGCGGACCCGCCCGAGGTAATGCCGGCAATCTGGGGGCCATGGAACTCATGGCCCAGGCGCAACGGCTGGCAGCCGCCATCAAGCGAGGCGACTCGGTACTGGCAGCGGACCTCGCGACCCTGGACCAGAGCCTTAGGGCTTGCGCTTTCGGCTTGCCCTGCAACAATTATCGCGCTGGGTGCCGCCGGCCCCTCCACCCCCCCTCTTCCTCCGCCACTGACCCGTCCTCATTCCCTCACATTTGGACTGGAGATGGAACTCGCCAGCGATCGTAACTTATGGAACGACCCTACACCCATTTCCATACCCACCCAACCTCCCATCTCGCATGACCCGCCGCCCTGAATTGCCTACAATCCCCGCAACCTCAGGACCTGGCCATGCTCATGCACCTCCTCGATCCCAAAAACGATTTCGTCTTCAAAAAGCTCTTCGGTGAGGCCCCGGTCCTGCTCGCGGCCCTGATCAACGCCGTGCGCAGTGCCGAGCCACCCGTGACGGTGGTGGAGGTCCTCAACCCCCGCATCGCCCCGGAGGAACTGGCGGGCAAGTACATCGTCCTCGACCTCCTCGCCCAGGACGAGCAGGGCCGGCGGTACAACATCGAGATGCAGGTCCGCCGCTACCGCGCCTGGAGCGCCCGCAGCGCCTATTACCTGGCCCGCACTCTGGCCCAACAACTGGACGGGGGCGACGATTATGAGTTGCTCAAACCGGTCATCGGCATCCACCTGCTGGACTTCGAGCTCTTCACCGCGCAGGAACAGCAAGGGCAGGCGGTCTGGTGCTTTGAGCTGCGCGACCGCAGCCAGCCCGCCTTGAAACTAGGCGACGAACTACAATTGAACTTGATCGAGCTGCCCAAGGCCGACCGCCTGGGGGCGGGCAATGCGGCCCTGGCCGCCTGGGTCGCCTTTCTTGAACACTGGCAGGAGGAACGCCGTATGGAACAGATCGACTATCCCCCCGTGCACCAGGCCCTGCAACGCATCCGCGACCTGAGTGCCGACGAGGAGACCCGTCGCCTGGCCTTCGTCCGCGAGCGGGCCCTGCGCGACGAGCGCAGCGAACTCCGCGCCGCCCGGGAAGAGGGACTGGAACAGGGTCGAGAAGAAGGGCGGGAAGAAGGACGGGAAGAAGGGCGGGAAGAAGGACGGGAAGAAGCCCTGTCGGCCATGCTGGCCAAACTGCTCATCCGCCGCTTTGGTCCCCTCAGCCCCGTGATTCAGGCCCGCTTGCATCAGGCCACCGCCGAGCAACTGGAACTGTGGACCGACCGGATCTTGGACGCCCCCGATCTGGAGGCCGTTTTTCGGCATCAATAAGGCCACAGCCGCAGTAAGGGCTTAGCCGAAGTAAGGGCTCAACCACTGCGGGACCAGCTTCGTCATCAACGCACTCCGGGCCCCGATAGTCTTCCCAGCAAAACCGCAGTCCGCGCCCCGACAATCCGCCCAGTAAAAAGGGCACCTCAGGGTGCCCTTCGCGTTTGCAATCCCCCGCCTCAGGGGGGAATCATCGTGCCCGCTTCAGTCCCTCACTGCGCCTCTCCCGTGCTCGGCCCCGCATAACTGGCCAACCAGTGGGCATAGGGGGCGGGAAGGGTGGACCAGGCGGGGCGATCGATCCGCAAGGCCCGGGCGAGTTCATAGGGGTAGTGCGGGTTGGCCAGATGCGCCTTGCCGATCATGACCAGATCCAGCTGCCCTGCGGCGACCACCCGCTCGGCATCCCGCGGCGCGTCGATGAACCAGGCCGCGGCGACCGGCACCTCCGCCTCACGCCGCACGCGCTCGGCGACGGGCGCCAGGAAGGCCGGTCCCCAGGGAGGATTGGCCGCCAGGGTGGAGTAGCCGACGCTGACGTTGAGCAGATCAAGACCCTCAGCGCGCATCCGCAGCGTCAGGTCGATGGCCTCCGCCAGGGTTTCCTCGTCACGCCCGTCGTACTCGATGACCCCGAAGCGGGCGGTGAGGGGCAGGTTTTCCGGCCAGACCGCGCGCACGGCGGCCAGCGTCTCCAGGAGGAAGCGGCCGCGGCCGGTGGCATCGCCGCCGTACTCATCGCTGCGCTGGTTGGCATGGACGGAGAAGAAACTCTGGGCCAGATAGCCATGGGCGAAGTGCAGTTCCAGCCACTCGAACCCGGCGTCACGGGCGCGGCGCGCCGCCGCGACGAAGGCGCCGCGCACCCGCTCGATGTCGGCCAGGGTCATGGCCCGGGGCACCTTGGGGAGGGGGCCACCCAGGGCGATGGCCGAGGGCGAAATCGTCTGCCAGCCACGGGGATCACCGTCGGGGATGTGGTCATCGCCTTCCCAGGGACGATTGGCGCTCCCTTTGCGCCCGGCATGGCCGATCTGAAGCCCGGGCACCGCCCCGGCGGCCTTGATGGCACGGGCGATCCGCGCCAGCCCCTCGGCCTGGCCATCCTCCCAGAGGCCCAGGCAGGCGGGGGTGATCCGCCCTTCGGGCGAAACCGCCGTGGCCTCGACAATCACCAGGCCCGCGCCCCCGCGCGCCATCCCCGTGTAGTGCGGCTCATGCCAATCAGTGACGTAGCCATCCTCGGCGCTGTACTGGCACATGGGGGGCACCGCGATGCGGTTGCGCAGGGTCACGTCTTTCAGGCGAAAGGGGGTAAAAAGTTCCGACATGATTGGGTTCTCATTCACTCAGTCACTAACCAAGTTAGATAGTTTGCCTCAGCCGGGATCACAGGCGGTTCAGGAAATTCAGCACCGCCGGCAACTCGCTCTCCAGCAAGGACCCGACCTGGTGGCCGGCGTGGGGCACGGCCCGGAGATGCGCCCGGCCCGGGGGAAAACGTTCGACCAAGGGCACGATCTCCGCCAGCGGCACCACCCCGTCCGCCTCTCCATGGAGGAGCAGGACCGGGCAGGCGATATCGGCGACGTGATTGATGGGCGCCACGTCCTCAAAGCGGTGCCCCGTCACCCGCTGAATGTACCCCAGTACCAGGGGGAGGAGGAATGTCGGCACATGGCGTTGACGCAGGTAGGGCCGAATCACCTGGGCGGGATGGGCGAAGGGCGCGAGGGCGATGACCCCGGCGAGATCCCGGCGCCTCGCGGCGAGGAGCAGGGCCGCGCTGGCGCCAAAGGAATGCCCGACCGGGATGATTTGGGTATCTTGTCTCCTAGGGCGGCCCTGGACCCAGGCGATGGCGCTGGCCAGGTCCTCGGTAAAGGTGGCGAGGGTGGCAAAGGTGTCGGTATCGCTCTGGCCATGGTTGCGGGCATCGACCAGCAATAGCTGGTACCCGGATCGGCGCAGGGGCACGGCCAGGGGTAGCATCCGCTCGGCGTTGCTACCCCAACCATGGAGGACGACCAGGGTCTGGCGGGTAGTCGGGGCGGGAAGCCACCAGCCCACCAATTGGCGGTTGCGCCTGGTCGGGATACTGACTTGTTGATAAACCAGCCCATAATCGGCCGGGCTGATCCTGCTCCAGGGCCGCCCCTGCCGAAGCCCCCGGTGGACCCCGATCACCAGGCCAATGAGTGGCAGGGTGACGATGATCACGATTAGGATGAAGGTTGTCATGGGCGGGGGAAAACCATGAAACGCTTAAGTCGCTTGGCAAACTGATACCAATGGAAGCTGATCGCAGCTTGAACCTGCTCCACGCGAAGATCAACCAAGGGGTGTGCGGTCGCTTTGCCCTCCCCAGCCGTCCGGACGAGATCAGGCGCCGCTTTGACCTGACCAAACCGAATGCGCTGATATTAGCCCGCGTTAAGTCGTTCACACAAAGTCATTATAACCATGGCGGCCAGCAAGGATTTGCGGTAAGGTTGCCTTAAGCTGCTTACCTTGGGGCTCAATCAGATGTTACGGGTGATGATCGTGTTGAGTGCGAGTG
>WBZM01001421.1_pt1 | contig 23728 bp, 17 predicted proteins | sample 5204271 | NCBI WGS metagenome assembly WBZM01 (sample SAMN12344346, study PRJNA552823) | activated sludge metagenome | biome: Activated sludge suspended growth; feature: Nitrification reactor; material: Wastewater; isolation source: activated sludge from nitrification reactor of wastewater...
TTCGACTCACCCATCGGGTGACTCCTTCACTTTGCCTCAAACCCGCAGCCTGCCTGAACTTCCGCCAGATCGCTCAACTTCAACTGAGATTTTTAGGTTGATTCCAATTAACCTGGCTTTTCGAAAAACTGGGCAAGGATGTAACCAGGTCCTTTTCACTCTCCCGTGATGATCTGTGCGCGATGCCATACAGATTGCTCCCGGAGAAATTCGTTCACCCTCAGTCACTTATGAGACCGCCATCTGCCAACGAATGGCTGGTGACCGGCACATTGCAGCCCGACATTGCCTGACCTGACAACGGCGGCTCTGGCCGACCAGACGTCGGTGACCGGGCGTGGTGTGCGACTGCTCGACTCAGAAACCTGCCCTTGCCCTGGGGCGACAGCGAATGACGGTATCGGGTCGTCTCCGATCGCTCAAGCACTGCGACGGCGCAGCCTCCATCAAGAATCCGCCCGCCAGCGCTCGGCCGCCGAGTTGTCGTGGTCGCGGGCGTCGACCCAGCGCGCCCCGTCCGGCGTCGTCTCGCGCTTCCAGAACGGTGCCCTGGTCTTCAGGTAGTCCATGATGAATTCGCAGGCGGCGAAGGCCTCGCCACGGTGGGCGCTGGTGACGGCGACCAGGACGATCTGGTCGCACGGCTTGAGCGGGCCGACGCGGTGGATCACCAGCGCGCCGAAGATGTCCCAGCGTGCCTTGGCTTCGGCGACGATGGCCGCGAGCGCCTTTTCGGTCATGCCCGGGTAGTGCTCAAGGGTCATTTCCGAGACGCCGGCGCCGTCGTTGACGTCGCGCACCAGCCCGACGAAGCTCGCCAGCGCGCCGATGCGGGGGTCGCCGGCCCTGAGTGCGGTCAACTCGGCGTTGAGGTCGAAATCCGCTTCCTGGACGCGCACGGTCATGGTCAGCCCCCGGTCACCGGCGGGAAGAAGGCAACCTCGTCACCGTCGCGGACGGCGGCATCCGGCCCGCTCATCTCCTGGTTGACGGCGCAGCGCAGGTTCTTCGCTGAGGCCAGCTTGTCGCGCCCGCCGGCGGCGAGCCAGTCGCGCAGGGCGCCAACGCTGGCGATGCCGGCCGGCAGGTCGATGCTCTCGCCGGCCGTGCCGAGCGCCTCGCGCAGCCCGGCGAAGTAGAGGATGCGCACGCTCACGACAGCAGCTCGGCAAAGGGGACGAAGCGCACGCTGTCGCCGCGGGCGACCGCCTGTCCCGGCGGGTTGACGACGAGCCCGTCACCCCAGCACAGCGAGGTGACGACGCCGGATCCCTGGTTGGGGTAAATCTCGACGCCACCCTGAGCGTTGATCCGGGCGCGCAGGAATTCTGCACGCACGTCGGGTCGCGGCCAGTCGAAATCGGCGCGCACGGAGAAGGCGCGCGGTGTCACGTCGCTGACGCCCTGCAGGCGCAGGATGAAGGGGCGGACCATGATCATGAAGGTGACGATCGCAGACACCGGGTTACCCGGTAGGCCGATGAACCACGCCTTGCCGCCGCCATTGCCGGCACTCCGCCTGACCTCGCCGAAGGCCAGCGGCTTGCCCGGCTTGATGGCGATCTTCCACATATCGAGGCTGCCCTCGGCGTCCACCGCCGGCTTGACATGGTCTTCCTCTCCGACCGAAACGCCGCCGCTGGTGATGATCAGGTCGTTGTCGGCTGCCGCGCGGCGCAGGGCGTCTCGGGTCGCCGGCAGGTTGTCGGGGACGGTGCCAAGGTCGCGCACCGCGCAGCCGATGCCTTCGAGCAGGGCGCGCAGCGCATAGCGGTTGGAGTTGTAGATGGCGCCCGGCGGCAGCGGCTCGCCCGGCTGCACCAGTTCGTCGCCGGTAAAGAAGACGCCGACGCGCACCCGGCGATAGACCGGCAGTTCGGGCAGCCCGGCGCTGGCGGCGAGCGCGATGTCCTGCGGGCGCAGCCGGATGCCGGGCATGAGGATTTCGGCGCCGATGGCGATGTCCTCGCCGGCGCGGCGGATGTTTTCCTCGGGGCGCGGCACGTGGTTGATGACCACGCCCCCGGCGCCGTGTTCGCAGAGTTCCTGCATGACAACGGTGTCGGCCCCCGCCGGCACCGGGGCGCCGGTGAAGATGCGCGCCGCCGTGCCCGGCAGCAGCGTCACGCCGACCGTGCCGGCGGGGATGCGCTGGCTGACCGGCAGGCAGACCCCGGCGGTGGTCACGTCGGCGCAACGGACGGCGTAGCCGTCCATGGCCGAATTGTCGAGTGGCGGCACTGCCACGGTCGACCGCTGGGTAACGGCCAATACCCGGCCGGCGGCGGCGGTCAGCGGCTGTGAGCGGATCTCGGCGACCGGGTGCGCGGCGGCGAGCAGTTTTTCCAGGGCCTGTTCGAAACTCAGCATGGGCGTTCCTGCAAGTGAAGGGTTTGCATCACGAAGTCGGCAATGGCGGCAACGTCGTCTAGCGCCAGGCAGGGCAGGCTGGTGGCGATCTCGCCGGTGCTGGCGACGCCAACGATGTCGCTGCGCCCGGGGAACAGCGGCGGCTTGCCGTTTTCCGGGCGATGGACTTCGAGCTTGGGGATCGGTTCCTGCTTGAAGCCTTCGACCAGCACCAGGTCGCAGGGTGCCAGCCGCGCCAGCAGTTCGTCGAGCGTCACGTCGGACCGGTCACGGCGCTCGTGCATCAGCGCCCAGCGGTCGTTGCACGAGAGCAGCACTTCGCTCGCCCCGGCTTCACGGTGGCGGTACGAATCCTTGCCCGGGCGGTCGATGTCGAAGCCGTGGTGCGCATGCTTGATCACCGACACCTTCAGGCCGCGCGCGGTGAAGTGCGGGATCAGTTTTTCCAGCAGGGTCGTCTTGCCGGAGCCGGACCAGCCGGCGATGCCGAATACCTTCATGGCGCGATTCTACCCGTTCAGCAAACGAACACCGGCGCGAAGCCGCCGCCCGGCGTGCGGAAATTGGTCGTCTGGCCCTGGTAGAGGCGGGCGGAAACCAGCTGGATGTGCCGGTCGTAGACCACGCAGCGGATGTCCGCCTTCATGCGCTGCTCGCCACTGCCGACCGCCACGACATGCTCCGACGGCGGGGCAATTTCCTGCGCGATATAGCCGCCGTGCAGGATTTCCTCGAAGACCCGCCGCGTCAGCTTGTTGCCGCGATAAGCCGCGCGACTGCCGAAACCGGCGGGCGGCTTGAAGAACCAGCGCCTTCTTTCGCTCCAGAAACGCTCGGCCTGCTCCGGGCGGACCGCGACGGTGCGCGGAATCCCGGCCAGCAGGGTGCGCTGCGTCTCTTCGGCGACGCCGAGATCGCGCAGCGCTGCCGCGTCGGACAGCAGCATCAGGTTGCGCTTGTCGGCGTACAGGGCATGCGCCGGCGGGTGCGGTGTCAGCACGACGCCGCCGGCCTCGAAAACGGCCCGCAGATCGGCGTTGACCGTGGCATCGAGCGAGAAATCGGTGAGGCGGTTGTAGATCAGGTCGACCGCCTCGCCGTCGTGCACCAGGCGGTTGGCGTCGCGCACAAGGTCGCGCGGATCGGCGATCGCGGCGGCGATGCCATGCTCCTCGAACAGTTCGGCGAAGAGCGCGAATTCCGCCGCGAGAAACTGCTCGCCCGGGTTCTCGTCGACGATGGCGATGCGCCGCAGCGGCGCGTCGCCGCGTTCCAGCCGCCATTCCTCGCGGAACATCGCGACGAATGATTCCATCACCCGGGCGCCCTTCGTGGCCTGTCCGTGCGCCGCCAGCAGGTAGGCGTTGATCAGCCCGCCGCCGGCGTTGGTGTTGATCTCGATCAGTTGCGGGCCTTCGTCGGTCAGGTGGAAGTCATAGCCGAGAAAGACGCCGCGCGCGGCGACCGGGCAGCGGGCGACCTGCGGCGCCCAGGCGAGGACGCGCGCGCGCCAGGCCGGCAAGGCGACGACCGACTCGATGGCGGCGATGATCCCGGCCATCGCGTTCACCGTCGCCGCATCGACGGTGATGGCGGCGTCGGCGAAGAGTTGCGGCTGCGCGACACGCAGCCTGTCGAAGGTGGACTTCATCGGCCGGCAAGAAAATCGATCACTTCGGAGAGTTCCCTGGTTCGCCTCATCGGCGGCAGGCTTTGCCAGACGCGACGGCCATAAGGCTTGGACAGCAGGCGCGGATCGCAGATCATCAGCACGCCACGATCGGTCTCGTCGCGGATCAGCCGGCCGGCGCCCTGCTTGACATTGATCACCGCGCGCGGCAACTGGTATTCCATGAACGGATTGCGCCCCTGCTGCCGCATCTGCTCGATGCGCGCCGCGAGCACCGGGTCGTCGGGCGGCGCGAAGGGAATCTTGTCGATGACGACCAGCGTCAGCGCCTCGCCACGCACGTCGACCCCTTCCCAGAAGCTCTGGCTGCCGACCAGGACGGCGTTGCCGAGGTGGCGGAAGCGCTGCAGCAGGTCGTTCTTGCTGCCTTCGCCCTGCAACAGCAGCGGCAAGTCGTGGCCCTCGTCCTCCAGCCGTGCCTTGATCAGCTCGTGGGTGCGGCGCATTGCGCGCAGGCTGGTGCACAGGAAGAAGGCGCGGCCGCCCGCGGCCAGCAGTGCCGGAAATGCGGCATCGACGACGGCATCGGTAAACCCGAAGGAATTCGGCTCGGGCATGCCGAGCGGTGCGTACAGCACCGCCTGCCTGCCGTAATCGAAGGGGCTTTCCCAGCACGCCGTTTCCGGCTCGCCGAGACCGAGCTCGCTGCAATAGTGCTGGAACCTGCCCTGGACGGCGAGCGTCGCCGAGGTGAAGATCCAGGCGCGCGGGTGGCCGCCCATCTGCTTCCTGAAGATCTCGGCGACATCGAGTGGCGTCGAGTTGAGTTGCAGCGACTGGGTGTAGGCTTCGCCCCAGCGCACGAAACCGTCGCTGGCCTTCTGCCATTCGCCGAGGCGCGCCACCAGTTCGACCGCCCGCTGCCAGCACTTTTCCAGACCCTCGGCACGCTGCGCCTGCGTTTCCAGGATCGCGGCGAACTTTGCGACCTCGTCCTCGAGCGACTTGAGCGCCGGCACGAATTCCGGCTTTTCGAGCAGTTGACCGCAGGCGAAGCGCCCGGCGTCGATGCCGACCGCCAGCCGCAGATCCCGGGCAACTTTTTCGAGTTGGCGGCTGCCCGTTTGCAGTTCCAGACAGTCGCGGGCATTGGCCAGTCCTTCGGCACGGGCGTCGCGCGCCAGATCGAGCACCTGCGCGGTCGACACGCTGTCGCCGAAGAACAGCGTCGCCACTTCCGGCAACTGGTGCGCCTCGTCGAAGATCACCGTATTGCAGGCCGGGAGCAGTTCGGCCATGCCTTCGTCGCGCAGCATGACGTCGGCGAAGAACAGATGATGATTGACGACGACCAGATCGGCCGCCATCGCCTCGCGCCGTGCCTGCATGACGAAGCAGCCCTTGTAGTCGGGGCACTCCTGGCCGAGGCAGTTTTCGCGGGTCGAGGTGGCGTGGTTCCACACCGGCGAGTTCTCCGGGACGTCCGGGCATTCGGCCTTGTCGCCACTGTGCGTGAGCTTGGCGAAGAGCGAGATGCGGCGGGCGTCGGCGGCGTCCTCGCGGCTCAGGAAGCGGCCATCGGCGAGCGCCCGCCGGAGGTGGTAGGGGCAGACGTAGTTGGCGCGCCCCTTGAGCAGGGCGATGCGGACCGGCGCCTTGAGCGCCTCGCGCACCATCGGCAGATCCTTGTTGAACAACTGGTCCTGCAGGGTCTTGGTGCCGGTCGAAACGATGACCTTGCCGCCCGACTGCAGCGCCGGTACCAGGTAGGCAAAGGTCTTGCCGGTGCCGGTGCCCGCCTCTGCGATGAAGACCGAACAATCATTGATGGCCGCGGCGATGCGCTCGGCCATGTCGACCTGTTGCGCACGCACGCGGTAGCCTGTGATGGCCCGCGCCAGCGGGCCGTCGGGAGAGAAAGTTTCCTGGAGGGAGGGCAAGTGGCGACGCCTGAAGAATCCGGGCGAATCTTAGCAGATCGGCTCCCCTTCGCCGGGGTATTGCCGCCTCCTGATCCCCGCGCCATCCGCGCCGGACGCACGGGACCCGGTGGTCAGGCGCCACGCCCGCATCGGGACGGACCATGGCTGCCAGGATCGTTGGCCGGCCCATTGCCGGGCCGGCCGCCGCTCAGGTACGAAGGGCTTGCGGCGAATTGCGCGGCGATAAGCGCCAGGCCCGAATCGCCGAGTTCGGGGCGAGCTGATCGAGGTCGATCGACCAGCGCTTCAGGGCCCGCGCGATCAGTGCAGCCTCGCCTCCGGGGAGTTGTCGGTCGGCATGAACGATATCCAGCATCGCGCGCAGCGTATTCCTCTGCAGGAGAGGATCCCGGACCTCGTCGAGCATGCGGTCGATGGTGTCGGCATCGAGGTCGAGCCGGTCGGAAGTCATCCGCTGTCCCGTGCGCAGCATGTCGGCGCAGAACCCGTAGAAGACGTCGTCGAAGCCTGCGGAGTCGAGACCGAGGCGGGCAATGGTGCGCCTGTCGTCGAGCAGGTCGAGTTCGCTGGTGTCGATCAGCCCGTCTGCCAGCAAGGCAAGCACGAGCAGGCGAGCCATGGCTTGCGGGCTGTCGGAAGGGTAGTGGCGCATGCTGTTTGTCCTTTGCTGTGGGGGGCGAGACTTGGCGCGGACAGACAGGCCGGGCTGTCCGCAAAGGCAATTCAAGCGGGATATTCGCTGTCTTGGCGACTGGCTGAATCTCCGGCCAGGCCGCTCAGAGGGCCTTGCCGCCGACCATGGCCATGATCTGCCCGGCGTCGAGTGTCCTGGCCTTCTCCTCGATCTGCGGCAGGTACTGAGCCTGCAACTGCCTGGCCGGGCCGAGCAGGCTCTGAAAACTGTCCTGCAGCAACTGCGTGCTCATCTGGCGGCCGCCGGCGTAGTAGTGCTTCGCGACCTGGCCGAGGGCATAGGTGCTGGCGAAGGAGAAGGCGATGCCGGTGGCCGCGCCGCCGATTTTGCCGGCGGTCTTTCCCGCGACCTTGCCGAGCAAGCCGCCGAGCAGCTTGCGACCGAACTGCTCAAGGTATTGCGAGGTCAGGCCAACGCCAACCGTGGCCAGAAACTCCCTGATGTGGCCCTGGTCGAGTTCGTGGCCGTAGGTCTTCCCGATCCGATACACCATCTTGATCTGCAGCGGGATGATCGCGACCGAGGCCCACGACTGCGGCAGCAGTTCGAGGGCGCCATTGAGGATGGCGTGGTTCAGGATGGATTTGTCGAGTTCTGCCTCGTTGACCCCGTCCGCCGCCGCGACCACCGGGCCGGAGGCTAGCGCCGACGTCGCGGCGCTCGCGGCCAGGCCGTCGGCATGACGCTCGGCTTCAGCGCTCTGCGCATCGCCGGCGAGGCCGAGCAGTGCCTTCAGTTCGGCGAGAAACTGCCTTTCGCTGCTGCCCTGCACGCCATCGGCATCGCAGACGCAGACCGCCATTTCGTAGGCGAACTGGCGTTGCCCGAGATCGTCGAGCGCCTTGGCGGCATCGCCCAGTGTGACGCGCTTGAAGAGGATGTCCTGATAGAGCCTGGGCAGGTCAGGGGCATCGGTCCCCATGGTTTCGGCGAAACGGCGGATATGCTCGCGTTCGCGGTCGTCGTTGCTGCCATCGGCGAAGGCGGCGAACAGGCTGATGGCGAGAATGGCGTTGTCGGAATTCATGAGCTTCTTGTCCAGTAATCGGGCAACGCATTTTCGCGTGGTGCCGCCCGCAACTGTTGGGTCTTAATGTAACGGTCTGAATCATTTCGTGTTTGCCGGACAGCGCTGGAAGTTGCGGGGTCGCTGCGGCAGGGAGCGGCTACCGCCGCCTGCCGAGGTTCCCGCGCGGGGTCTCTCTGGTGAGAAACCCCGGAAACCGCAGTTGTCCGCTTGGTTTGCCTTGAGAAGCCTCATGAACACGGACTTTCGTCCCTCCGATATGGATTACCCGATTGGTGAGAGCGCTACGCACCAGCTGCCACGTCCGGTCGGGCGTCTGGCTTTGTCGCTCCGCCGTGCAGGCATTAGCCTGCCGTGTTGTCGCTTCGCGCCAGCCACCCGCCCAAACGCACCAACGGACGCGTCCAGCTGCGGTTTCCAGGATAATGCGGCCATCGCAACGAACCGGGACGGGAGTAATTTCCATGAAATACGTGCTGGCCCTCGACCAGGGCACTACCAGTTCGCGAGCCATCCTTTTCGATGCGTGGGGCAGGGCGGTGGCGTCGGCACAGCGCGAGCTGACCCAGTATTTTCCGCAGCCGGGATGGGTCGAGCACGATCCCGACGAGATCTGGCGGACGCAGCTCGATTGCGGGCGCGCGGCGCTGGCCGAGGCCGGCATTGCGCCCGGCGACGTGGCGGCCATCGGCATCACCAACCAGCGCGAGACGACCGTGCTGTGGGACCGCGCCAGCGGCCGCCCGCTCGCGCCCGCCATCGTCTGGCAGGACCGGCGCACGGCCGGGCGTTGCGCGGAACTCAAGGCCGCCGGCCACGAGGCGCTGTTCCGGGAGCGGACCGGGCTGCTGCTCGACCCCTACTTCTCGGGCACCAAGCTCGCCTGGCTGCTCGACGTGATTCCCGGGGCGCGGCAACGCGCCGAGCGCGGCGAGCTGGCCTTCGGCACGATCGATAGCTGGCTGGTGTGGCAACTCACCGGCGGCCGCCGGCATGTCAGCGATCCCTCGAATGCATCGCGCACGTTGCTCTTCGACATTCGCCGCGCCACTTGGGACGACGAACTGCTCGGAGTGCTGGACATTCCTCGCGCGCTGCTGCCCGAAGTGGTTCCCAGCAGCGGGGCGATCGCCACCTGCGACGGCGAACTGTTCGGCGCGGAAATCCGCATCGCCGGGATCGCCGGCGACCAGCAGGCAGCCACCTTCGGGCAGGCCTGTTTTACCCCGGGCATGGCCAAGAACACCTATGGCACCGGCTGCTTCATGCTGATGAACACGGGATCCCGCGCGACCGCCTCGACCCGCGGCCTGCTGACGACGGTCGCCTGGGACAACGGGAGCGGAATCGTTTTCGCCCTCGAGGGCAGCGTCTTCATGGCCGGCGCGATCACCCAGTGGCTGCGCGATGGCCTCGGCATCATCAGGAGCGCGGGGGAGATCGAGGCGCTGGCCGGCAGTGTTCCCGACAGCGGTGGCGTGGTCATGGTGCCGGCTTTTTCCGGGCTCGGCGCGCCGTGGTGGGATCCCGGCGCGCGCGGCACCTTGCTCGGCATGACCCGCGGCACGAGCCACGCCCATATCGCCCGCGCTGCGCTCGATGCCATCGCCCTGCAGAGCGCCGACCTGGCCGGCGCCATGATTGCCGATTCGGGAATCGCGCTGGCCGAACTGCGCGTCGACGGCGGGGCGGCGCGCAACGACCTGTTGCTGCAGCTGCAGGCCGATCTGCTCGGGGTGCCCGTCGTGCGCCCTGAGATTACCGAAACGACCGCGCTCGGCGCCGCCTGTCTCGCCGGGATCGGGGTCGGCGTATGGGCCGGCGAGGACGAAGTCGCCGCGCAATGGCGACTGGAAAGACGCTTCGAACCGGCAATCTCCGACGCCGGGCGCGCTGAAAGAATCGACCGCTGGCATGCCGCAGTCGCCGTGGCCAGGCAGTGGCAGGCCTGATCGACAGCGGCGCGGGCAGTGCGCTGGCGCAACGGATTGTTCGCGTCAGATGGCGACTTGCTCGCCGGGGTGCGGCAGCCGCACATCGGGCCAGCCCAGCTGATCGTGGATCGCCGCCGCGAAATTGGCCGATGCCGCCGCCTCGCCATGGACGACGAAGGTTTGCCGCGGCGGAGTGCGGAAGCCGCGCAGCCAGCCGAGCAGCGCCGCCTGGTCGGCATGCGCCGACAGGCCGCCGACGGTGTAGATGCGCGCCCGGACCGGAACCGGTTCGCCGAAGATGCGGACCAGCCGCGCCCCGTCGACCAGACGGCGCCCCAGCGTGCCTGCCGCCTGGAAGCCGGCGATCAGCACGCTGCACTCGCTGCGCGGCAGGTTTTCGCGCAGGTGGTACTTGATCCGTCCGGCCTCGCACATGCCGCTGGCCGAGATGATCACGGCGCCGCTGCGCACCTCGTTCAGCGCCTTGGAGCGCTCGGCATCGGCGACGAACTCGAGTTTCATCCTTTCCGGATGCGCCTGCTGCCAGGAAATCAGCTCGCGGGTTTCGGGATCGAGCAATTCCGGATGCGCCAGCGTGATCCGCGTCGCCGCGTTGGCCATCGGCGAGTCGACATAGACCTTGAGCGGCGCGAGGCGCTTGCGGCGCACCAGGTCGGCGAGCAGGTAGATGATTTCCTGGGTGCGGCCGACGGCAAACGAGGGGATGATCAGGTTGCCTTGCGCGGCGCGGGTGCGCTCGAGGGCAGCGACGATTTCATCCTCGGTTTCCGGCAGCGAACGATGCTGGCGGTCGCCGTAGGTGGATTCGATGAGCAGCAGGTCGGCTTCCGCCACCGCCTTTTCCGGGTCGCACAGCACCGGGCAGCCGGGCATGCCGAGATCGCCGGAGAAGACCAGCCGGCGCGGGCGCGCCTCGCCGCCGACCGTGACCTCCAGCCAGGCCGAACCGAGAATGTGGCCGGCATCATGGAAGCAGACCTTGACTCCTTCCGCCGGGGCCAGCGTCTCGCGATAGGCGACGGGGCGCAGCAGCTCGAGCGCCGACAGCGCCTCGGCCACCGTGTACAGCGGCGCCGGGACGCCGCGTTCGCTCTTGCCGCGGCGATGGCGGTGGCGCAACTGCCACTCGATCTCCTTTTCCTGGATGTGCGCGCTGTCGGGCAGTAGCACTTCGAGCAGGGCGATGGTCGCCGGCGTCGCATAGATCGGCCCGCGGAAACCGAGGACCGCGAGCCGCGGCAGCAGGCCGGAGTGGTCGATATGGGCGTGGGTGAGAAGGACGAAATCGATTTCCCGCACATTGCAGCCGAAATTCAGCGCCCGCAGGTTCTTGCCGCGCGCTTCCGGCCCGCCCTGGAACATGCCGCAGTCGACAAGAAAACGGGTCTTTCCGGTTTCCACCAGCGTGCATGAACCGGTCACCTCGCCGGCTGCACCGAAAATTCCCAGACGCATGCTCGATTCCTCCTGTTTCGGCCAAGCATGAACCTTGCGCATCCCGAATGCAACGCTTGACCCGGATGGGCGACTCCCGGCTACCTGCCAAAAACTGTCTGCCACAGCAGGTTGACCGCAGCAATCTGCCTGGCGATGCTGTCGCGCTCGACACGCCCCCGGGGGTTGGCGCTGAGGCGCTTGGCATGCTGCAGGCGGCGGTATTCGCGGTAGGCGTCGCCGGCCGCCTTCGCCTGGTCGGCGGGGATCAGGCCAAGCTCGGCGGCGATCCGCAGCAGGGCGATGTTGCCGAGGTTGCCGGTCAGCTGCCGATGGCGATGGGCGTGGCCGAGCACCAGATACTGGACGATGAACTCGACGTCGATGATGCCGCCGGGATCATGCTTGAGGTTGAACTCGCTTTCGCTGTCCGAGGCATGGGCGTCAACCATCTTGCGGCGCATGGCGACGACTTCCTCCCTGAGCCTGGCCGGATCGCGCTGCTGGCACAGGATCTCGCAGCGGATATCCTCGAAGCGGGCGCCGACCGCCGGGTCGCCGGCACAGAAGCGGGCGCGGGTCAGCGCCTGATGCTCCCAGACCCAGGCGTGCCTGAGCTGGTAGTCGCGGAAGGAATCGACCGAGACGGCAAGCAGGCCGGATTCGCCGTTGGGACGCAGGCGGAGGTCGGTTTCGAACAGGATGCCGGCCGAGGTCTGGCTTGCCAGCCAGGTGTTGAGGCGCTGGCCGAGGCGGGCGTAGTTCTCACCGGCCTCCGGGTCGGGATCGTCGTAGAGGTAGACGAGATCGAGGTCGGAGGCATAGCCGAGCTCCTTGCCGCCGAGCTTGCCATAGCCGATGACGGCGAATTTCGGCGTCGCGCAATGGCGGGTCCTGAGCTTGCTCCAGACCAGCGGCAACGTCTCCTGAACGATGGTGTCGGCCAGTTCGGTCAGGTGGTCGGAGAGCTTCTCGATGGTCTGCAGACCTGCCAGATCCTGGGCCAGCAGGCGGAAGATCTGCGCATGGTGCATTTCGCGCAGGATGTCCATTTCGCGCTCGGTGTCGCCGGCATGGCTGGCCAGGTTGTGCCTGAGGTTCTCGCGGAAGGCGGCCCAGTCGGTGGCCATGTCGTAGAGGCGCGGGTCGAGCAGCTCGTCCAGCAGCAGCGGGTGGCGCCCGAGGTAGTCGGCGGCCCACGGCGAGGCGCAGACCATGTCGGCGACACGGCGCAGCGCCATCGGGTACTGCTGCAGCAGCGCCAGGTAGGCGCCACGGCGGCTGACCGTCTCGACGAAATTCAGGCAGCGCGCAAGCGTCGTGTCGGGGTCGGCAGTCGTTGCCGCCGCCTCGATCAGTCGCGGGCCGATGGCATCGAGGCGCGAGCGGTTGGCCGAAGCGAGCTGCAGGTAGCGGCCGGAGGCGCGCAGCGCGGCGAGGCGGGAAATGGCTTCACGCGGATGCCGGTAGCCGAGTTCGCCGAGCGACTCGATCGCCGTGTCGTCGTCGAGCTGGCCCAGCCAGAGGCCGGTCAGCGGGTGCTCGCCGGCTTCGGGATCGGAGAAGATCTGCTCGAAATGGCGGCTGACCTTGTCGCGGTGGTCATTGAGCACGGCCAGCAGCGCCGGCCAGTCGGGAAATTCCATGCTGCGGGCGATGCTCGCGCGCTCGCCGGGACTTGCCGGCAGCAGGTGCGTCTGCCGATCCTCGACGTACTGCAGGCGGTGTTCGAGCCGACGCAGGAAGACATAGGCCGCGCGCAGTTCGTCCTCGGTGGCGGCGGGAATCAGCTGGCGCTCGGCCAGCAGCGCGAGGACCTGCAAGGTCGGGCGGATCTGCAGCGCCGGGTCGCGTCCGCCGCGAATGAGCTGGAAGACCTGGGCGATGAACTCGATTTCGCGAATCCCGCCGCGCCCGAGCTTGATGTGGTCGGCCATGTCCTTGCGCGCCACCTCGCGGCGAATCTGCGCGTGCAGGTCGCGCATCGCGTTGATGGCGCCGAAATCGAGGTACTTGCGGAAGACGAACGGGCGGGCGATCTTCTGCATTGCCGTGACCCACTCCGGCTGCAGATTGTCGCCCGCGTTCATGGTGCGCCCCTTGATCCAGGCGTAGCGCTCCCATTCGCGGCCCTGGGTGATGAAGTAGTTCTCCAGCGCATCGAGTGAGCAGACCAGCGGCCCGGAATCGCCGTTCGGGCGCAGGCGCATGTCGACGCGGAACACCTGGCCGTCGCCGGTTATCTCGCCGAGGGCGGCAATCACCCGTTTGCCGAGGCGGGTGAAGAAATCGTAGTTTTCGATGCGCCGCGGCCCGGCGGTGTCGCCTTCGTTGGGGTAGACGAAGATGTAATCGACGTCCGACGAAACGTTCAGTTCGCGTCCGCCCAGCTTTCCCATGCCGATGATCAGCAGGCGTTGCGGCTTGCCGGTGCCGTCGAGGGGCTCGCCGAAAGTCGCGGCGAGCTGACGGTGGTGATAAGCAAGCGCGAAGTTGGTCGTCACGTCGGCGAGCAGGGTCATGCTCTCGACCACTTCGGACAGCGGCGCCAGGCCGCACAGATCACGCAGGGCGATGTGCGCCATTGCGCGCTGGCGCAGGCGGCGCAGCTGCGTCTTGAGGGTGTCGTCGTCGGTCGCTGCCGGTTGCAGGCCGGCCAGCAACTGGTCGGCGGAAAGCGGCGCCGTCCACACGGTTGCCAGTTCGGCGATCAGTCCCGGCCGCTTGTCGAGCAGACTGGCAAGGTAACGGCTGTGAGCGAGGGCGGCTTGCCAGCGCGGGTCGGGAAGGTTGTCCATGATTGCTCGGTCGGCAGCGCAGCCGAAAAGGATAGAATGCGATTTTTGATCGACCTTTGATTGTAGTGATCTATTCCCCAATCTGGCAAAGCGGTTTCCCGAGTGACTGATCGGGAAACCCGCACGGCATTGCGCCGGGGTCTCTATCACCGCCTGCGCTGGCTATGGCCCCTGCTCGATTCGGCCCTGCTGCGCGGTGCGCTGCGCCTGGCCGGGTGGACCCTGCTCGCTGCGTGGCTGATGTTCACCAGCCTGGTTGTCGCGTTGCGCTACGTGGTACTGCCCAACGTCGCCGTCTATCACGGGCAGATCGAGGAGGCGATCAGCCGGGCGGTCGGCCAGCCGGTGACGATCGGCAGCATCGAGGCGCGCTGGCAAAGGCTCAATCCGGACCTGCTGCTCGATAACGTGGTGATATCCGACCGTCAGGGGAGCCCCGCGTTTTCGCTGCAGCAGGTCGAGACGGTCTTGTCGTGGTCAAGTCTCTGGCGTGGGCAGGTGACGCTGGCGCTGCTGTCGTTCGAGCGGCCGGTGTTGCACGTGCGCCGCGAAACCAATGGTCGCATCACGGTGGCCGGGATCGCTGCCGAGGGTGAGAGCGATCCCGAATTCGCGCAATGGGTGCTCGCCCAGAAGCGCATCCGCATCCGCAATGCGACCGTCCTCTGGGAAGATCGCCTGCGCGGCGCCCCGCCGCTGGTGCTCGAGGATCTGCAGTTCGGCCTCGACAACAAGGGGCGCAACCATCGCTTCGGGCTGTCGGCGGCGCCGCCATCCGAACTGGCTGCGCGCATCGATGTCCGCGGTGAAATCAGCGGCGACCTTGGCGAAGCGCTCGAAAATCTCTCGGGCCGCATTTTCATCCAGCTCGATTTCGCCGATCTCGCCGGTTGGCGGGCCTGGGTCGACTATCCGGTCTATCTGCCGCAGGGGCGTGGGGCCGTCCGTCTTTGGGGTGATCTGGCCGGGGGCCAGGGCATGCTGACGGCCGATGTCGCACTCGAGGACTTGCGCATCCGCCTTGGGCGCAAGGTGCCGGAACTGGCGCTCGACAGCTTGCGCGGCCGCCTGGCCGGGCGCTATCGGGAGGGCGACTGGGCGCTGACCGGGAGCAAGGTGGAATTGCAGGCTGCGGACGGGACCCGCGTGGCGCCGACCGACTTCAATGCCGCGTGGAGACAGCAGGGTCCGGGCGGCCGGATCAGCGGTTCCGCCGGGGCCAGCTTTCTCGATTTCGCCGTGCTCGGCAAGCTCGCTTCCTATCTGCCGCTCGATCCACGCAGCCGTGAGTTGCTCGAGTACTACCAGCCACAGGGCCGGGTATCGGAGTTGCGGGCGACCTGGAACCGGGTTGGCGACAGCCTCGAACGCTATTCGCTGAAGGCCGGTTTCGCCGATCTCGGGTTGCGCGCCGGCGGTTATTTTCCGGGCGCGAAAGGTCTTTCCGGGGTGCTCGAGTTTACCGAGGCCGGTGGCGAGATCTCCCTCGATTCGAAAAATGCGGGCGTCTCGCTGCCGGCCGTCTTCAGCGAGCCCGACATCGCCCTCGACCTGCTGCGGGGCCACGCCAGGTGGAAGGTCACGGGCGACGTCGTCGACGTCAAGCTGGAGAGTCTGCGCTTCGAGAATGCGGACGCGGCAGGCGCGGCGAGTGGCAGCTATCGCCACACGGGCGAGGGACCGGGGATGATCGATCTGGGGGCAACGCTGTCGCGTGCCGATGGTCGGGCTGTCTGGCGTTACCTGCCCAAGGTCATCAGCCAGGATGTCCGCGATTGGGTCCGGCGCGGGATCGTCGTGGGCAAGGCTTCCGACGCCAGGCTGGTCCTCAAGGGCAATCTGGCGGATTTCCCGTTCCGCGAGCGTGCGCAGGGCACATTCCAGATCACCGCGAAGGCGGCCGACGTCAAGCTGGACTACGCCTCCGGGTGGCCGGTCATCGAGGGAATCGACGGCGTCCTCAGCTTCGGCGTCGGCATGCGTGTCGTCGCCGAACGCGGCACCCTGATGGGGGCGCGGCTGTCCGACGTGATTGCCGAAATTCCCGATTTCGAATCGTTCGACGAGCGCTTGAAGATTCGTGGCGAAGCGCATGGTCCGACCGGCGAATTCCTGCGCTTCATCGACGAGAGTCCGGTCGGCGACAAGATCGACAAGATCACGCAGGGCATGAAGGCGACCGGCAACGGCAAGCTCGACTTGGTACTCGACATTCCGCTACGGCGGGTGACCGATTCCAGGGTGAGTGGCGAATTCCACCTGCAGAACAACCAGATCCATCTGTTCGAGGGCATGGCGCCGGTGACCCAGGTCAATGGCCGGTTATTGCTCACCGAGTCCAGCATTCAGTCGCCGGAGATCACCGGCCGCGTATTCGGCGGGCCAGTCAGGGTCGGCATCCGCAGTCATGCCGACCGGGTCGCCGTGCAGGTTGCCGGCACCTCGAACGTCAGCGACATGTTGCGGCATTTCAGGTTGCCCGCCGGCGATCGGCTGACCGGCAGCGCGGCGTGGAAGTCCGCCATCGACATCCGCCATCGCCAGATCGATCTCGTCATCGACTCGGATCTGGTCGGCGTCGCTTCGCTCCTGCCCGAGCCGCTGGCCAAGGCGGCCGCGGCGCCGCTGGCGCTGCGCGTCGAAAAGACGAGCGCCGAGGCCGGACGCGAACAATACCGGGCGACCCTGGGCAACGTGGCGCAGGCTGTCTTCGTCAAGGGTGGCGATGGCGTGGAGCGCGCTGTCGTCGCGTTGGGGTCCGGCGAAGCGCGGCTGCCGGAACGCGGCGTCGCCGTGCGCATTGCCGTCCCGCGGTTCGACGCCGATGCCTGGAAGGCGCTGGCCGATGGCGACAGCGCCGGCCGCAACGGCATGAGCCTGCCGGCGCTCGACCTGGTGTCGATCAAGACACCGTTGCTGCGCCTGTTCGGCCGCGACTTCACCCAGGTCGATAGCGAACTGCGGCCGCGCGACGACGGCTGGCAGATAACGCTCAACATGCTGGAGGCAGCCGGTGACCTGTTCTGGCGGCAGGCCGGCGAAGGTTCGCTGGAAGGGCGCCTGCGGCGTCTGGTCGTACAACCGGCCGGTGGAGCGGCAGGCGTCAATCCGACGGTGATCAACAGCCTGCCTGCCCTGAGTCTGGCGGTGGACGACTTCCGCATAGGGGAAAGGATGCTCGGCCAACTCGAACTCAGGGCGCGCAACGACAAGGGCGCCTGGCAGCTGGAAACGCTGAATCTGCGCAATCCCGACGGCGCCTTGAACGGCAGGGCGGTCTGGCGCAATGACGGGGCGGGCCGGCACCAGACCCGTCTCGATTTCGAGCTGACGGCGAGCGACGTCGGCAGGCTGCTCAACCGCCTCGGCTTCGTCGATGCCATCCGGCGGGGTAGCGCGACACTGGCGGGTGACCTGCGCTGGGATGGTCCGCTCACAACCATCCACTATGCATCGCTCACCGGGCAGATGGCGGTGAATGCCGAAAACGGCCAGTTCAACAAGCTCGACCCGGGGGTCGGCCGGCTGCTCGGGCTGCTCTCCCTGCAATCGCTGTCGCGCCGGCTGACCCTCGATTTCCGCGACATTTTCAGCGAAGGCCTGGCGTTCGACAGCATCGAAGGCAGGACGGCCGTCAATGCCGGCGTCATGCGCACGGCGGGGCCGCTGCGCATCAACAGCCCGGCGGCGCAGATCGAGATCGAGGGCGAAGCCGATCTGAAGAACGAGACGCAGAACCTGCAGGTTCTGGTGCGCCCGCAAGTCGGCTCGGTTGCCGCGATCGGCGCAGCCACCCTGGTCAATCCGATCGCCGGCGCCGCCGCGCTGGTCGCCAGTACAATCTTGCGGAATCCGCTCGGCAGGCTGTTCAGCTATCGTTATCATGTCACCGGCAGCTGGAGCGACCCCACGGTCGAGAAGGTCGGCGAGTTCGCCGAGGAAGCGCCGCCCGGGGCGGCAGGAGGAGGCAGGCAGTGAACAGGCAGAATTGCCGCATGGCGGCGATCCAGATGGTTTCCGGGCCGCGCGTTGCCGACAACCTGGCCGTAGCCGGCCACCTGATCGCCGATGCCGTGGCGCAGGGCGCGCAACTGGTTGCGTTGCCCGAGTATTTTCCGATTATCGGCGCCGATGCCGACCGCGTGGGCGCGCGCGAGCATTTCGGCGATGGTCCGATCCAGGACTGGCTGGCCGCAACCGCACGGCGCCATGGCGTCTGGCTCTTTGGCGGCACCATCCCGTTGACCGCAAGCGTTGCCGACCGGATGCGCAACTCGACGCTGGTGTTCGACCCGGCCGGCAAGTGTGTCGAACGTTATGACAAAGTGCACCTGTTCGGCTTCACCAGAGGCGACGAGAGCTACGACGAGTCGGCCTTCATCGAGGCCGGATCGAAGCTCGTCGCGGTCGATACCCCCTTCGGCCGGGTTGCCATGTCGATCTGCTACGATCTGCGCTTTCCCGAGCTCTATCGCGCTCTCGGCAGCGTCGACCTGATCCTGATGCCGGCTGCCTTCACCGAGACCACCGGCCGCGCGCACTGGGAAATCCTGTTGCGCGCCCGCGCCATCGAGAACCAGTGCTACCTGCTGGCGGTCGGCCAGGGCGGGCGTCACGAGAGCGGCCGGGTGACGCATGGCAACAGCATGATCGTCGACCCCTGGGGCGAGATACTCGATCGCAAGATGAAGGGGCCGGGGGTCGTCATCGCCGATCTCGACCACGCCCGCATCGCCGAAATCCGCGAGAGCTTGCCGGCGCTCGCGCACCGCAAACTTTGAGGAAGTGTCGATGATTCAAGACAGCGCCCTGGCCCAGGCCGAATCCCTGCTGCTGACGCCCTTCTCGCTGACCGAGGGTGACCTGTCGCGCACCTTTGGCCAGATACTGACGCACCTGGTCGATTATGCCGATCTCTATTTCCAGCATTCGCGCTCCGAGGCGTGGAGCCTTGACGAGGGCATCGTCAAGTCGGGCAGCTTCAACATCGATCAGGGGGTCGGCGTGCGCGCCATCTCCGGTGAAAAGACCGCCTTCGCCTACTCCGACGACATCAGTTCGCGGGCGCTGGGCGATGCGGCAAGCGCTGTCCGCGCCATTGCCGCAGCGGGACAGAGCGGCATTTTGCCTGCCTTGCAGGCGTCGACCGTGGCACGCGCGCTCTATGCGCCGCACGACCCGATCGCCTCGCTGCCGGCCGCAGCGAAGGTCAGGCTGCTCGAACGCCTCGAAGGCTTCGCCCGTGCCGCCGATCCGCGCGTGATCCAGGTCATGGCCTCGCTTGCCGGCGAGTACGAGGTGATCCTGGTTGCTGCTTCGGATGGTCGCCTGAGCGCCGACATCCGGCCGCTGGTGCGCTGCTCGGTATCGGTCATCGTCGAGGAAGGGGGCAGGCGCGAGCAGGGCGGGGCGGGCGGCGGCGGACGTTTCGACTTCGGCTACTTCGACGACGAAGTGCTGCAACGCTATGCCAGGGAGGCTGTCCATCAGGCGATCACCAACCTTGATGCCGACCCGGCGCCGGCCGGCAGGATGACCGTCGTCCTCGGTTCGGGCTGGCCCGGCATCCTGCTCCATGAGGCGGTCGGCCACGGCCTCGAAGGCGATTTCAACCGCAAGGGCAGTTCGACCTTCAGCGGCCGTGTCGGGCAGCGTGTCGGGGCGAAGGGCGTCACCGTCATTGACGACGGCACCATCGCCGACCGCCGCGGCTCGCTCAACATCGACGACGAGGGCAACCCGACGCAGCGCACCGTGCTGATCGAGGACGGCATCCTCAGGGGCTACATGCAGGACAGCCTGAACGCCCGCCTCATGGGCGTCGCCCCGACCGGCAACGGCCGCCGCGAATCCTTCGCCCACCTGCCACTGCCGCGCATGACCAACACCATGATGCTCGCCGGCGAACATGCGCCGGAAGAAATCATCGCCTCGGTGAAGCAGGGCATCTACGCCGTGAATTTCGGCGGTGGCCAGGTCGACATCACCAGCGGCAAGTTCGTCTTCTCGATGAGCGAGGCCTACCTGATCGAGGACGGCAAGGTGACGCGCCCGATCAAGGGGGCGACGCTGATCGGCAACGGGCCGGACGCGATGACCCGCGTGTCGATGATCGGCAACGACCTCGAACTCGACCCCGGCGTCGGCACCTGCGGCAAGGACGGGCAAAGCGTGCCGGTCGGCGTCGGCCAGCCGACCTTGCGCATCGATGGACTGACCGTGGGAGGTACGGCATAATGCCTAGTTATTTCGGCGGGGGTATTCATGCGCGCAAGGATCATGTTGTTGGGGTTCGTGGCATTCGCTGGTGCGGCGTTTGCGCAGAATGCCCAGCAGGACAGGCTCAAGGCGGTCCAGGCCGACCCGGCCGCGCTCAGGCAGGCCAGCGAAGCCGGCCACAAGGCGGCATCCTTCTGCTATAATTGCCACGGCGAAAGCGGCGTCAGCAAGATTCCCGAGGTTCCCAACCTCGGCGGCCAGAATCCGGCCTACCTGCTGGAACAGATTCGCAAGTTCGGCAGCGGCGAGCGCAAGGATCAGTTCATGCAAGGCCTGATCAAGGCACTCAAGGATGAGGAGCGGCTCCAGATCGCCCTGTACTTTGGCGGCCAGACCGTCCCGCCGTCCAGGGCCGACCCCGCCCAGGTGGTACGCGGCAAGGAGCTGTTCACCAAGCTGTGCGTGCGCTGCCACGGCGACGCTGCGCGCGGCGACGCGACCATTCCCCGCCTCGCCGGCCAGCAGGTGCCCTACCTGCAGACGTCGATCACGCGCTATCGCGACGGCACCGGCATCCGCAACAACCAGCTGATGTCGATCGCCACGGGCACGTTGAAGAACGACGACATCAAGGCCGTCGCCAACTATCTGACCCAGTTGCCTTGAATTCAAGTCCGGATTTTCCGTACTGCGGTGGGCAAAATTGACCGATGTCATTGTTCGATCTCCTGCGCGCGGTTAGGTTCACGCTTCGGGGATAACGCACTGGAGGAACCATGAAAGCCCTTTTCGGACTGCTGCTCGCTCTCGTCCTGAGCGTTCCGGGCGGTGAAGCGCTGGCGCAGATTACTGATCTGAATTCGGCGATCAACAAGGCGGGCCGCCAGCGCATGCTCTCGCAGCGCATGGCCAAGGCCTATTTCCAGATTGGCCAGCAGGTCGAGGTCGACCGCAGCAAGAAGGTTCTCGATGCTTCGGTCGCGCTGTTCGACCGCCAGCTGGTCGAGTTGAAGAACTTCGCCCCGACCCCCGAGATCAAGGACAACTACGTCAATCTCGAGAAGTCCTGGCTGGAATACAAGGATCTTCTGGTCGGCGCCCCGCCGTCCCAGGACAACGGGCGCAAGGTCCTCGACCTTTCCGACCAGGTGCTTGCGCTCGCGCACCAGGGGACGGTCCAGCTCGAGAAGCAGTCAAGCTCGTCGGCGGGCCGTCTGGTCAATGTTTCGGGGCGCCAGCGCATGTTGTCGCAGCGCATGGCCAAGTTCTACCAGGCGATTGCCTGGGGCGTCGGCAACGAAAAGAGCGCCGGCGAACTCGAAAAGTCGCGCAAGGAGTTCGCCGCGGCACATCAGGAACTCGCCGCATCACCGTCCAATACCCAGCAGATCAGGGAAAGCCTCGATCTCGTCCAGCAGCAGTGGATCTTCTTCGAGAGCGCGCTGAACCAGAAGGCCGGTCCCGACAAGCGCCCGCAGACCGCGGTGGCGACGACGAGCGAACGCATCCTCGCGGAAATGGAGACAGTTGTCGGGCTGTACGAAAAACTCAAGTAGCGTCGCGCTTATCGGCTGGAACCGGTGATTTCCGGTGCGAATGCTCCCGTCGGAGGCCTGCGCTGGCGAGCCGGAAATCGCGCGAGGGCCATTCACGGGATCATCCGGGCGCGCCATCGGCAGTAGCTGCCGGGCCGACCGCTTGCCTTTGTGACTGGGTGGCGGAACGATATCCAGCAGACATGGCCACAGCCAGCGAACGAAGCACCATGACCGAGTCACCCTACCAGGCGGCCATCGCCGCCTTCGACCAGGCCAACGGCGAAGACCCGAACCAGGAACGGCACCTGGGCCGGGCCATCGCCAAGGAACTCCTCTATTCGCAACGCATGGGCGAGATGCAGGAGCGCTATGCGCCCGAGGCGTCCGAGGCTGTCAGGCTGGCGGTGCGCGCCCAGCACATCCAGCGCTGGAAGGTCGCGCGCAGCGAATTTCCGATGGACCGTCAGGGCTACCTGCAGTGGCGCAGCAAGCTCTACAGGTTCCACGCCCGGACCGCCGGGGATCTGATGCGCCAGGCCGGCTACGACGACGGGATGGTCGGGCGGGTGATGGCGATCGTCAGCAAGATGGGGCTGAAGGTCAATCCGGAAACCCAGTTGATGGAAGACGTCGGCGATCTCGTCTTCCTCGAGCACTACATGAGTGACTTCGCCGCGAAGCACCCCGAATACGACGAGGAAAAATGGCTCCAGATAATCGGCAAGACCTGGCGGAAGATGTCGCCGCGCGCGCATGAGTTCGCGCTCTCCGGCGGGATCAGCCTGCCCGGGGCGCTGGTGCCGCTGATCCTCGAGGCGGTGAAAGCCTGATGGACTACCTGCCGGCGTTCCACAACATCAAGGGCCGGCTGTGTCTGCTGGTCGGCGGTGGCGAGGTGGCCGCGCGCAAGGGCGGCGTCCTGCTCGCGGCGGGGGCGCGCCTGCGCGTCGTCGCCCCCGAGATCGTGCCGGAACTGGCCGGGCAACCCGGGGTCGAGGCCATCGTTGACCGCTTCGCCCCGGCGTATCTGGATGGTGCGATGCTGGTCGTCGCCGCCACCAGCGACCGCGCGGTCAATCGCCAGGTGTCCGAACTGGCGCAGGCGCGCAATCTTCCGGTCAACGTCGTCGACGACCCGGAATTGTGCAGCTTCATCATGCCCTCCATCCTCGACCGCTCGCCGCTGATGGTGGCCTTCTCGAGCGGTGGCGGTTCGCCGGTGCTGACCCGCCTGCTGCGCGGCAAGCTGGAAACCGTCATTCCGCAAAACTACAGCCGGCTGGCCGCCTTTGCCGTGCGTTTCCGCGAACTGGTCAAGGAGCGCGTCAGCAATCCGCCCAGGCGCCGCATCTTTTGGGAGAACGCGCTGGATGGTGCGGTTGCCGAGAAGGTCCTGGCCGGCGACGAGGGCGGTGCCGAGGCCCTGTTGCGGCAGATGCTCGCCACCGAGGACAACGTTCTGGCCGGCGAGGTTTATCTGGTCGGCGCCGGCCCCGGCGACCCCGACCTGCTGACCTTCCGCGCCCTGCGCCTGATGCAGAAGGCCGACGTCGTGGTGTACGACAACCTGGTGGCCAAAGTTATCGTCGACCTGACACGGCGCGATGCGCAGCGCGTCTTCGTCGGCAAGCAGCGCGCCAGGCACAGCATGCGCCAGGAAGAAATCAACGAACTGCTCGTGCGCCTGGCCAGGGAGGGGCGACGCGTGGTCCGGCTCAAGGGCGGCGACCCCTTCATCTTCGGACGTGGCGGCGAGGAGATCGAGACGCTGGCGGCGTGCGGCATCCCCTTCCAGGTCGTGCCCGGCATCACCGCGGCGACGGGTGTCGCCTCATATGCCGGCATCCCGCTGACCCATCGCGACCATGCCCAGTCCTGCCTGTTCGTCACCGGCCACCTCAGGGACGGCACACTGAACCTGGACTGGAACGCGCTCGCCAGACCGAACCAGACGGTCGTCGTGTACATGGGCCTGCACGGTCTGGGCACGCTGTGTGGCGAACTCGTCCGGCACGGCATGCCCGATGGCACCCCGATCGCCATCGTCCAGCAGGGCACGACGCAGAACCAGCGCGTCTTCGCCGGCACCCTGGCGACACTAACCGGCATTGCCGCGCGCG
>WBZM01001422.1_pt1 | contig 23707 bp, 21 predicted proteins | sample 5204271 | NCBI WGS metagenome assembly WBZM01 (sample SAMN12344346, study PRJNA552823) | activated sludge metagenome | biome: Activated sludge suspended growth; feature: Nitrification reactor; material: Wastewater; isolation source: activated sludge from nitrification reactor of wastewater...
GCGGTCACGGGATGTCCGCGATCACCGGCGAGGTGCCTCTGGCCGAAATCAGCGACTACCAGTCGCGCCTGAAGTCGCTCACCGGCGGTCAGGGCAGCTACACCATCGAGTTCGCCCGCTATGCGGCCGTTCCGCCCAACGTGCAGCAGCAGATGGCCGGCAAGTTCCAGTTGCGCGAAGACGACGAGTAAGGCCGCACCAAGCAAAAAAGGCCGGCGTCATCCGGCCTTTTTTGCATCGATTCGACTGGCCAGGATTGGCCCCGGCCACGGCAAGATCATTTGCGAACCCGGTCGAAAGCGCCCTCGGCATCGTCCGGGGGTTGCTCGTCGTCGGCTGCTTCGTCGGACCGGGGGCCAAAGTAGGTCGCCCACTGACTGTCGGTCACGTCGACCTCTTCGCTCACGGGAATGCGCCGTTCAACCCCCTTGCGCCGGTCGCGCCAACCGGCGGGCGGCCCCACATCCTCGCCGCGACGGTCTTCTGGCAGCTTGCGCTTATCCTTGCGGACCATGACCGGCCAAACCTCCTCGGTTTATCAATTCTGGAAGTGCAGAGCCTATCGCATTTGTGGTGGCAACGGAAGATGTGAACCGGCAGATGCGCTCGCCAGGGTTGGCTTGTCACCCGCCGCTTGCCCAGCGCCGGCGATAATGAATCGGCGCCGTGCCGGTCCACTCGACGAATGCACGGTAAAACGCCGAGGTGTCGGCATACCCGAGATCGGCAGCGACCTGGCTGACCGGATCGCGGGTCTTGGTCAGGCGGGCCAGTGCCAGGTCGCGCCGCAGTGCATCCTTGATCGCGCGGAAGCTTGACCCTTCCTCGTCCAGGCGACGGTGGATCGTGCGGGGCGACAGGTGCAGGCGGTCGCCGATGTCATCGAGGCTGAGCACGGCGGGCAGGGCGGTGCGCAGCAGGTCGCGAACACGGATGACCATCTCGCGGTCACGCCGGTAGAGTGTGGTGATCTTGCCGGGCGCGCCGTCGAGGAAGTTGGCCAGCGCCGCCTCGTCGCGGCGGACGGGCAGATCGAGAAGGTTGGCATTGAAGCTGGCGACCAGCGTCCCGACACCCCCCGGAAGGGTAGGAGCGAAGCGGGACCGTTCGGTGAAGATCAGCGCATAGTCGGCCGCATGTGGCGGGCGGCGGTAGGGAAAGATGACGCTGTCGAGCGCCAGGCCACGTCCGGCAAGCCAGCACGAGAGCCCGTGGAGCATCCGCAGCAGCCATTCGAAGGCGAAGACCCGGCCAGCGTCATCCGGGTCGTCGGCCAGGCGCCTGCTCTCGCCGATCAGCAGTTCGGCGTGCGCCTGGTGGCGCCGGATAGCGACCGCCAGGTCGGGCAGGACGATACGCAGGAAGCGGGCGCAGCGGGACAGCGCTTCGGCCAGTGTCGGAGCGCTGATGCAACCGCGGCAGAGGAATTCGAAAGTGCCGACGCGTAGCGGCTGCGAAAATAGTCCAAAGCCTTCGTCGTCGAGCCGGTGATTGATCCGGTTATAGAGCGCGGCATAGCGATCGACCGGAACCCGGCTGGCGGCATCTGCAATGTCGATGCCGGTCGCGGACAGCAGCGGCCCGGCAGCGATTCCATGGCGCGCCAGCCCGGCCAGCATGCCATTCAGAAAGCCCATTGCAACAGTGGCTTGCGTTGCAGCCGACGGACTGCGGTTGGTACGCGGTGGCATCATTGGTCTTTTTCGACGGTCGACCGCGACAGCGTATCATGTTGGCGGAATTTGCACGATGCGGGTCTATCCGGACAATTGCCGCGCAGGCAAAGCGCCGTAATATGATGGACCTTTCGCGTACTCAATGAGACAGGCGCCATGACCGATCTTTCCGTTGCCAAGAAACTTGCTCCCTACAAGCCGAAGAACAAGCTGCGTTTCGTCACGGCGGCCTCGCTGTTCGACGGCCACGACGCGTCAATCAACATCATGCGCCGCATCATCCAGGCCACCGGCGCCGAGGTCATCCATCTCGGACACAACCGTTCGGTGCAGGAGATCGTCAATGCCGCCCTGCAGGAGGATGTCCAAGGCATCGCGATCACCTCCTATCAGGGTGGCCACGTCGAGTTCTTCAAGTACATGCTGGACCTGCTCCGGGCCAATGGCGGCAGCGACATCAAGGTCTTCGGCGGCGGCGGCGGGGTCATCGTGCCGGCCGAGATCAGGGAGTTGCACGCTTACGGCGTCAGCCGCATCTATGCACCCGAAGACGGCGTGCACATGGGGCTGCAGGGAATGATCAACGATCTCGTCGAGCAATCCGACTTTGACGTCGGCGGGCAGGGCCTGGCGGCCCCCGACAAGGTTCTCGAGGGACTCAAGGCGGGTGACCGGCGCCTGCTGGCGCGGGTCATCACCATCCTTGAAAATGGCGCGGCCCCGGCCCTGAAGGAGCCGCTGCTCACGGCCGCGGCGGCGGTTGCCGTGCCGGTGCTCGGCATTACCGGCACCGGCGGTGCCGGCAAGTCGTCGCTGACCGACGAAATCGTGCGGCGTTTCCGCCTCGACCAGGGCGATACGGTCAGGATCGGCCTGATCTCGATCGACCCCTCGCGCAAGCGCACCGGCGGCGCGCTGCTCGGCGACCGCATCCGCATGAACGCCATCGAGCATCCGAACATCTTCATGCGCTCGCTGGCCACCCGAGACACCGGCAGCGAGGTTTCAGCCGCGCTGCCCGAGGTGATCGCCGCCTGCAAGCTGGCCGGCTTCGATCTGGTCATCGTCGAGACCTCGGGCATCGGCCAGGGCAATGCGGCCATCGTGCCATTCGTCGATGTTTCGCTGTACGTCATGACTCCAGAGTTCGGCGCCGCCTCGCAGCTCGAGAAGATCGACATGCTCGACTTCGCCGATTTCGTCGCGATCAACAAGTTCGACCGCAAGGGCGCCGAGGATGCGCTGCGCGATGTGCGCAAGCAGTACCAGCGCAACCGCGAGCTGTTCTCACAGCCGACCGACGAAATGCCGGTATTCGGCACCATGGCCGCCCGCTTCAACGACGACGGTGTCACCGCGCTCTACCAGGCGCTGGTGCCGACCCTGAGCGAGCGCGGCCTCAAGCTCAAGGCCGGCAAGCTGCCACTGGTCAGCGTCAAGCAGTCGTCGAGTCAGCGCGCCATCGTGCCGGCGCAGCGTATCCGCTACCTCGCCGAAATCGCCGACAGCGTGCGCAGCTACCACGCCCATACGGAAGAGCAGGTCAGGATTGCCCGCGAGCGCCAGTCGCTGCGCATCGCCGCCGGCCTTTTCGGGGCTTGCGACAAGTCGACCGCAGACTTCGACGAAATGCTGGCCTGGAAGGAGGGGCAACTCGATCCGAAAGCCCGCAAACTGCTCGACATGTGGCCGGATACCGTCAAGGCCTATTCCGGAGACGAATACGTCGTGAAGATCCGCGACAAGGAAATCCGCACCCGTCTGGTCAGCGAATCGCTGTCCGGCACCAAGATCCGCAAGGTCATCCTGCCCAGGTTCGGCGATGACGGGGAAACGCTGCGTTTCCTGATGAAGGAAAACGTTCCCGGTTCCTTCCCGTTCACCGCCGGCGTCTTCGCCTTCAAGCGTGAGGGCGAGGACCCGACCCGCATGTTCGCCGGCGAAGGCGACGCCTTCCGCACCAATCGCCGCTTCAAGAAGGTCTCCGAGGGCATGCCGGCGATCCGCCTGTCGACCGCCTTCGACTCGGTGACCCTCTACGGCTGCGACCCGGACGAACGGCCCGACATCTACGGCAAGATCGGCAATTCCGGCGTCTCGATCGCCACCCTCGACGACCTCAAGGTCCTCTATGGCGGCTTCGACCTGCTGGCGCCGACCACCTCGGTCTCGATGACCATCAACGGCCCGGCGCCGATCATCCTCGCCTGCTTTTTCAACACCGCCATCGACCAGCAGATAGCCAAGTTCGAGAAGGACAACGGCCGCGAGCCGACCGAGGACGAAGCCGAGAAGATCCGCGAATGGACGCTGAAGACCGTGCGCGGCACGGTGCAGGCCGACATCCTCAAGGAAGACCAAGGCCAGAATACCTGCATTTTCAGTACCGAGTTCGCGCTCAAGATGATGGGCGACATCCAAGAGTTCTTCGTCCACAACCAGGTGCAGAACTTCTACTCGGTGTCGATCTCCGGCTATCACATCGCCGAAGCCGGCGCCAATCCGATCTCGCAACTGGCTTTCACGCTGTCCAATGGCTTCACCTATGTTGAAAGTTATCTGGCGCGTGGCATGCACATCGACGACTTTGCGCCCAACCTGAGCTTCTTCTTCAGCAACGGCATGGACCCGGAATACTCGGTGATCGGCCGCGTCGCCCGCCGCATCTGGGCGGTGGCGATGAAGAACAAGTACGGCGCCAACGAGCGCAGCCAGAAGCTGAAGTACCACATCCAGACGAGTGGGCGCTCACTGCACGCGCAGGAGATGGACTTCAATGACATCCGCACGACGCTGCAGGCGCTGATCGCCATCTACGACAACTGCAACTCGCTGCATACCAATGCCTACGACGAAGCGATCACGACGCCGACCGAGGAATCCGTGCGCCGCGCCATGGCCATCCAGTTGATCATCAACCGCGAGTGGGGCGTCGCCAAGAACGAGAACCCGAACCAGGGCGCCTTCGTCATCGACGAACTGACCGATCTGGTCGAAGAAGCGGTGTTGAAGGAATTCGAGGCCATCGCCTCGCGCGGCGGCGTGCTCGGTGCCATGGAAACCGGCTACCAGCGCGGCAAAATCCAGGAGGAGTCGCTCTACTACGAGCACAAGAAGCACGACGGCTCGTACCCGATCATCGGCGTCAATACCTTCCTCAACCCGAAGGGCATGGCGCAGCAGGAGATCGAACTGGCGCGCTCGACCGAGGAGGAAAAGCAGTCGCAGATCAAGCGCCTGCGCGACTTCCATGCGCGCAACGCGGCGACTGCGCCGGCCATGCTGGAAAAGCTCAAGCAGACGGTCATCGACAACGGAAACGTCTTCGCTGTGCTCGTCGATGCGGTGAAATACTGCTCGCTGGGCCAGATCAGCAGCGCGCTCTATGAAGTCGGCGGGCAGTACCGGCGGAGCATGTAGCTCCCTGTCGCCTAGCCTATGGTCAGCAGGGCTTCGACTCGCGGCGTGACGGCGCCGATCTCGGTTGCGCTGGCGAAGCCGTGCTTCCGGAAGATCTCCAGAACAGCTGCGACGCTGTCCTCGGCGCAGGAAACGAGGAGGCCGCCGCTGGTCTGCGGGTCGGTGAGAAGCGCCCGGGCCGCGGGCGCGAAGTCCGCCGGCAGCGCGATGTCGTGACCGTAGGAGGCGAAGTTGCGGCCCGAGGCGCCGGTGACGATTCCGTCCGCCGCGAGTTTCAGCACGCCGTCGATCAAGGGCACGCGCGACCACTCGATGTTCAGGCTGCACTGCGCGGCGCGCGCCAGTTCGAGGGCGTGACCGGCAAGCCCGAAGCCGGTGACGTCGGTCATCGCGTGCACACCGGGCAGGGCGGCAAGTTCGGGGCCGGGGGTGTTGAGCTGGGTCGTGGTCGCGATCATTTTGGCGTATCCGGAGGCGTCGACCGCATCTTTCTTCAGGGCGGCGGAGAGGATGCCGACGCCGAGCGGCTTGCCGAGGACGATGCGGTCGCCGGCGCTGGCATCGGCATTGCGCTTGACTAGTTTCGGATGGACCAGCCCGAGGGCGACCAGCCCGTAGATCGGCTCGACCGAATCGATGCTGTGGCCGCCGGCAATCGGAATCCCGGCAGCTTGGCAGACCGCCTCGCCGCCGGCGAGGATGCGCGCGATGACCTCGGCCGGCAGCACGTTGATCGGCATGCCGACCAGCGCCAGCGCCATGATCGGCCGGCCGCCCATGGCATAGACGTCGGAGATGGCATTGGTTGCGGCAATGCGGCCGAAGTCGTAGGGATCGTCAACGATGGGCATGAAGAAATCGGTCGTCGCGATCAGCGCCTGTTCGTCATTCAACTGGTAGACGGCGGCATCGTCGGCGGTTTCGATGCCGACCAGCAACTCGGGCGGCAGCGGCAGGCGGCTGCCGCCCCTAAGGATCTCGTTCAGCAGGCCGGGGGCGATCTTGCAGCCGCAGCCGCCCCCGTGGGACAGCGAGGTCAGGCGCGGGGTGTTCGTTGTAATAGTCATTTCGTGCTCCGGTGCAATGGCGAAAGGCTGCGGCGCGGGTTGTCGCTCACTCGCCGAAACGGGCCAGCCCGTCGAGGTCGAGGATGTCGATGCCGCCGTATTCGTTGCGGACGAGTCCGGCGTCCTCGAGCGTCCGCAGTGCCTGGTTGGCGCGCTGCCGCGACACGCCGGCAAGGTAGCCCAGTTCTTCCTGCGAAATCTGCAGCAGGCGGCTGGTTCCCGGATAGAGGACCGGGTTGAACAGGCCGGCGAGACAGCGGGCGATGCGGGCGTCGGGGTCGAGCAGGCGCTCGTTTTCAATCATGCCAATGAACTGGCCGAGGCGTTCGTTCAACTGCGTGATCAGATAGCGGTTGAAGGGAATGCTGTGATCCATCAGCCACAGGAAGGTGCTGCGGCCCATCAAGGCCACCCGCGTTTCGCGCAGCGCCATGACGTCGTAGCGACGGGGTTCGTTCTTGAGCAGCGAACCTTCGCCGAACCAGCCGCCGGAGCTGATTCCGGTCAGCGAGGTGGTCTTGCCGGTCGTCCAGTGACTCGCCATCTTGCCGAGGCCGTCGATGATTCCCATCCATGAGTCGACCGGCTCACCTTTCATGCAGATGAAGGCGCCGGCGGCGTAAGTCCGCTCGCAGGTGCCGGCGAGCGCCCGGGACATTTCGGGAGTGGTCAATGCCTGCCCCCACAGCGAGGTACGCAGGAGTTCCTCAGCGTTTTTCAACGTCCTTCTCTTCAAATGTCCGCCGGATGACAATTATAAGCCGGTGATTTCCCCTAGACTTCGTGTCCAATGATCCGTTGCCGTTGTGCACTGCAAGGTTTACGCGGGCATACGCTTTGGACACAATGCAGGATGACGTAGACCGTGTCCCGACGAGGCGCGGCGGAGAGGAGACAAGAATGGCCGTGCAGGCAAGTTCCGGGTCGCTGGGTGGCCTCCATACCTTCCCGCGCCTGTTGCTCGACCACGCGAGGAATCGCCCTGACGCTCCGGCGATGCGTGAGAAGTACCTGGGGATCTGGCAGACCCTGTCCTGGGCCGAAGTCGCCGAGCGCGTGCGGGCACTCGCCTGCGGCCTCGCGGAACTCGGTTTCAGGCGCGGCGACAACCTGGCGATCATTGGCGACAACCGGCCGCACCTCTACATGATGATGAGCGCCGCCCAGGCCCTGGGCGGGGTGCCGGTCCCGCTGTACCAGGACGCGGTGGCCAACGAGATGCTGTTCGTGATGCAGGATGCCGGCATTCGCTTCGCTGTCGTCGAGGACCAGGAGCAGGTCGACAAGTTGCTCGAGATCATGGCGCAGGTCGGCACGCTGGAGCACATCATCTATGACGATGCACGCGGCATGCGGCACTACACGCAGCCCTTCCTGCACGACATCCAGGAACTGATCGAAATGGGGCGGATCCATGACCGCAACCATCCCGACGTCTTCGACAACGAAGTCCGCAAGGGTCATCACGACGACGTTTCGGTCATGCTCTACACCTCCGGGACGACCGGAAAGCCGAAAGGCGTCTGCCAGACGCACGCCGCCTTCATCTCCGCCGCACAAGGAGGCGTGCAGGTCGACCGCATGAGCGGCGACGGCGACATCCTCTCCTACCTGCCGATGGCCTGGGTCGGCGATCACCTGTTCTCGTATGCCCAGGCGCTCGTTGCCGGATTCACCATCAACTGCCCGGAGTCGGCCGAAACGGTCATGAACGACCTGCGCGAGATCGGCCCAACCTACTATTTTGCGCCGCCCCGCGTCTTCGAGAGCCTGCTGACTTCGGTGATGATCCGCATGGAGGATGCCGGAAAGATCAAGCAGAAGCTTTTCCAGTACTTCATGGGCGTCGCCAAGCGTTGCGGCGGGGCCATTCTCGACGGCAAGCCGGTGGGCGCCGGCGATCGCCTGCAGTACTGGCTGGGCAACATCCTGATCTACGGACCGCTGCGCAATGTGCTCGGCATGAGCCGCATCCGCGTCGCCTACACCGCCGGCGCGGCGATCGGCCCCGAACTTTTCAGTTTCTTCCGCTCGATCGGCATCAATCTCAAGCAACTCTACGGGCAGACCGAAACCTGCGCCTACGTCTGCCTGCAGCCCGACGGTCAGGTCAAGGCCGATACCGTCGGCGCCCCGGCGCCGAGTGTCGAGATCAGGATCGCCGCCAACGGCGAGGTGCTGGTCAGGGGGCCGATGCTGCTCAAGGGTTACTACAAGCGGCCCGATGCCACGGCCGAGTCGATCAATGCCGAGGGCTACTTCATGACCGGCGACGCCGGCTTTCTCGACGCCGATGGCCATCTCAAGATCATCGACCGCGCCAAGGATGTCGGCAAGCTTTCCAGCGGCGCCATGTTCGCGCCCAACTACATCGAGAACAAGCTCAAGTTCTTCCAGCACATCAAGGAAGCGGTCTGCTTCGGCCACGAGCGCGCCATGGTCTGCGCCTTCATCAACATCGACGTCGGGGCGGTCGGCAACTGGGCCGAGCGCCGCGGCATCGCCTACTCGGGGTATACCGATCTGGCGGGCAAGCCGGAGGTGCTCGACCTGATCCGCGAGTGCGTCGCAAAGGTCAATGCCGATCTCGTCCATGACAGCATGGTCGCCGACTCGCAGATTCACCGCTTCCTCGTGCTGCACAAGGAACTCGACCCGGACGACGACGAGCTGACGCGGACACGCAAGGTGCGCCGAAATTTCGTCGCCGAGAAATACGCGGTGCTGATTGACGCGCTGTATGGCGGCAGGGGCAGCCAGTTCATCGAAACCGAGGTCAAGTTCGAGGACGGCCGGCGCGGCAAGGTCGCGGCCGATCTGAAGATCATCGATGCCAAGACTTTCCCGGTCGTGAAGAAGGCGGCGTGAGATGAGCAAGGAGATCGGCGACGCCATACTCGACCTGCAGAACATTTCGCTGCGCTTTGGCGGCGTCAAGGCGCTCAGCGACATTTCCTTCGATGTCCGCGAGCATGAAATCCGCGCCATCATCGGCCCCAACGGCGCCGGCAAGAGCTCGATGCTGAACGTGATCAACGGGGTCTACCACCCCCAGGAAGGCCGGATCATGTTCCGTGGCGAAGAGCGCACGCGGATGGAACCGCACCTGGCGGCCCGTCACGGAATCTCCCGGACCTTCCAGAACATCGCGCTGTTCAAGGGCATGAGCGTCCTCGACAACATCATGACCGGCCGCAACCTCAAGATGAAGAGCAACCTGCTGCTGCAGGCGATCTGGTGGGGTTCGGCGCGCAACGAGGAACTGGAGCACCGGGCCAAGGTCGAGGAGATCATCGACTTTCTTGAAATCCAGCATATCCGCAAGACCCCGGTGGGGCGCCTGCCCTACGGATTGCAGAAGCGCGTCGACCTCGGCCGCGCGCTGGCCATGGAGCCGCAGATCCTGCTCCTCGACGAGCCGATGGCGGGCATGAACGTCGAGGAAAAGCAGGACATGTGCCGGTTCATTCTCGATGTCAACGACCAGTTCGGGACGACCATCGTCCTCATCGAGCACGACATGGGCGTCGTCATGGACATCTCCGACCGCGTCGTCGTTCTCGACTACGGCAGGAAGATCGGCGACGGCGACCCGGATGAAGTTCGTTCCAGCCCCGAGGTCATCAAGGCCTACCTCGGCGCCGGCCACTAAGCGGAGCGCACAATGGCATTCTTTCTCGAAACACTGATCGGCGGCCTGATGGCCGGCATGCTCTACTCGCTGGTGGCGCTTGGCTTCGTGCTGATCTTCAAGGCGTCCGGCGTCTTCAACTTCGCGCAGGGGGCGATGGTCCTCTTTGCGGCGCTGGCGATGGCGCGCTTCTCGGAATGGTTCGACGCGGTGCTCGGCGGCGACAGCCTGGTGCTGGCCAATGTCGTCGCCTTCCTGGCGGCGGGTGTCGTGATGTTCATCGTGGCCTGGGTCATCGAGCGCCTGGTGCTGCGCAATCTGGTCAATCAGGAGGGGGCGACCCTGCTGATGGCGACCCTCGGCATCGCCTATGTTCTGGAGGGTATCGGGCAGACGCTGTTCGGCAGCGAGATCTACAAGATCGATGTCGGCATGCCGAAGGATCCCGTCATGATGCTGGAAGGCGTCTTCGAAGGCGGCATCCTGATCAACAAGGAGGATTTCTACGCAGCCTTGATCTCCGCCGTTCTCGTCGTTCTGCTCACGCTCTTCTTCCAGAAGACATCGACGGGTCGCGCCCTGCGCGCCGTCGCCGATGACCACCAGGCGGCGTTGTCGATCGGCATTCCGCTCAACCGCATCTGGGTCATCGTCTGGTGCGTGGCCGGCCTCGTCGCGCTGGTGGCGGGCATCATCTGGGGCTCGAAGCTCGGGGTCCAGTTCTCGCTGGCGACTGTAGCGCTGCGCGCCCTGCCGGTCGTCATCCTCGGCGGCCTGACCTCGGTTCCCGGCGCGATCATCGGCGGCCTGATCATCGGCGTCGGCGAGAAGCTGTCGGAGGTCTATATCGGGCCGATGGTCGGGGGCGGCATCGAGATCTGGTTCGCCTACATGCTGGCCCTCGTCTTCCTGCTGTTCAGGCCGCAGGGCCTCTTCGGCGAGAAGATCATCGACCGCGTCTGATTCAGGAGAAGCGACGTGATCTACCGCGAAAATGGCCAGTTCAAGACATCCTACGGGGCTGACCAGCAGATATTTCCGATCGCCCAGGACCGCTATCTGGTCCTGGCGATCATCGCCTTCGCCTTCGTCGGCGTGCCCTTCATCGCCGACGAATACCTGTTCCGCGCCATCCTGATTCCGTTCCTGATCCTGTCGCTGGCTGCGCTCGGAGTCAATCTGCTGGTCGGCTACTGTGGCCAGATCACGCTCGGCGCCGGCGCCTTCATGGCGATCGGCGCCTATGCCGCCTACAATTTCCTGATCCGCGTCCCGCACATGCCGTTGCTCGGCGCGCTCGTCCTCGGCGGCCTGACGTCTGCCGCGATGGGCATTGTGTTCGGCATTCCCAGCCTGCGCGTGCGCGGCCTCTATCTGGCGGTGGCGACGCTGGCGGCGCAGTTCGTCGCCGACTGGGCCTTCCTGCGCGTCAAGTGGTTCACCAATGACTCGTCGTCCGGTTCGGTGTCGGTGTCCAATTTGCAGGTCTTCGGCCTGCCGGTCGAATCGCCGGTGGAGAGATACCTCTTCTGCCTGATCCTGCTGGTCGTGTTTGCCGTGGTGGCGAAGAACCTGACGCGCGCCTCGATCGGGCGGCAATGGATGGCGATCCGCGACATGGACGTGGCGGCCGAGGTGATCGGCATCCGGCCGATGTGGGCCAAGCTCTCGGCCTTCGCCGTCAGTTCGTTTTTCGTCGGGGTGGCGGGCGCGCTGTGGGGTTTTGTCCATCTCGGCTCATGGGAACCGGCGGCGTTCTCGGTCGACCGCTCGTTCCAGCTGCTGTTCATGGTCATCATCGGCGGCATGGGGTCGATCGTCGGCAGCTTCTTCGGCGCTGCCTTCATCGTCATCCTGCCGATCTTCCTCAATCAGTTCCTGCCGGCGCTCGGGGCCCTGTTCCGGGTAAGCGTTTCCAGCACCGCGGCTTCGCATGCGGAGCTGATAATCTTCGGGACGCTGATCGTCTTCTTCCTGATCGTCGAGCCGCATGGTCTTGCCCGGCTCTGGGTGACGGCGAAGGAGAAACTGCGCCTCTGGCCGTTCCCGCACTAGCGCCGGCCTTTGGAGCTTTGCCATTGACCGGGCTGATTCCTTAACCAACCGCAAGTGCATTACCAATCCACATTCTGGAGGAGACACAAATGAAAACCCGCTCACTTGCCCTGGCCGCTGCCCTGGCCGCGATCGGCATCACCTCGGCCGTCACCGCGCCTGCCGCCTTCGCCCAGGCCAAGGAACAGTTCTTCCCGGTGCTGGTCTATCGTACCGGCGCCTACGCCGCCAACGGCAATCCCTGGGCCAACGGCTATGTCGATTACCTCAAGCTGGTCAATGCCCAGGGCGGGGTTAACGGCGTCAAGCTGGCCTTCGAGGAATGCGAATTCGGCTACGCGACCGACCGCGGCGTCGAGTGCTACGAGCGCCTGAAAGGGAAGGGTGGCGGCGCCACGCTGTTCCAGCCGCTATCCACCGGCGTGACCTTCGCCCTGACCGACAAGGCGCCGACGGACAAGATTCCGCTGATTACCGCCGGCTACGGCCGCAGCGAGTCGCAGGACGGTTCCGTATTCACGTGGAACTATCCGCTGCTCGGCACCTACTGGGTGGCGGCCGACGTCGCCATCCAGCACATCGGCAAGCAGGCCGGTGGTCTCGACAAGCTCAAGGGCAAGAAGATCGCCCTCGTCTACCACGACAGCCCGTTCGGCAAGGAGCCGATCCCGATGCTGCAGGAGCGCGCCAAGCTGCACGGCTTCGAGCTGATCCTGCTGCCGGTCGCCCATCCGGGCGTCGAGCAGAAGGCCACCTGGCTGCAGATCCGCCAGAACCGCCCGGACAACGTGCTGCTCTGGGGCTGGGGCGTGATGAATTCGACCGCGCTCAAGGAGGCGCAGGCCACCGGCTATCCGCGCGAGAAGATGCTTGGCGTCTGGTGGGCCGGCGCCGAACCCGACGTCAAGGATGTCGGCGCCGGGGCCAAGGGCTACAACGCGCTCGCCCTGCAGCACAGCGCCGAGCCGAATTCCAAGGTGGTCAAGGACGTGCTGGCGCAGGTCCACGGCAAGGGCCAGGGCACGGGTCCGAAGGAGGAGGTCGGGCAAGTGCTCTACATGCGCGGCCTGATCTCGGCGATGCTCGGCGTCGAGGGCGTGCGCAAGGCGCAGGAGCGCTTCGGCAAGGGCAAGGTGATGACCGGCGAGCAGGTACGCTGGGGCCTGGAGAACCTCAACCTTGACCAGAAGATGCTCGATGCCATGGGCTTCGCCGGCGTCATGCGTCCGGTGCAGACGTCGTGCCTCGACCACATGGGCGCCTCGTGGGTGCGTGTCCAGACCTGGGATGGCAGCAAGTGGGCGCCGGGCAACGACTGGTACCAGGCTGACGACAAGCTGCTGCGCGGCATGGTCCTCAACGCCTCGCGCAAGTATGCCGAGGAGAAGAAGATCACCCCGCGCACGCCCGAGCAGTGCAAGATGTAACGTGAGTCGCCCCGTGCCGCGAGGCGCGGGGCAGCGTTTTCAGGAATCGACATGACTGCCGCCAACATCTTCCTCAACGTCAATAGCGTCGAGGTCATCTACAACCACGTGATCCTGGTGCTCAAGGGCGTCTCGTTCAACGTGCCGGAAGGGAGCATCGTCGCGCTGCTCGGCGGCAACGGGGCGGGCAAGACGACGACCCTGCGCGCGGTCAGCAATCTGCTGCACGGCGAGCGCGGCGAGGTGACCAAGGGGTCGATCGAGCTCAAGGGCGAGCGCGTCGAGGCGCTGACCCCGGCCGATCTGGTGAAGCGCGGGGTGGTCCAGGTGATGGAGGGGCGGCACTGTTTTGGCCACCTGACCATCGAGGAGAACCTGATGACCGGCGCGTACACGCGAAGCGACGGCAAGGGCGCCGTCGCGGCGACGCTGGAAAAGGTCTACGACTACTTTCCGCGCCTCAAGACGCGGCGCACCGGCCAGGCTGCCTACACCTCGGGCGGCGAGCAGCAGATGTGCGCGATCGGTCGCGCGCTGATGGCCAACCCGAAGATGGTGCTGCTCGACGAGCCGTCGATGGGCCTGGCGCCGCAGATCGTCGAGGAGGTCTTCGCCATCGTCAAGGACCTCAACCAGCGCGAGAAGGTCACCTTCCTGCTGGCCGAACAGAACACCGGCATCGCCCTGCGCTACGCCGACTTCGGCTACATCCTGGAAAACGGCCGGGTCGTCATGGAAGGCTCGGCCGAGGATCTGCGCAGCAACGAGGACGTCAAGGAGTTCTATCTCGGGCTGTCGTCGGCCGGGCGCAAGTCGTTCAAGGACGTCAAGCATTACAGACGCCGCAAACGCTGGCTCTCTTAGCGGGTTGCAGTGCGCCCCTCATGGCGGCGTTGTCGGCCGGCTTGTTTGCAGGAGCAAACGGCACCGGCCTCCGCCTTGCCCTGCGGAGCTACTTTCCAACCCTGATGATGGCCCGCTGCGGTCGACCAAAAAAAACGGAGAAAACCGATGAGTTATTACGATCCACTCGAAACCCGCGACCCGGACGAGCGCGAGGAGGACCTGATGGACAAGCTGGCGCGCCAGGTCGCGCACGCCAAGGAAACCACGTCGCATTACTTCCACCTGCTGGCCGGGATCAATCCCTTCGAGGTGGTGACCCGCGACGCGCTGGCGCGCCTGCCGCTGACTCGCAAGCGCGACCTGATGGAACTGCAGAAGAAGTCGCCGCCGTTCGGCGGGCTGAATTCGCTGCCGCGGCGCAACGCGAAGCGGGTATTCGCTTCGCCGGGCCCGATCTACGAGATGCAGGGCAAGGATCTCGATCCCTGGCGCATGGCGCGTGTGCTCTATGCCGCCGGTTTCCGCAACGGCGACCTGATCCACAACTGCTTCTCCTATCATTTCACCCCCGGCGCCTTCATTTTCGAGGGCGGTGCGCGCAAGCTCGGTTGTTCGGTCTTCCCCGGCGGCACCGGGCAGACCGAGCAGCAGGTGCAGGCGATTGCCGACCTGCGGCCGGAAGGCTATGTCGGGACGCCGTCGTTCCTGCGCATCATCATCGAGAAGGCGGAGGAGATCGGCGCCGATGTCGGCTCGCTGAGCAAGGCCTGCGTCTCGGGTGAGGCCTTGCCCGGCGTGACCCGCGAGTGGCTGCGCGAGCGCGGCATCACCGTCCGCCAGTGCTACGCGACCGCCGACATCGGCGCCATCGCCTACGAGACCGAGGCCGAGGAAGGCCTGGTCGTCGAGGAGGAACTGCTGGTCGAGATCGTCCGCCCGGGTACCGGCGATCCGGTCGATCCCGGCGAAGTCGGCGAGGTCGTCGTCACCACCTTCAGCCCGGATTACCCGCTGATCCGCTTCGCCACCGGCGACCTCTCCGCCTTTCTGCCCGGCCGCTCGCCGTGCGGGCGCAGCAACGTCCGGCTCAAGGGCTGGATGGGCCGCGCCGATCAGACGACCAAGATCAAGGGCATGTTCGTCCATCCCGAGCAGGTTGCCGACCTGGCGCGGCGTCATCCGGAAATCCACCGCATGCGCCTGGTCGTCGACAACCCCGGCGGCCAGGATCGCATGATCCTGCATTGCGAGATCGAGGCAGGCAGCGAGGCGCTCGACAAGGCGGTTGCGAACAGTCTGCGCGAAGTCACCAAGCTGCGCGGCGAGGTGGCCTTCTGCGCCCCCGGCGGCCTGGCGAACGACGGCAAGGTGATCGAGGATAAACGCGTCTATTGATCGGGTCTCGCCGCGGATGCGTTTCCAGCCGCTCCTGCTGGCGCTGGCGGCGTCGCTCGCTGCAGCCGCCGATGTCGAACTGCGCCCATCGGCAAGGCTGCTTCTGGCTGATCCCGAGGCCTGGCGGAACGGGCGCTGCGTGATCTATCGGGAAAGCAATCCCGGCGTGGCCGATGCGGTGTTCCGCGTCAGGGGTCGCATCGTCGCCGCGGGCTTGCACACCCGGCGCCTGGCGGTGTGTCCGCAGGCCTCGGCAAGGGAGATTGAGAACACCACGCGCGAGCAATTCAGCCGCCTGCTGCTGGCTTACCCCTGCGTGTCGTCCGAAAATTACGCGCGCGACGTGCAGACGGGAATGATCCGCCTGCGCGTCGAGCAATGGGAAACTCCGCATGCACGGCGCGCAGCCAGCGCGGGGCGGCTCTATCGCGGCATGTTCATCGACACGAAACTGGAACAAGGCATGGAAATCGAACTGGAAGCCGACCTGCTCGGCGCCTGCGAAGAATGAGCCGGCCCGGACCGCTGGCCGGCATCCGCGTTCTCGACCTGACCCGGCTGCTGCCCGGGCCGGTCGCGGCGCTGCACCTGGCCGATCTCGGGGCCGAGGTCATCAAGATCGAGGATCCGCAGGTCGGCGACTACGCGCGCACGCTGGGCACCGGCGAGGGCGCGGACAGCGCCTACTTCCGGATGATCAACCGCAACAAGCAGGGCCTGCGGCTCGATCTGAAGAAGGTGGAAGGCGTCGAAGTCTTCAAGCGCCTAGCCAGCGCCGCCGACGTGATCGTCGAGAGTTTCCGGCCGGGGGTCATGGACAAGCTCGGGGTCGGTTATGCCGCGATCGCCGCGCTCAACCCGCGGATCGCCTACTGCTCGATCAGCGGCTACGGGCAGGACGGCCCGTACAAGGATCTCGCCGGCCACGACATCAACTACCTCGGATACGCCGGCGTCCTTGACCAGATCGGCTGCGAGGGCGGCGACCCGGCGATCCCGAATTTCCAGATCGCCGACCTGCTCGGCGGCGCGCAGACCGCCGCCCTGGGCATCCTCGCGGCGGTGATCGACGCGCAGCGCACCGGCAAGGGGCGTTACATCGACGTGTCGATGACCGACAGCGTTCTCGCGCACACCTACTTCACCATGCTGCGCCTCAACGACAGCGGCCACTCGCTGCCGCGCGGCACCGACCTGCTGTCGGGCGGCCTGCCCTGCTACGGCGCCTATCGCTGCGCCGACGGCAGGCACATCGCGGTCGGCGCGCTCGAAGGCAAGTTCTGGAAGGCGTGCTGCGAGGTTCTCGGCCATCCGGAATGGGTCCGGCGACAATGGGACGCCAGCCTGCGCACCGAGGTGGCGGCCGTTTTCGCAGCGCGGCCGCGGGATGACTGGGCGAACCGGTTTGCTGCGGTCGACTGCTGCGTAACGCCGATTCTGACCCCCGAAGAAGCGCTGGCAAACGAGCAGATCACGGCGCGCGGCATGGTGCTGCGGGAAAACGGCCTGACCCAGTTCGCCCCGCCGCTGAAGCTGTCAGACTTCGAATTCACCGTCCGCCAGCCAGCCCCCGGCGCCGGCCAGCACAACATGACGATACTCGCCGCCGCAGGCTACAGTCCCGCCGAAATGGAACGACTTGCCGCCAGCGGGGCCCTCGGCTGAGCCGTTGCGAATCGTTGGTGGAGGAGGGGCGAGCGAGGCGTCCGGTCTGGCCAGAAGGTGCCCCGCTGGGGCAGGGGCAAATGCGGAGGCCAATTGTGATGTCTGGCTGGAAACTGCCATACGGTTCTGCCGAAAAGGCATGAGCGGTATCTCCAAGCGTGCGAGCGCAGCCAGGCGCGCCGGTCTCGGGACACTCGAAACTGGGCGCCTATTGGTCCCGTGACGCTCAATCCACCATAAAGACGCATTTGATGGGTAGCCCTCTTCAACCGTTGGCTGATTGACCGAGGCGACAACTATCTTGACGTGCGCCGCTATGGCCTGTGCAGATGTATGATGAACGCTAACCGCAGCGATCGTATTCAAAATGGCAAAGATCAATATTTTCGGTGATGTCCGGGCTGAACAAGACCACAGCATGCTTGACAGCTCATTTTATGAATCACAAAACTATCGGACTCTCTTTGAGAGTCGAGATAGATTCATCGTTGTAGGGCGCCGAGGCACAGGAAAAAGTGCCCTGACGTATCGTCTATCCAAGGACTGGGCAGCACAAAAAAATACCACTCTGGTCATCGCACCAGCCGAAGAGAAAGTAATTGGACTTCGCCCCGTTGCATCAATGTTTGGCGAGACAGTTAGCAGAATTCGAGCGGGGGTCAAGCTGGCGTGGCGTTATGGGTTGCTGCTCGAACTTGCATCGATTTGCCAAAAAAACTACAAAACGGCTGGGGAAATCAGCAAACATGAAACTCTAGTCGTTCACCTAAGAGCTTGGACATCTAAGGGAAACTGCATATTTGAGCGGCTACGCGCAACTCTACGTGAGCGCCTGAAAGGCATATCCAACCCAGAAGATCGGATCGCTGATCTTCCCTCTTTGCTGGAACTCAACCGAATTACGGATGAGGTATCAACGCTAACAGAATCTCTAAAGCAAAGTCTTGTGGTGCTTATCGACAGGTTAGACGAAGGGTACGAATCGGATGTGGTAGGTATAGGCATTGTCGATGGAATTATTTACGGGACAGATGAGGTTAGGGGAGCGCTTGGAAACCAAGTAAGAGCGATTGTCTTTTTGAGAGACAATATTTTTCGTGCTGTTCAGCTTGAAGATAAAGATTTCTCGCGCAATTTGGAAAGCCAAGTTCTCCGTCTTCATTGGGACCCGGAGGAGTTGTTCTACCTGGTTTGTAAACGGATTCGGGCCGCTTTTTCTGTCGAACGGGAGAGTGACGTCAAAGTTTGGAACGCCATAACGAGCAACGAACTGCACGGAAGAGAAGGGTTCAAAGGATGCTTGCGACTAACTCTGTACCGACCGCGTGATGTGATTGCTCTTTTAAATGCCGCAATTGAGCAAGCTCGGCGGCAAAACCGGGAACGTTTGATTGAAAACGACTTCCACGAATCGTCTAAACACATCTCGCTAACCCGCTTTGACGATTTAGGGAAGGAATACGAGACGGTATTTCCAGGCATCAGGCAGTTAACCAGCGCATTTGCAAACGGACCTGCGCAACTATCCCTTAGAGAGGTTGTGTGCGTCATTCATCGTGTACTGAATGATCAATCTCTCGATGCCGGAGTATTGCAACATCTTCGAATTTTAGGTTCAGAAGAGGAGATTGCCAAAGCGCTTTATGGCGTTGGCTACTTCGGATTAATGGATCGACAAAGTAATACATGGGTGTTTTCGCATGATGGAAAGCGACCGGACAAGGTCATCCTGACCGATGATCTTCTTATGATTCATCCATGCTATTGGAATGCGCTTGGACTCCAGAAAGACGATCTTGAACAAAATGATGCAGAACAGATTTTTGATGAATACGAGATCACGATCCATTCACAGAGTGCCGAACAACGCGCAACTAACCTCGGACGCATGATTTCTGAACTGAACACTATTCCGACTGGATCGGAAGGGGCCTCCCAATTTGAGGAGTGGTGTAAAAGAGCCATTGAAATTGCGTTTGCAAAAGAACTCACCAATACCCAACTGCATCCGAACCAGCACGCGGTTCAGAGACGCGACGTTGTTGCCACCAATCAAGGTATCCGTGGGTTCTGGAAACGAATCCGAGATGACTACGAGACCCGCCAACTGATTTTTGAGATAAAAAATTTCGAAGATATTGGCATCAATGAATACCGACAAATGAATGGGTATCTGACCAGAGAATACGGGCGCATGGGCTTCATAATTTGCCGGGACAAGCAGCAAGGGCTCGTAAGAGGACGGGACTTGGATGCGTTCCGGGAATTTTATATGCAAGGGAAGGTGATTCTTAAGATCACCGCTTCAACGCTTACCGGGATACTTTCGAAATTGAGGAGCCCGACCAAAATTGATGTGGGTGACATAGCGTTGGATCGCCTGTTAGATACGCACATTCGCCTGTATGCGTCAGGGCAAACAGAAAGAGTTGGTTCTAGGAAGAGCCGAAGTGGTTCATCACGTCCGGCTGCTTGATATTCAAAAAGCTGTCATTGCCCATGAAAACTTCATCAGTCAATTCAGGGTCGATTCAAGCCATTCACCCCTTAACCCGCCCAAACAACCCTCTTACCGCCTCCTGCAGATCGGCGGGGAGGACGATGACCTTGGCGTTGTCCTTCTCGCCCAGGCGCTCGAGGGCGTGGATGTATTTTTCGCCGAGCAGGTAGGACATCGGGCCGGTGTGGTCGCCAATGGCGGCGGTGATGCGGCGGATCGCCTCGGCCGACGCTTCGGCGAGCATGACCTGGGCGTTGGCGTCGCGCTTGGCCGACTCGAGCCGCGCCTCGGCTTCGAGAATCGCCGACTGCTTGGCGCCCTCGGCGCGGGTGACGACGGCCTTGCGCTCGCGCTCGGCGGCGGCCTGCAATTCCATCGCCTTCTGCATCGACGGCGACGGCTTGATGTCCTGGATCTCGACCGACTTGACGGTCAGGCCCCAGTCCACAGCCTCGTCGGCGATGCTTTCGCGCAGACGGGCCTTGATCTTGTCGCGTGACGATAGCGCCTCGTCGAGTTCCATTTCGCCGACGATCGAGCGCAGCGTGGTCATGATCAGGTTGCGGATCGCCTCGGAAAAGTCGGTCACGCCATAGACCGCCTTGACCGGATCGGTGACCTTGATGAAGGCGATGGCGTTGGTCAGGATCACCGCATTGTCGCGGGTGATGACTTCCTGCTCCTGGACATCGAGGATGATGTCCTTGGTCACCATTTGGTAGGCCACCTTGTCGAGATAGGGAATGACGATGTTGAGGCCGGGCTTCAGCGTGCCGTGATACTTGCCGAGGCGCTCGACGATCCATTCCATGCCCTGCGGCACCATGCGCACGCCCTTGGCGACGGTCACGGCAACAAAGACCAGCAGGGCCAGCACGACGACGAATCCGGCGCTCATTTCCATTTCTCCGACCCCTTCAAGCCTTGCCCACCTTCAGATAACTGCCTTCCACCGCCACCACCCGGACGCGCTCGCCGGCGGCAATCGCCGCGTCGGCGAGGCAGGCCCATTCCTCGGAGCCGAGCAGCGGGCGCTGGAAGCGTACCTTGCCGCGCTCGAAGGGAGCGACGGCGCTGACCAGCACGCCGACCTCGCCAATCACCTCGCCATCGGCCGTGCCGACGCGCGTCTTGAAGAAATTCCGCTTGAACACGCGGAACCACAGCACGACCATCGCCAGCGAGGCCACCGTCCACAGGGCTAGTTGGGCGGTCAACGAGAGTTGCGGCAGGGCCAGCATCAGCAGGCCGACGAGAACGGCGCCGAGCCCGAACCAGACGATGAAGAACGAGGGGATCGCCAGTTCGGCCAGGATCAGGGCGATGCCGCCGACCACCCAGGTCCACCATTCGGGATTCATTTGCGTTTCCTCATGGCCCCGAGTATTTCGGGTTTGCCGGGCGAGGTCAAGCCGACCTGCCGCCCGTGACCTTGGGCAGATGCCCGGCAGGCCATAGAATGCGGCGATGCATACCGCACTGCTGCTGCTCCCCGACTTCGCCCTGATCCTGCTCGGGGCCGCCATCCGGCGCTGGATGCATCTTGGCGATCATTTCTGGAGCGGCGTCGAGAAACTGGTCTATTTCATCCTCTTCCCGGCGCTGCTGATCAACGCCATCGTCAAGACCCGCCTCGACCTCGGGGCGGCGCTGCCGCTGCTGGCCACTGCCTTCGCCGCGATGGCCGGCGGCATGCTGCTCGGCCTGCTGCCGAAATGGTTTGTCAGGCTGCCGCCGCTAGCGTTCGCTTCGGTGTTCCAGTGCGGCTACCGCTTCAACTCGTATATCGGACTGGCGGTGGCCGGCATGCTTTTCGGCGCTCCCGGAATCGCCACGATGGGGCTGATCGTCGGCGCCGCGGTGCCGCTGGCCAATCTCGTGTCGGTGTGGATGCTCGCCCGGCACGGCGAGGTCGGCCTGTGGCGGGAAGTGGCGCGCAACCCGCTGATCTGGGGAACGGCGGCCGGCTTCATCCTCAACCTCTCCGGTTTCGTGCCGCCGCCGCCGCTGCAGGCGTTTCTCGGCCGCCTCGCCGACGCGTCGATCGCCCTCGGGCTGATCACCGTCGGCGCCGCCCTGCGCCTCGAGGGATTGCCCGGGGTGCGCGGGATCTCGCTCTGGTTGCTGGCGGTCAAGCTGCTCGCGCTGCCGCTGATCGCCGCGGTTGTCGGCCGGCTGCTGGGGCTGCAAGGGCTGAACCATCAGGTCGTCGTGCTGTTTGCCGCGCTGCCGACGGCCTCGTCGGCCTATATCCTGGCGACCCGCATGGGCGGCGACGGGCGCAGTGTCGCCTGGCTGATTTCGGCGACGACGCTCGGCTCGATGCTGACGTTGCCGCTCTGGGCGGCGTGGCTGATGCGTTAGGGGGTGTTGCCAGGCTTGGCGGCAGGCGCTTCCGCGTTGGCTGCCTGGACCGCCGCTGCCGCCGCCTGCTGCATCTGGTCGCGCATCTGCTGCATCATCTGCCAGGGCCACATCGCGGCATCGGAAAACGCATTCTTTTCGGGGTCGACCGCAACCGGCGCCGGCGCGGCTTCCGGATTCATCGCCCGGGCGGTATCGGTGGCGAGCTGGCCCATGGCGTGGACGGCGCCGAGTGTGGTCCGCTGCATTTCGAGTCCCTGGATGGTCATCTGCAGCATCGACAGATTCATGCGCAGCCAGCCCTCGACCGCCTTCATGTCCTTGATCCGCTTCTCCAGTTCGTCGACGTCGAAAGTCGGCGTCACCATGCCCGGGAGCGATATGCCCATGCCGCTCCACATGTTGCGCACGAAGGCCAGCGGATCAATCGGGTTCGGGATATCGGTGGACATGTCTCTCTCCTTGGCATGGGTTTTCGGGCATCTTAAACCACTTCGCTGGCGCAGGTGATAAATTAGCACACGATGACTGACAGGGGGCGGCATGCTCAAGCTTCTGGTGATTGAAGACCACACGCTGGTCCGCGAGGGCATGGTGAACCTGCTGGCGCAGGTAGAGGATGGAGTCGTCGTCGCCGACCGGCCGGATTTCGAATCGGCACTCGCGCTCCTCGACGACGAGGACGAGGTCGACCTGATCCTGCTCGATCTCGCCTTGCCGGGAATCGACGGCTTTGCCGGCCTCGACATCCTGCGCCGGCGCTACCCCGCAGTCCCGGTCGCCGTCATTTCGGCCTTCGACGATCTGCCGACCATCACCCGCGTGATGAATCTCGGTGCTTCCGGGTTCATCCCGAAATCGTTCTCCGGCGTCCAGGTGCTCGCCGCGGTACGCCAGGTTCTCGCCGGCGAGATTTTCCGTCCGCAAGGCGTCGGCAAGGGGGGGCACCTCGACGGCGCCGTGGCGCTGCCGCCGGCGGGCAGCGGCGGCAGCGGCATCGGCCCGGCGCAGTTCGGACTCACCGAGCGCCAGGCGCAGGTTCTGGCGCTGCTGACGCGCGGCCTTTCGAATCGCGAGATCGCCGCGCAACTCGATCTGGCAGAGGGCACCGTCAAGATCCATGTGACGGCGATCCTCAAGGCGCTTGGCGTTGCCAGCCGCACCCAGGCGCTGGTCGCCGTGACGCGCTACGGCATCGATCTCGGCACGCCATTCTGAAGCCGGCCGAGGAGCAGCGCGCGGAATTTGGCGGGGCGGACCGGCAGCGATAGCAGGTGGCAATCGTCCGGCAGGGGAGACTCGTGGCCATCGTCGAGCGCGATGATCGGGGCGCCCGTCGGATCTGTCGCCCGCACCTGCGCGGCGCGGCTGGCCAGCGTGACGATGATCCGCAGTCGGCGGCTTTGCGGAGCCGCGCGAGGCGTTGCATCGTGGCTGATCTCATGGCGCCAGTTCCCGGCCAGTTCCATGCACGCCCGCAGGTCGCCGCTGTCGCCAACGAAATGGATGATCGCGCCGCCTTGCGCCGGCTCGGCAGGCGTGGCCGCAACCGTGGGCAGAGCCCTCCTGAGCAGCAGGCCGAAGGTGCTGCCGCGGCCGATTGCCGAGCGCACGCTTACCGTGATGCCCAGTGCCCGCGCCAGGCGGGCGACGATGGCGAG
>WBZM01001423.1_pt1 | contig 23704 bp, 16 predicted proteins | sample 5204271 | NCBI WGS metagenome assembly WBZM01 (sample SAMN12344346, study PRJNA552823) | activated sludge metagenome | biome: Activated sludge suspended growth; feature: Nitrification reactor; material: Wastewater; isolation source: activated sludge from nitrification reactor of wastewater...
GGCGGCGAGGAACATGATCAGGGTCACCCCCAGGGCGATGATCGCCCCCTGGCCAAAGTTGAGCAGGGACATGGAGGTCTGGCTCTTGACCGCCACCTCCTCCCAGGCGTCCAGGGTGCCGTCATAGCGTCGCAGTTCCAGGCCCTCGTTGCCGAAGTACTTGACCGTCTCGTAGTTGATGAGGCTGTCGAAGGCCTGGCCGTTGGCCTCCGAGTCCAGGCGGTTCATCTGGTGGCGGTAGTCCATGCGCCATTCGGTGATGGCAAAGGTGAACAGGGCGTACACGGCGACGGCGCCGAAGGTCACCAGGGTGAAGACCAGCTCGTAACGCGTCAGCAGGATGACTGCCACCAGGCCGAACTCCACCAGCACCGGCAGGATGCTGAAGGCCAGATAATTCATGATGGAGCTGACCGAGCGGGTACCCCGCTCCAGGTCGCGGCTGATGGCCCCGCTCTGCCGCCCCAGGTGGTAGCGCAGGGACAGGCGATGGAGGTGGGTCAGCACCTTGGTGGACAGGCGGCGCATGGCCCGGTAGCGCACCCGGGCGAAGACGATGTCGCGCAGTTCGTTGAAGAGGGAGGCGGAGAGCTTGAGCAGGCCATAGGCCAGCAGCAGGCTCACTGGCAGGATCAACACCTGATCCCTGGCCTGCTCGAAGGCGTCGACGATCTCCTTGAGCACCAGGGGCACCCCGACCGTCGCCACCTTGGCCAGCACCAGACAGGCCAGGGCCAGCAGGGCCCGGCCACGGAACTCCCACAGGTAGGGCAGCATCGCCTTGAGATTGTGGGCGTCGCGGCGGTCCTTATGGACCCGTTCGGTGGCGTTGGTGATCATGGGTCGTCGGTTTTCGCTGCCTGGGGCACTCGGCTCGGGGCCTCAGCGGTGGTCGGGGCCCGGGAGGGGGATGATAGCTCAGGGGGAGGCTGGGGTCCGGGCTCCCTTATCCTCTTTCTTCTGGGTAGGGAGTCGTCTGGCGGTGGGGACTACCTGAATGGGTCCCGGAAGGCTTGACGACCGAATCCTTGCGGTCAATACCCAAGCCAGCCGCCCCAGACCCTTTCTATCGCTGCCAAAAATTGCATTGCGATGCATATTTCCCCGTCAGATGGCACCTAAGCCTGCGCCGCAGGGCGGCAAACCGGCGGGTGTTGGGTATACTCCTGACCCTGTCACGGGCCCCTGAGGGGCTCATCCTCGCGAGACCATCCCATGACCGACCTGACCGACATGCCCCCAGATTTCACCGGCTGTAGCCTGCGTGAACCCTACGCCCTGCAAGTCCTCGGCAACGAGATGGAGCCGGAATTCCCCGACCAGTGCATCATCGTCATCCGTCCCGAGGACCAGTGCAGCGACGGCATGTATATCTTCGTCGAGGTGGAGGGGGTGCGCTGGTTCCGCCAGTATCGCCGGGATGCCCATGGGCGGGAGTGTCTGGTCGCCCTCAATCCCCTCTACCCGGAGATCGACCTCACCGGCCTGGATTGGCGTGTACTAGGCGTCATCGTCCAGCGCAATATCCGCCGGCAGATCAAGCACTATCGCTACGCTGACGGCCAACTGTCCGCTGGCGCAATGGGGATGAGGGTTCCACCGCCCGCCATTCAGTGAGGCGGCTGGCCAGGGTCGTCTTCCGCTGGTACCAGAGGGACGAGCATCTTGATCAGTGGGGGGATATCTTCCGCAATAACTCTCCAGACCAGTGCCAGATCGACTTCCGCATAACCATGGATCAGCCGATGACGCATTCCCGTGATTTCGCGCCAGGGGATTTTTGGCAATGCCATCTGGGAGATGGAGGACACATGGCCTGCGGCCTCTCCGATAACTTCCAGCGCGCGTATAACCGCGTTCTGATGCAATCGGCTGGAAAGAAACGCCTCTTTGCTCAACGCGCGCGTAAACTCCAGCGCATCTTGGGAGGCAATCAACATATCGAGCAGCAGCGACAGGTCGCGATCCGGGATCTCAGCCATAGACCGGCTCCAGTTCGCGTTCAATCGACCGGCGGCGGATGTAATTGCGGCTGTTTTCCAGGGCGTTGCGTTCGATCAGGTCAACCGGTCGCTGGAGCAATTGCTCCAGATCCTGCTCGAAGCCAAAGAAACGCTCCAACGGGCCTAGGTCCCTGTTGTCGGGTCCAAACTCAACCAGGAAATCCGCGTCACTGTGCTCAGGCAGGAAATCCACGCCGCGCGCCGCCGAACCGAAAAGCTCCAACCGCCTTACTCCATAGCGGGAGCAGATCTCGGCGATCTCGGGCAATTTCTTTGCGATTGTCGGGTGCATCGATGTTTGATCCTCCTGCGCAGGTCGTGAGCCGTATCTGGCATTTACCCGTTGCCCACGCCCTGGGCTTCACCGTTCATTGTAGCCAATCGGTCCTGCCATCCGGTGCAAGATCGACGGGTTGAAGCCATAGGACGAGCCATTTTTGCCGCCAAGGCAGAGAAAATCTCATCCAGCATCTTTAGCCAGCCTGACCGCGCTGCCCTGCGCCAGGCAATGACGGCGGGCAATCCCAGGCGCTGTTTAAGTCGGTCACAGCAAGTCTTCAATACTAAAGCTGTCTGATTTCATGGCTACTTTTGACTAGCAGGTACCAAGGACTTAATGTGAATGACTTATGTAAAATGCCAATCGGATTTACAAAATACATAAACTGATGTCCCGTCATGATCCGCCGCGCCCTTGAAGACCGCTTGCGTCAGCTTCCGACCGGGTTTCCCGTGGTCACCCTGACCGGTCCGCGACAATCCGGCAAGACCACGCTGGCGAAGGCGGTTTTCTCCCTGGTCGCTTCCCATAACGACCATAACTCTCCAACGATCGTGAAGGTCAGGCTTCAATGACGGCTACAGATAATCGCCGATCAGCGCCTTGAGTTGCTGGATGTCGATGGGCTTGCTCAGATGGGCGTTCATGCCCGCCGCCTGTGCCCGCTCGATGTCCTCCGGGAAGGCGTTGGCGGTCAGGGCGATGATGGGCACCTGGGCATCGAGGGCGCGGATCAGCCGCGCGGCCTCGTAGCCATCCATGACCGGCATCTGGATGTCCATCAGGATGAGCTCCTGGGGGCGCGCTCGGAATAGGTCGACGGCCTCCTGGCCGTTGTCGGCGACCTCGATCAGCAGCCCGGTATCCTCCAGCAGACCACAGACGATCTGTTGATTGATGACATTGTCCTCGACCAGCAGGATCCACCGCCCAGCCAGGTTTTCGGGTTCACGCCGGGCAGCGGCTGCGGCGGCCTCGGGGGTTACCGTGAGCGTGACCGAGTCGACCTCCTCTCCAGCCGGCTCGACCGCCGATGGAGCTATCGGCTCGGACGCGATCTCGAAGCGGAAGCAACTGCCGCGGCCGGGGGCGCTCTCGACCTGGATCTGGCCGCCCATGAGCTCGACCAACTGCTTGCTGACCGCCAATCCCAGTCCGGTGCCGCCGTAACGGCGCTTGGTGCTGCCGTCGGCCTGTGTAAAGGCCTCGAACAGCCCCTCTTGCTGTTCGGCGCTGATGCCGATGCCCGTATCCTCAACCGCGAAGCAGAGTCGCCCAGGTGCGCCCGGGTAGAGGCTGAGCTGGACCCGGCCGCGATCGGTGAATTTGATGGCGTTGCCGAGCAGATTGATGAGGACCTGCTTGAGCCGTAGCGGATCGCCGCAGTAGTGGGTGGCAAGGGCGCGATCGAGATCGACGCCGAGCTCGAGTCCCTTGGCCCGCGCGCTGAGCTCGACCAACGGGATCACCTCCGCGATCGTACGCGGCAGATCGAAGGGCACCTGTTCAAGGGTCAGCTTGCCGGCCTCGATCTTGGAGAAATCGAGGATGTCGTTGAGGATGCCGAGCAGCGATCGCGCGGAGACCTCGATCTTCTCCACATAGTCGCGCTGCCGCGGATCGAGCGGGGTCCCCAAGGCCAATTGCGCCATGCCGATAATGCCCGTCATGGGCGTGCGGATCTCGTGGCTCATGTTGGCGACAAAGGCGCTCTTGGCGACGGACGCGGCTTGCGCCTGGGCGGTCATCCGCTCCAACGACTGCTCACGATGGCGGATCGCCCCGGCCATGGCACGGAAGCGGGTCCGAATGTCTGCCAGCTCCTCGAACCGATCATCCCCGTCGGCATCGACGCTGGACAACTGCCCCTGCTCCAGCGCGCGCATCCGCTCCGCGAAGTCCGCGAGCGGCTGGATAAAGAGCCCTCGCAGACGCAGATTCTTGATGATGACCAGTAGGATGACGCTGACACCAATGATGAGCGCGAAGACGAGCAGGGCGTTCTTTTGCGTCTCGATCAGCTCGGTCGGGATGAGGGTGACGACCCGGGCACCCATGGCGAGCGGGTCGGAGACCAAGGGGATCCAGCGGCGGTCGCCGAGCGCCAGGGTCCGGCGAGCCGACGACCCACCCACCCAGTCTCCAAGCTCAAAGGCGGGGATTTGCAGCCGCGGATCGCCGGAGAGCATGACGAAGCCATCGTTCGTCACCAGCAGCAGGGGCGTGCCCGAGAAACGCGAATACTGGGTCAGGAAGTCTTGGACGTAGCTCAGATCCAGACGCCCCAGCAGGCGCTCATCGCCGACCCGCACGACAGAGTAGACGCTGGAGCGATTGTCTTCATAGCCGCGCATCATCTCGGATAGGTTTGCAGGCCGGTCGCTCGCCCGCAGATACTCGGCCAGCTTGCCCTCCGAGAAAACAAAGCCGGGAAAGACCTGCGAGCCAGGCACGGATTTGTACGTCCGCTCGAGGCGCAGGCCTTCGTCGATCCGATAAATGTCGGAAAAGGCGCTGACCAGCGCCATCACCCCGGGTGACCGCTCGTCCTCGGGCAGGCTCGCGAAGGTGGCGAGTGACTGGCGCGCCGTGTTGAGGTGGTTTTCCAGGAACAGGCCGACCTGCCTGGCATCGGTGACGCGCATATCCAGATATTTGCGATTGACCTCTGTCAGGGTGAAGGCCACCGCCAAGGAGAGCACAACGGCCGTGAGCGCCAACCCGGCGAGCTCGAGCCCCAGGGTGTAGCGCCAAAAGCTGATCCGACGCCTGGCACTCCTCATTGAAGCTCACGCCGCAGGTCGTTCAGGGTATGAAAGCCACCGACCAAGTCCCCATAAGGATCGAAGGTGATGGGCCCCAGGCTCGTCTGGTGGGTCGGCGTCGCGAGCAGGTATCGCTTGACCGCCTCAGGGGTGTCATGACCCTGGGCAAAGGCCTGATCCAGTAGCTCCAGGGCCTGTCGGGTGCCGAGGGTCATACCTTGGGGGACGTAACCGAAGCGCGCGTTGAAGCGGCGCAGATAACCATCGACGGCGTGGTCATCATGACGTGAGGGAAAATGGCCGACCAGGATCAAGCGGTCGATGGCGCTGCCGGCCTGCTCGAACACGGCGGGCGCTCTTGCCCAGGACGTCAGCAGGATGGGTGCCTGGGGATGGAACTGATGAAAGAGTTGAGCGAGGCCGCCGATCGGCGGCATATAGGCGCCCGCGAGGAGATAGAGGGCATCGTAGGGTGCCGACATCAGCTCGGTGAGTGTGGCGGGCGTGAAATCGGCCACCATCAATTGGTGATTGGTGAGGGTCCAGCGGCCCGACGCGCTCAGCGCTGCCGAAAAGATCGCAAAGGCCGGAGCAGTCCAGGCCAGGTTACTGGTGTCCTGAAGGACCAGGAGGCGGCTGCCCGGCAATTGCTCGACCTGGCGGGCCAGCTCGATCTGCTCTTGGCGCAGATCCGGGACGATGCGCAACAGAAAGTCGTCCTCCCCGCTCAAGACCAGGCTGGCGGACGAGACATTGATGCCGAGTGCCCGCCCGTCGGCGAATAGATGCAGGCTCGGCGCGGCATGGCTGGAGGCGTGGGTGGTGACAAAGAAGCGCACGCCCTGGCGGATCGCCGCCTCGAGATCCGGCGCGGCCGTCTCCGGCCGGGCGTCGTTGTACAGGTGATGGATGCGGATGCGACTGTGGGGGTGCTCCTCCAGGAAGAGATCGGCGGTATTCTTATCGCTGGGATCGATGACCGCGCCATAGATCACCGGCAGGTCGATCCCGAGCCCGACCTGAATCGGCCGCGAGGACCAATAATGAAGCCAAGCCATCAGTGCCGTCATGGCCAATAGGGGCACTGCCAGCCACACGGCGAGCCTTTTGCTGCGAGTTCTAACTATATCCTTGGTAGTCATCCCTAGCGGTAACCTCTTTGAAATTCGGATGATGGCCTTGGCTCAGGGATGGAGCGGAGTGACCGTCAGTTTGACTTCTAACCCATGGAGCAAATTAAGAAAATACCTCAGTCCGAAGAAAATTGATCATGGGGCTCATCGTATCCGAACGGATACGATTAAGCCATCTCGACCATCGCTCGACAATCCTCTCCGGTACGAGTAGCGGTTGGATGGGGAGTTGAACCCGCTGCCTTCTCCATCACCCCGGGCGCGACGGGTACCGATCGGTCATGGTATTCAGATACCCGCGAGCTACTCGCCGTGGCGCATCCCTAGGCGTCTGCCTCACCAAAGCGCCTTGCAAGGGTTTCGGCCGGGGTCTAAGCTCAGTTCAGCCAGCCCCTCCAGGCGCCGGGATTCGCCGCTCGCTCAATGCAACCTCTACCCACCTTTTCTTCGAGACGGCCTTACTGGCCTTCCATCCCCACGGGTGTGGCATTACCTTCGCCTTCGCGACCCGGGTTGCCACGGGAGGGACGATCACTGACCCTCGGCCTCGGCCTCGGCCCTAGGTTGCCAGGGGCTGAACGACCACTGTCCCTCGGCCCAAGGTTGCTGGTGACCGGACTCCTCCTGCTTGGCCTCGCCGCCTGCGAGGAGCGCAAGGCGCCCGTCAGCCCGCCGCCGGTGCCGGTGGTCACCCTGACCGTCGCCACCGAACAGGTCCCGGTGGCGGTGGAAGAGGTGGGCCGGGCGGAGGCGTCCAATTCCGTCACCCTGCTTCCCAGGGTGGGTGGTCAGATCCTGGCCCAGCATTTCGGGGAGGGCCAGGCGGTCGCCGCCGGTGACCTGCTCTACGCCATCGACCCCGCCCCTTACCAGGCTGCCCTGCGCTCCGCCGAGGCCCAGTTGGCCAAGACCCAGGCCGAGCTCAAGTTCGCCCAGGACGAGGCGGACCGCTACGCGGAACTGGAGACCAAGCGCACCGTGTCCCGCTCCCAGGCCGAGCAGTACTCCAACGCCGCCGTGGTCCTGCGGGAGGCGATCCGCGCCCGGGAGGCGGAGGTGGAGCAGGCCCGGCTGCACCTGGACTATTGCCGGGTGCTGTCGCCCATTCCCGGCCGGGCGGGGGCCTACCTGGCCAACGCGGGGGCCTTCGTCGAGGCCTACAAGACCCCCCTGGTGGTGGTTAACCAGATCGATCCCATCCACATCGTCTTCTCCCTGCCGGAAGGCCGGTTGCCGGAGGTGCTGGAGGCCCTCGCCGCCGGGCGCCTGGAGGTGACGGCGACGGTGGCCGCCTCGGGGGCGACGCGGGGGGGCGGCGAGGTGCATTTCATCGACAACAGCGTCGATCCGGCGACGGGGACCATCAAGCTCAAGGCGCGCTTCGCCAACGCCGACGCCTTTTTCTGGCCCGGCCAGTTCGTGAAGGTGCGCCTGGTGCTGCGCACCCTGGCCGACAGCCTGCTGGTGCCCGACGAGGCGGTGATGAAGTGCCCCCAGGGGAGCTGCGTCTTCGTCGCCGGCGGTGACGGCAAGGCGGAGTTGCGGCCGGTCCAGGCCGGCGCGAGCCTGGAGGCCCGCACCCTGATCCTGAGCGGCCTGAACCCTGGCGAGGCGGTGGTGGTGGCGGGCCAGAACAAGCTCAAGCCTGGCGTCGCGGTCAAGCCCGCGCCCCGCCCCTGAGCCATGAACCTCTCGGAACTGTTCATCCGCCGGCCAGTGATGACCACCCTGGTCATGCTGGCCCTGCTGCTGTTCGGGCTCATCGCCTACGACCGGCTGCCGATTAGCAACCTGCCAACGGTGGATTTTCCCACCATCAGCGTCACCGCCAAGCTGCCGGGGGCCAACCCGGAGATCATGGCCGCCGCCGTCGCCCTGCCCCTGGAGAAGCAATTCGCCTCCATCAGCGGCATCGATTCCATGACCTCGACCTCGTCCCTGGGGACGACCACCATCAACGTCCAGTTCGCCCTGTCGCGGAACATCGACGCGGCGGCCCAGGACATCAGCGCCGCCATCGCCGCCGCCCTGGGCGTGCTGCCGCCAGAGATGCCCAATCCGCCGACCTTCGTCAAGGTCAACCCGGCGGACATGCCGGTGATGATACTGGCCCTGACCTCGGCGACCCTGCCCCTCACCACCCTCTCGGACCTGGGAGAGAGCCTGATCATCGCCAGCCTGTCCATGCTTGAGGGGGTGGGCAAGATCGACCTGGCGCCGCCCCAGAAGTACGCCGTGCGGGTCCAGGTGAACCCGGACGCCCTGGCCCACCGCGGCATCGGCATCGACGAGGTGGCGGAGGCTCTAAGCGCGGGCAACGTCAATCTCCCCGGGGGCACCCTGGACGGTCCGGTAAGCGCCCATACCCTCAATCCCGAAGGCCAGCTGTTGGACGCCGCGGCCTTCCGCGACCTGGTGGTGCGCTATCAGGGCGGCAACCCGGTGCGCCTCTCGGACCTGGGCAAGGTGGTGGACGGGGTGGAACTGGACCACACCCGCGCCTGGTCCCTCAAGGACGGCCAGGTCCGTGACGCGGTTTTCATCATGGTGCGCAAACAGGCGGGGGCCAACGCCGTGCGTCTGACGGACGCCATCAAGGCCCGGCTGCCGGGGCTGGCGGCGGCCCTGCCCGGGGCGGCGACCCTGGAGCTCTTCTACGACCAGAGCGACTTCATCCGCGAGTCGGTGGTGGATGTCCAGCTCACCATGACCTTGACCCTGGTCCTGGTGGTGGCGGTGATCTTCATCTTCATCCGCGCCTGGCGCCCGACCCTCATCCCCAGCCTGGTGATCCCCCTGGCGATCATCGCCACCTTCATCGTCATGGCCTTGCTGGGCTACAGCCTCAACACCCTGTCGCTGATGGCCCTGACCCTGTCCATCGGCTTCGTGGTGGACGACGCCATCGTGGTGCTGGAAAACATCATCCGCCGCATGGAGGCGGGCGAGGGTGCCCTGGAGGCGGCCCTGCGCGGCAGCCGCGAGATCGGATTCACCGTGCTGTCGATGACCATCTCCCTGGCGGCGGTCTTCATCCCCATCCTCTTCATGGAGGGCATCCTCGGCCGCCTGTTCCGGGAGTTCGCGGTGGCCATCACCGCCGCCATCCTGCTCTCCGGCTTCCTGTCCCTTAGCCTGACGCCCATGCTGGCGAGCCGCCTGCTCGGCTCCCGGGCGGGGTCCCCGACTGGGTCTGGGCTGGGGGCCGGGGGGGATGCGGGGGCGGGGTCCGGGTTGGGTTCCGGGGCGGAGTCGGGGGCAGGTTCCGGGCTGGAGTCCGGGGTCCCCGCCGCCAAGCCCCAGCGCAGGCCGGGACGGCTGTCGTGGTTCTTCGAACGGGGCTTCGCCCGCCTGACCCAGGGCTACGGCCGGGCACTGAGTCTGGCCCTGCGCCACCGCGGCCTGATGCTAGGCCTGACCCTGGCAACGGTGGCCGGCACCGTCCTGCTCTTCCGGGACCTGCCCAAGGGCTTCATCCCCACCCAGGACCAGGCCTTCTTCCGCATCTTCTCCCAGGTGGACGACCGCACATCCTTCGCCGACATGGTCCGCTACCAGGAGCGGCTCAACACCGTGCTGCTGGCGGACCCGGACATAAGCACCGCCAACGTGGCCTCCACGGTCGGCTTCATCAGCGACAACGCCGGCCTCGCCTTCCTTAGCCTGCCCCCCGCCGCCGAGCGGGAGCACTCGGTGGACGAGATCATCGCCCGCCTGCGGCCGCAACTGAACGCCATCCCCGGCCTCAACGTCTCCCTGGTCAACCCGCCCCTGATCACCATCGGTTCCCGCCTTACCAGCGCCCAGTGGCAGCTCGCCCTCCAGGGCAACGACCTGGGGGACTTGCAGCATTACGGGGCCCTGATGGAGGAGCGCCTCAAGGGCCTGGGCGATCTGATCGACGTCAAGTCGGACCTCCAGGTGCGCCAGCCGCGGGTGGAGATCCAGATCGACCGCGACCAGGCCTCCGCCCTGGGGCTGACCCTGCGCCAGATCCAGGACGCCTTCTACTCGGCCTATGGCCAGCGCCAGGTCTCGACCATCTACGCCGCCGCCAACTATTACTACGTCATCCTGGAGTTGGACCCGGCCCACCGGCAGGACCCGAACGCCCTGGAGGCCCTCTACCTGCGGGCCCGGGGCGGCGAGCTGGTGCCCCTGCGGGCGGTGGCGAGCCTCACCGAGACGGTGGCCCCGCGCAGCGTCAATCACCTGGGGCAACTGCCCTCCGCCACCATCTCCTTCAACCTCAAGCCCCAGGCCGCCATCGGCCCGGTGATCCTGGAGATCGAGCGCCTCGCCCAGGAGACCCTGCCCGCCGGGGTCCACGCCGTCTTCCAGGGCACGGCCCAGGCCTTCCAGACCTCCCTGGAGAGCATGGGCTTCCTGCTGATCATCACCCTGCTGGTGATCTACATGGTCCTGGGGGTGCTCTACGAGAGCTTCCTCCACCCCCTGACCATCCTCACCGCCCTGCCCCTGGCGGGCTTCGGCGCCCTGGCGGCCTTGAAACTGCTGGGTCTGGAGCTGGACATGTACGCCTACGTGGGCATCATCATGCTCATCGGCATCGTCAAGAAGAACGGCATCATGATGGTGGACTTCGCCCTGGAGGCGGAGCGCGCCCGGGGCCTGAGCAGCCGGGAGGCCATCCACGCCGCCTGCCTGACGCGCTTCCGGCCGATCATGATGACCACCCTCGCCGCCCTCTTCGGCACCCTACCCATCGCCATCGGCTGGGGCGCCGGGGGCGAGGCGCGCCAGTCCCTGGGGGTGGCGGTGGTGGGCGGGCTGCTCTTCTCCCAGCTCCTGACCCTGTTCGTGACGCCGGTCTTCTACCTCTACGTGGACCAATTCTCCCGCTGGCTGGCGGGGCGGCGCGGTAGCAAAGGTGGAATGGCGGACTTAAACGGTCGGGAGGAGGGTGAGGGGGTGAGCCGATGAGTCCTCGCATCCTGGCTGCCTGGACCGCTTCAAGGGTGGTGTCCTTCACCCCGGCCGGATCCCTGGCATCCTGGCGCCTCTTCACGAGCGGCTTACTTCACCCCGGCCGATGCCAGGACCTGGTCCACAGGCTCCCGTCAAGGCGACGGCCAACATCGGCGTCCAACCGCTGCCCGCGACTTTGACAGGTTGACTTTCATGGCCTTTTCGCTGCTAGGTCACGCCTTTCCCTTCGGCCGGTTGCTGGAGCGGCAATTCGCTCTGCTGATCCAGGCCGCCGGGGAGCTCCAGACCCTGCTGGCTGACCCGGCGACCGCGGGGGCGGCGGCGGGCCGGGTGCGGGACCTAGAGCAGACGGCGCGCCTGACCTTCCGCGCCATCGGCCGGGAGCTGGGCCTGACCCGCCTGCTGCCCCTGGAGCGCTCCGATCTCCACGCCCTGAGCCTGGCCCTGGAGGAGACCACCCGCGCCCTGGTGGCGGTGGCGGCCCGGGCCGGCCTCTACGGCTTCACCGCCCCGCGCCCCGCGGCCAGCTCCCTGGCGGGCAGTCTGACGGAGATGCTGGAACTGGCGGCGCTCATGCTGGCCAAGCTGCGGCGCGGAGAACCCATCCTGGCGGAGGTCGCCGCCGTGGAGCGGCTCACCGAGGAGAGCGACAGCCTGCTGCTGGTGGCCCTGGGCGAGCTTTACGAGGAGGAGGCGGAGGCGACCAACCCCCTGCCCCTGCTGCGCTGGTCACACCTCCTTGACCGCCTGGAGACGGCCCTCGATGGGGCCGGGCGCATCGCCGGCATCCTGGAATCCCTGGTCATCAAGCACGCCTGAGCGCTTGCCCCTTCCTCCCTGACGGGGAGGGGCTCGGGAGAGGTGAACTGAAGGGCTTCCCCCGCCACGGGCAGGCATCCGGGCACTGTCTGGGCTTCCCACTCGACGGGCAGGCATCGGGCTGCGGTCCGCGATGGCTGGCTGGGTTTTCCCGGGAAATGCGGGCAAAATAGCCGGTGTGGCAGGATCGCGGCCCCTGCCCGTCCGTCCCTACCCCCCTTGGCATACCAGCCTACCTGCTTGGCCCGGAGTGGCCGATCGAGCCATGTTGTTGACTGAAACCACCGGGCGGCACCTGATGCTGACCCTCCTGGCCGTGCAGGCCGTCCTGATCGCCATCTTCGCGGCCTTCGTCTGGCTGCGCGTCCCCGGGACCTACCTACTTTGGGCCGATGGGATCTTCTACCCTCTGATCCACCTGCTGACCGTCGGCACTCTCGCCCTGCGTGCCTGGCAGGGTGGCCCTCAGGCCCGCGCCTGGGGCATCCTGGCCACCGCCTACCTGTGTTTCGCCCTCGGTGAAGTCTGGTGGGCCCTGGCGGGGCGCTTGGACGAGGCACCGCCGCCCCTGCCCGTCGAGGATGCTCTCTGGTTGATCTATTACCCGCTGGTCTTCTGGAGCATCGGGCATCTCACCCGCGAAGGCCAGAACCCGACCCAGCGCCGCAACCGCAACTACCTCGATGCCCTGGTGATAGGGAGCGGGGCCTTTGTCCTCATCGCCCTGCTCAACCAGGCCTGGCAGATCGATCTCACCCAGGCCGAACCCGATTCCTCTGTCATGCTCACCGGCATCTACGTTGGCCTGGATCTGGTCATGATCGTCCTCAGTCTGCTTCTGGTCTTCGTCCAGGACTTTCGTGTAGCGCGGGGCTGGTGGTTGCTCTTGGCCGGTTTGCTGACCTTTGGCCTGGCGGACACCCTCTTTTGGATCCAACTGGCCCAGGATGCCTACGTCGAAGGAGGTTGGCTCGACCTGGGGTGGCCGCTCGCCAGCCTGGCCATCTCCGGGGCGGCGCTGGCCGGCCTGCCCCCGCTCTCCACCACCCAGTCGCGGACCCTGCGCGGCATCCTGCCGGCCTCCCTGGCCGTGCTCACCGCGGCCATCGCCCTCCATTGGGCCGGCGACGGGATCTTCGGCCTGTTCGCCCGGATCGCCGCCACCGCCACCCTGTTTCTGGCCCTGGCGCGCCTGACCTATGCCATTCGCGACGCCATCATGGCGGAGGCGGCGACCCATGCCAGCCGGGACCGGTTCGAGCGTCTGGTGCGGGTCGCCCCCATCCCCATGGGCCTCAAGGATGCCCGCAACAACATCCTGCTGGTGAACGATGAGTACCAGCGCCTCTTTGGTTTTACCCGGGAGGAGGTGCCGACGCTCCGGGACTGGTACCGGCGCGTCTATCCAGACCCGGCTTATCGCCGCCAGGTCCGGAAGATCTGGGGACGGGCTTTGCGGAAGGGGCGTACCAGCCAAGGCACCATTGGTCCCTTGGAATTTCAGATTACCCGGGGGGATGGCGCCATCCGCCAGGTCGAAATCTCCGCCGTCGGGCTCGACCGGGGTCTACTGACCGCCTTCATCGACGTGACGGCCCGCAAGGCGGCGGAGGAACGGCTGGTCCAGGCGCAGCGCCTGGCGGAGGAGGCTAGCCGGGCCAAGAGCGAATTCCTGGCCCACATGAGCCACGAGATCCGCACGCCGCTCTACTCGGTGCTCGGCCTGGCGCAGATGGTCGGGCGCGAGTCACTCAGCGCCAACCAGCGTGATCTGATGGACCGCATCCAGGAGGCCGGTCAGACCCTGCTGGGGATCATCAGCGATATCCTGGACCTGTCCCGCATCGAGGCCGGCAAGCTGGCCATCGAAGTCCAGCCCCTGGACCTGCAAGCCCTGCTGACCAAGCTCGACGGCCTCCTCGCCCCCAAGGCCCGGGCCGAAGGCCTGGCCTTGCAAATCCCGGGGCCCCCAGCTGACCTCGGGCTGCTCCAGGGCGATCCCCTGCGCCTGGAGCAGGTCCTGACCAACCTCATCAGTAACGCCATCAAATTCACCGACAGCGGCACGATCGAGGTCAGGGTCCAGGTTCTGGCTCAGTCGGACAAGGAGGTGCGCCTGCGCTTCGTGGTCCATGATCCCGGCATCGGCATCGCCCCTGGGGTCCTCGCGGGCCTGTTCACCCCCTTCACCCAAGGGGATAGCCGCCTCACCCGGGCTTATGGCGGCACCGGCCTGGGCCTGGCCATCAGCAAGCGCCTGGTCGAGATGATGGGGGGTCGGATTGGCGCCGAGAGCCAGCCAGGCCAGGGCAGCACCTTCTGGTTCGAACTCCCTCTCCACCGGACCCCGGGCGTGGAGCGGGTCGGCCCGACCAGATGCAAGGCTACCCCGAACGCCGGACCGACATTGGATGGCTGGCGCTTCCTGGTGGTGGATGACAGCGAAACCCATCGCGTGCTTCTGGCCCAGACCCTGATCCTGGAGGGGGCCACCGTCGCCACGGCGGCCAACGGCCAGCAGGCCGTTCAATGCCTGGAGTCGGCGCCCGCGGGCTACGACGTGGTGCTGATGGACTTGCAGATGCCGGTCATGGACGGGCTGACCGCCACCCGCCTGATCCGGGGCCCCCTGGGACTGGGGACCCTGCCGGTCATCGCGCTCACCGCCGGCGTCTTGCCCGAACAACGGCAGGCGGCCCGGGAGGCCGGCGTCGATGCCGTCCTGACCAAGCCCCTGGACCTGGACCAGATCGCGACCCTGCTGCGGCAGTGGCTCCCGGCCCTGGCCACGCCCCCCGCCCCGGCGGGGGTGGCGGCGGAGACCGCGGTATCCCGGGCTGAAGTGGAGGCGGAGGCAGCGGCGTCCGAGGCGAAAGCTAAGGCGGAGGCCGCCAGGACGGAGACGGAAACGGAAACGGAGGCCACTGCGTCCGGGGGGGCGGCGGACTTCCCCCTCATCCCTGGCATCAACCGCGTCAAGGCCGCCAGGCTCTACCGCGGCAACCAGGCCCTGTTCCTGAAACTGCTTGCCGGCCTCACCCCCAAATTCGGCGGGGTGGTCGCCGCGACGCGGGCCGATCTCGCCCGGGGTGAACGCGACGCGGCCGCGCGGCGCATGCACCAGTTGCGCGGCCATGCCGCCAACCTCTGCGCCCAGGGCCTGATGCGCCAGGCGGGGTGGCTGGAAGAGGCCATCCTGTCTGGCGCGACGGACCTGGAGAAGCCCCTCGGGGACCTCGATCTCCAGTTGGCCGACCTGTGCGAGGCCAGCGCCGCCTGGGAGGGGCAGGACCCTGAACGGGAACGGGAAAGAGAAAGGGAGGACAGTTGAGCGGAGAACTTCAGTCCCAGTTGTAGGCCCCCGGGCGGCTCAATGGGCGGGCAGGGTGCCCCAGATGCGCGTGATCGCGGTAATGATGAACTGCACGCCGATGGCCAGGGTGAAGAGGCCCATCACCTTGATCAGGACGCTCATCCCCACCTCGCCGAGGAATTTCATCAAGCCGATCGCGAAGAAGAAGATCAGGAAGATGATCGCCGTCATGAGACAGATGGCGAGGAACAGGGGCAGGGAGGAGTGGGACTCCGCCGCCTGGTGGCTGAAGAGGGTGACCGTGGCGATGGTGCCGGCGCCGGTGGTCAGCGGTAAGGTCACCGGGACGATCATGTTCGTGATCAGGGTGGTGCGATCCAGGGCGTGCTTTTCGAGCTGTTTGCCCTGGACATCGCCGGCCCCCTTGGCGTTGAGCATGCTCATGCCGGTTCCGCCCAGCAGGATGCCGCCCGCGATCTGAAAGGCGCTGATGCTGATACCAAAGAAGTCGAGGATGGCCAGACCCGCCAGCATGCTGGTGATCATGACGATGAAGGCCCCCAGGGTACCGAGAATGACCAGCTTGAGGCTTTGCAGCCGGGTCAGGCCGATGCTCAGGGCCAGAAAGGGCGCCAAGGCCGGGAAGTTGTTCGCCACCGCGAATAGGCCCAGCAGATAGTGCTGGATACTGTGTTCCATCGGGTTATGGCCTCGTTGAAGGGTTGAGAGACCTTGCCGCCGCCCGGCGCGTTCGGGGCAGGTTCTCTGGCTTTGAGCCGGGAAAGGCTGCTGGTGGCAGCCTTAAAAACCCATCTTTTCGAAGAAGCCCTTGACCCCGTCCAGCCAGGAATGGGACTGGGGGCTGTGCTTGTCGCCGCCGGCGGTGACGGATTCGTCGAACTCCCGTAGCAGTTCCTTCTGGCGCTCGGTGAGGTTGACCGGGGTCTCCACCAGGACCCGGCAGATGAGGTCACCGATGGCCCCGCCGCGCACCGGCTTTACCCCCTTGCCACGAATGCGGAACATCTTGCCGGTCTGGGTGCCGCCGGGAATCTTGAGCATCACCTTGCCGTCGAGGGTCGGGACTTCCATTTCGCCGCCCAGGGCGGCGGTAACGAAACCGATGGGAACCTCACAGAAGAGGTGATTGTCCTCGCGGGTAAAGATGGGGTGACGCTCGACCGCGATCTGCACATAGAGATCCCCCGGGGGGCCGCCCTGCTCCCCTGGCTCCCCTTCCCCGGCCAGGCGGATGCGATCGCCGGTGTCGACCCCGGGCGGGACCTTGACCGAGAGGGTCTTCTGCTCCTGGACCCGGCCCTGACCGCGGCAATGGACACAGGGGTCCTCGATGCGGGTCCCGGTGCCCCGACACTGGGGACAGGTCTGCTGGATGGAGAAAAAACCCTGCTGCATGCGCACCTGACCCAGACCATTGCAGGTGGTGCAGGTGCGCGGCTTGGTGCCGGGCTTGGCCCCGGTGCCGCCGCAATGATGGCACTCCACCAGGGTGGGGATGCGGATCTTGACCTCCTTGCCGGCGACCGCGTCTTCCAGGCTGAGATTGAGGTCATAGCGCAGATCCGCGCCGCGGTGGACGCGCCGGCCGCCGCCCCGGCCGCCGCCGAAGATGTCGCCAAAGACATCGCCGAAGATGTCGCCAAAGCCCCCCGCCGGGCCCTGACCGAAGCCCCCCTCGGCATCGACCCCGGCATGACCGAACTGATCGTAGGCCGAGCGTTTGCGGGCATCCGTGAGGATCTCGTAGGCCTGCTTGGCCTCCTTGAACTTCTGTTCCCCCTCCGGCCCGGGGTTGCGGTCCGGGTGGTATTTCATGGCCAGGCGCCGGTAGGCCTTCTTGATATCGGCCTCGCTGGCGTTGCGGGGGACCCCGAGGACTTCGTAGTAATCGCGTTTGGACATGGCGGTCGGGACTTCAGGTTTGCCGGTGGCGGATGAACAACGGCCACCGCGAGGAATATCGGGTGGCCGTGATGGCCCGTTCAGGGACCAGCCGGCGCCGCCCCGACGCAGGATCGGGGGCCGCGCCGCTCAGCGCCAGGTTACTTCCGGTCGTCCTTGACCTCCTCGAACTCGGCGTCGACCACGTCGTCGCCGCCGGCCTTCTTCTCGCCACCCGCCGGACCGGCGTGGCCCCCGGCGCCGGCCTGACCGGCGCCGGCGTCACCCTGCTGGGAATAGAGGCGCTCGGCCATCTTGGCGGAGGCCTCGCCCAGGGCCTTGGTCAGGGACTCGATGCGATTCTTGTCCTCCGACTTCATGGCCGCTTCCAGGTCCTTGATGGCGGACTCGATGCGCTCCTTCTCCCCGGACTCCATCTTGTCACCGAGCTGCTCCATGGACTTGCGGGTGGCATGGATGAGGGTGTCGGCCTGGTTGCGGGCGCCCACCAGCTCGTGGAAGCGGCGGTCCTCCTCGGCATGGGCCTCGGCGTCCTTGACCATGCGCTTGATCTCCTCGTCGGAGATGCCCGAGGAGGCCTTGATGACGATGGTCTGCTGCTTGCCGGTGGCCTTGTCCTTGGCGGAGACGTTGAGGATGCCATTGGCGTCGATGTCGAACTTGACCTCGATCTGGGGCATGCCGCGGGGCGCTGGCGGGATGTCGCTCAGATCGAACCGCCCCAGGGACTTGTTGGCGGAGGCCTGCTCGCGCTCGCCCTGGAGGACGTGGACGGTGACCGCGGTCTGGTTGTCGTCGGCGGTGGAGAAGACCTGCTGGGCCGAGGTGGGGATGGTGGTGTTCTTCTCGATGAGCTTGGTCATGACCCCACCCAGGGTCTCGATCCCTAGGGACAGGGGGGTGACGTCGAGGAGCAAGACGTCCTTGACCTGACCACCAAGCACGCCGCCCTGGATGGCGGCGCCCACGGCCACCGCCTCGTCGGGGTTGACGTCCTTGCGTGGGGCCTTGCCGAAGAACTCCTGCACCTTGGCCTGGACCATGGGCATGCGGGTCTGGCCACCAACCAGGATGACCTCGTTGATCTCCCCGGCACCAAGGCCGGCGTCCTTGAGGGCGGTGCGACAGGGTCCGATGGTCCTCTCCACCAGGTCCTCGACCAGGGATTCCAGCTTGGCCCGGGTGAGCTTGACGTTGAGGTGCTTGGGCCCGGTCTGGTCGGCGGTGATGTAGGGCAGGTTGATGTCGGTCTGCTGGCTGGAGCTGAGCTCAATCTTGGCCTTCTCGGCGCCCTCCTTGAGGCGCTGGAGGGCCAGGGGGTCCTTGCGCAGGTCCATGCCCTGCTCTTTCTGGAAGATCTCGACCAGGTGGTCGATGATGCGCTTGTCGAAGTCCTCGCCACCGAGGAAGGTGTCACCGTTGGTGGACAGGACCTCGAACTGATGCTCGCCCTCGATCTCGGCGATCTCGATGATGGAAATGTCGAAGGTGCCACCGCCCAGGTCGAAGACCGCGATCTTCTGGTCGCCGCGCTGCTTGTCCATGCCATAGGCCAGGGAGGCGGCGGTGGGCTCGTTGATGATGCGCTTGACGTCGAGGCCGGCGATGCGCCCGGCGTCCTTGGTCGCCTGGCGTTGGGAATCATTGAAGTAGGCGGGCACCGTGATGACGGCCTCCCGCACCTCTTCGCCCAGGTAGTCCTCGGCGGTCTTCTTCATCTTTTGCAGGATCTTGGCCGAGATCTCCGGCGGGGCCATCTTCTTGCCGTGGACCTCTACCCAGGCGTCGCCGTTATCGGCGCGGGCGATCTTATAGGGCACCATGCCCATGTCCTTCTTGACCACGTCGTCCTCGAAGCGGCGGCCGATGAGGCGCTTGATGGCGAAGAGGGTGTTCTGCGGGTTGGTGACCGCCTGACGCTTGGCGGACTGACCGACCAGGACCTCGTTGTCCCCGGTGAAGGCGACGATGGAGGGGGTGGTGCGATCGCCCTCCGCGTTTTCGATGACCTTGACCTTGTCACCCTCCATGATGGCGACGCAGGAGTTGGTGGTGCCCAAGTCGATACCGATGATTTTTCCCATGCTCAATGTTCTCCGAAACTGGTGGATGGCGCGCCGGGTGGGCGTGCCTGATGCCGCGGCAGATGGGGGGACCCCCCGCAGGTTTAAAGGCGGCAATCGGGTTAATGCGTGATTGGTTGACCCCGGTCAGGAAGCCTTGTGGCTCAGCTTGCCACCCAGCGCTCAACCGGCGCTGGAGACGATCACCAGGGCCGGGCGGACCAGACGACCGTTGAGGACATACCCCTTCTGGACGACGGTGGTCACGGTATTGGGCGGCACCTCGGCGCTGGGCTGGAGGGTCATGGCCTGGTGATACTCCGGGTTGAAGGGCTCCCCCCGGGGATCGAGCCGCTCGACGCCGAAGCGACTCATCACATCCGCCAGTTGCTTGAGGGTCAGGTCCGTCCCTTCCCGCAGGCTGGCCAGATCGGCCTTCTCGTTGCTGGCGGCCTCCAGGGCCAGCTCCAGGCTGTCGCGAACCCCCACCAGGTCCTTGACGAAGCTGTCGAGGGCGTATTTGTGGGCCTTCTCCAACTCGAGGGCATGGCGCCGGCGCAGGTTTTCCATCTCGGCGCGGGTACGCAGCAACTGGTCCCAGTGATCATCGGCCTTGGCGCGGGCGTCCTCCAGCAGAGCCGCCAGATTGACGCCCAACTGTTCACCGGCCCCGCCCGCCGCCTGGGGCCTGGCCGCACCCCCCTCGGCGCTCGACGCCGACGCGAACGGATTGGGCTCACTCGCCGGCGGCGCCTCGTCCGGGGCCGCGGCGTTGGCCGCGGGGTCGGCGGGCGGCGCGACCTGGGCGTCAGCCCTGACCTCGGTCTTCACCTCTACCCGGTAGTCGGACGCGGGGCCGGGGGCGGGGGCGTTTCCGCTGGGTGGTACCTGTTCCTCTGCCATTGCCATCATCACCTCCTGACCGGGATGCAAGGGGGCTAGCCTTCACCCCGGATCTGCACTTCAACCATGTTTGAGGGCGGCGCCGAGGAGGCGCGCCGTTACGTCGACGATCGGGATCACCCGCGGGTAGTTCATGCGCGCCGGGCCGATGACGCCCAGGACCCCGATCACCTTGCCATCGATGTGGTAGGGGGCGCCCACCAGGCTGCACCCGCCCAGGACCTCGTAACCCGACTCCTCGCCGACGAAGATCTGCACGCCTTCGGCCTCGATACAGCGATCCAGCAGGTGCAGGATCTGCCGCTTCTCGGTGAAGGCCTCGAAGAGTTGCTTGAGGCGCTCCAGGTTGGCGAGTTCGGCGAAATCCATGAGATTGGTCTGCCCCGCCACGTAGAGATCATCCTTGTCCTCGGCCACCTCCACCACCTGCCGGGCCAGATCCAGGGCCTGGCGTACCAGCCGGTCCAGGCGGTCGTGGGTGTGGCGCATCTCCTCCAGGAGCCGTTGCCGAACCTCGCGCATGTCTCGTCCCAGAAAGAGGGCGTTGAGGTAGTTGGCGGCCTGCTCCAGTTGCGAGGGGCTGTAGCGCTCATCGGTGTGGATGACCCGGTTGTGGACCTCGCCCTCGTCGGTCACCAGGATGGCCAGCACCCGGTCCCCGGAGAGGGGCAGGAACTCGATCTGGCGGAAGGCGTTGCGCTCGCGGCGCGGCAACATCACCACCCCGGCGAGACGGGTCACGCCAGAGAGAAGCTGGGAGGCGGTCGCGATCAGGGCCGCCGAGTCGTCCAGGGCGGCAAAGCGCCGGCGCATCTCGTCCACCTCATCCGCCGCGGGCGGTTTGACCGTCAGCAGGGTATCGAGGAAGAGGCGATAGCCCGATACCGTCGGCACCCGTCCCGAGGAGGTATGGGGCGAGGTCACCAGGCCCAGCTCCTCCAGGTCGGACATGACGTTACGGACCGTGGCCGGGCTCAGCTCCAGCCCCGTGTCCTTGGCCAGGGTACGGGAACCCACGGGCTGACCGTCGCGGATATACCGCTCCACCAGCGCCTTAAGGAAGTGCAAGGCCCGGTCACTGACCGGATTGTCAGTCTTCGCCGTCACTTTGCACCCTCGGAATCCCGACCTCGCGCGAACGCGCGTCCTCACCACCCGATTAGCACTCCCCTGGGGCGAGTGCTAAAGCCGTCAATTTAGGGATTGCCCGGCGGGCTGTCAAGGCAACCAGCGTTGTTAAGGACCCCGGGACTTTCGGCGATCATCAAGGCGACCAGCGTTGTTTACGACCCCGGGCCTTTCGGCGATCATCACCGCCATGAAAGCCCCCCTCATCCCCGTACCCTGCCCCTTCGCCACCATTGGCATCATCGCCAAGCAGGGCGAGACCGCCAAGACCCGCCAGGCCGTCCAGCATCTGGCGGGGTGTCTGCGCCAGCGGCGGCTCGCGGTCCGGTTAGACCCCCTGGCAGCGACCCTCACCGCCGAACCCGGCGACCTGACCCTGGAGCCCACCGCCATGGGGGGCGTCTGCGACCTGGTCATCACCGTCGGCGGTGACGGCACCCTGCTCGGCGCCGCCCGGGCCCTGGCCAGCTCGGGGGTCCCCCTGCTGGGGATCAACCTGGGGCGCCTCGGCTTCCTCGCCGACCTCCCGACCGATGCCCTCGAGACCTGCCTGGCCCCGATCCTGGCCGGTGAATTCGATGCCGAGGAGCGTTTCTTGCTCGCGGCGCGGGTCAACGGCGACCCGCCGCTCCTGGCCCTCAACGACGTCGTCATCCATAAATGGAACACGGCGCGCATGATCGAGCTGGAGACCCTGATCGACGGGGTCTTCGTCAACCGCCAGCGCGGGGACGGCATCATCGTGGCCACCCCCACCGGTTCCACCGCCTATGCCCTCTCCGGCGGCGGCCCCCTCATCCACCCGGCCCTGGACGCCATCGCCCTGGTGCCCATCTGCCCCCATACCCTCAGTAACCGGCCCCTGGTGGTGGCGGGCCACAGCCATATCGAGATTCGCGCCGACAGCGCCCACGACCAGGGCCACGTCATCGTCACCTGCGACGGCCAGGCCGACGTCTTTCTCACCGCGGACTCCAGCGTGCGGATCGAACGGGCGCCCCACCCGATCCGCCTCCTGCATCCCCGGGGGCACGATCATTTTCAGATCCTCCGCGCCAAGCTGGGATGGGCCGGTCATCCGGCGGGCCTGAATATCGATGTTGGCTAGCGAAAAAGAGGCACCCTCATGTTGAGCCACATCCTCATCCAGGACCTGGCGGTGGTCAGCACCCTGGAACTCGAACTGGGCCCGGGCATGACCGCCCTGACCGGAGAGACCGGGGCCGGCAAGTCCATCCTCATCGACGCCCTGGGCCTGGCCCTGGGCGACCGGGCCGACGCGGCCATGATCCGGGGCGGGCGCGAGCGGGCCGAGGTGGCGGCCAGCTTCGACCTGACCGCGGTACCCGCGGCCCGGGACTGGCTGGCGGAACAGGACCTGGCCGAGGAGGGTGATGGTGACGGCGACGGCGACAACAACTGCGCCATCCGCCGCGTCCTGCCCGCCAGCGGCCGCTCCCGGGCCTACATCAACGGCCGCCTCGCCAGCGGCACCCAGCTCCAGTCCCTGGGGGAGCGCCTGGTCGACATCCATGGCCAGCATGCCCATCAGTCCCTGCTGCGACCCGCCGCCCAACGGGACCTGCTGGACGGCTACGCCGGCCAGACCGGCCAGGTCCGGGAACTAGCCAGCCTCTTTCGCGACTACCGCGCCCGTGATGACCGGCTCCGCGCCCTGCTCACCCAGGGGGCGGAACGGGCGGCGCGCCTGGACCTGCTGCGCTTCCAGGTCGAGGAACTCGAAGGCCTGGGCCTGACGGCCCCGGATATCGAGGAACTGGACCGGGAGCAGCGACGCCTGGCCCACCTAGGCCTGCTCCAGGGCACCGCCGGTCGCCTCCTCGACGCCCTCTACGACGGCGAAGGCGCCCTGCGCGATCAACTGGGACGGGCGGAGGCCGAGCTGGACGGCCTCCTGAACTTCGACGAGCGCCTGGGGGAGGTCCGCGACCTGATCGCCGGGGCCGCCATCCAGGTCGAGGAGGCGGCCTCCGGGTTGCGTCAGTACCTGGATGGCCTGGACTTGGACCCAGCCCTGCTGGAGCAGGTCGAGGCCCGTCTGGCCCAGGTCCACGACCTGGCCAGGAAATACCGGGTCCTGCCCCACGAACTCCCGGAGACCCTGGAGCGCCTGCGCGGCGAACTCGCCGGACTGGAGGGGGACGAGGTCTCCCTGGACGTGCTGACCCGGGAACGGGACGGCGCCTGGCAGCGTTACCGGGACCGGGCCCTTGACCTCAGCGCCGCCCGGCAGGCCGCCGCCACCCGGCTGTCGGCCACCGTCTCCGCCGCCATGGCGGAGTTGGGCATGAAGGGCGGCCGCTTCGAGGTCCAGTTGACGCGCCTGGCGGAGGAGGCCGCCAGCACTCAGGGCCTGGATCGGGTGGAGTTCCTGGTCAGCGCCAACCCCGGCCAGCCCCTCCA
>WBZM01001424.1_pt1 | contig 23687 bp, 25 predicted proteins | sample 5204271 | NCBI WGS metagenome assembly WBZM01 (sample SAMN12344346, study PRJNA552823) | activated sludge metagenome | biome: Activated sludge suspended growth; feature: Nitrification reactor; material: Wastewater; isolation source: activated sludge from nitrification reactor of wastewater...
GCTGCACGTGCTGAAGGACGAGGGCCTGCCGATGCGCGTGCTGGTGGTCTCGATGTACCCGGAAGACCAGTACGCGATCCGCGCGCTGCGCGCCGGTGCCTTCGGCTACGTCAACAAGGGCGGCGATCCGGCGCTGCTGGTCACCGCGGTGCGCACCGTGGCGCAGGGCCGCAAGTACGTCACCCCGGAGATCGCGCAGATGCTGGTCGAGAGCCTGACGGCGCCGGTGGTCGAGAACTCGCACGAGAAGCTCTCCGACCGCGAACTGCAGACCCTCGTGCTGATCGCCTCCGGCAAGCGGCTCTCGGACATCGCCGAGGAGCTCAAGCTCAGCCCCAAGACGGTGAGCGTGTACCGGGCGCGCGTGCTGGAGAAGCTGTCTCTCGCGAACAACTCGGAACTGACGGTCTACGCGATCCGCAACGGCCTCGTGGGCCACTGATCCGGGGGGCGATGCCGGCCAACTGCGGCGTGCGTCACGCCGGGGTCGATGGCTTGCGCTCAAGGCGCCGGCCCGGAAGCCGAAAGCGGGGAAGATCGGGGGCATCCGCGTCGCCCGACGCCGTTGCGCCGCTCCACCGACCGAATGTTCGTCGTCGTCTGCATCGTCGAAACCGCCTTGCTGCTGTGGCTGGCCGGCGGCGTGGCCGCGCGTGCCGATGGCCGCGGCGCGCCGCTGTCGATGCTGGTGCGCACTGTCGGTGCAGTGCTGCTGGCCTCCGCCCTGTGGTGGCCGCCGCACCTGCTCCGCGCCGAGGGCTCACTGGTCGCGGGGGATGGCCCCTTGTCCCTGCTGGGCTGGCTGCCGGCGCTGGCGCTGGCCGGCGTGGCGCTGGCCACCGCGCAGGCGGTGGTGCGACGCTCGATCGCCGGCGCGCTGGCCGGCGTGGTGACCACGCTGGCGGCCGCGTACGGCTTCGCGATCCTGATGCTGCCCGGCCTGTTCAGGGTGGCGCCGATCGACCTGCCGGTCGGGGACGGCGTCGCCATCACCGTGCTGGCCCTCGGCTGCATCGCGCTCTTCCTGCCCCTGCGGCGGCCCCGCCTCGGCGAGGCGACGCGCCTCGGCGCCGCGCTGTGCGTGGCGGGCGTGGGCGGTCTGGCTCTCGGCCGCTTCATCGCCACCGACCTGAGCCTGCCGCAGGCCGCCTGGCACGAGTTCGTCGTGGCCGGCGTGCTCTGTGCGTTGGCCGCCGTGCTGCAGGCTGCGCTCGCCCAGACCTCCGCCACGGCCGCGCAGGCCCCGGCCGGCCGTGCCGGGCGCGTGCCCACCGTCGACGGCCTGACCGGCCTGCCGACGCGCCAGTTCTTCGAGCAGCGCCTGGCCTCGGCAGCCCGACGCTGCGAGAGCAAGAAGGCGCGCCTGGCGGTGCTGTTCGTCGACCTGGATGGCTTCAAGCCCGTCAACGACACCTATGGCCATGCCTGCGGCGACCGCGTGCTCGAGCAGGTCGGCAACCGGCTGCGCTCGATCACGCGTGGTGCCGACGTGGCCGCGCGCGTCGGCGGCGACGAGTTCCTGATGCTGCTGCCGGCCGTCAGCTCGCAGGATGCGGTCACGCGCGTGGCCAAGGCGCTGATCGAGCTGCTCAGCCGGCCCTACAAGGTCGAGGAGCGCGAGGTCAACATCTCCTGCTCGGTGGGCATCGCGCTGTACCCCGACGGCTGCAAGCCCTCCAAGCTGATCCCGCGCGCCGATGCGGCGATGTACGCCGCCAAGCGTGCCGGCGGCACGCGCCATGCGTTCTTCTCGCCCGAGATGGACCATGACGCGAAGCAGAACTTCGAGATGGTGCGTGACCTGCGCCGCGCCATCGCCAACAACGAGCTGGAGCTGTACTTCCAGCCCAAGATCGACGCGCGCAGCGGCCAGGTCACGGCCGCCGAGGCGCTGCTGCGCTGGAACCATCCCAAGCTGGGCATCGTGATGCCCAGCGAATTCATCCCGCTGGCCGAGCGCACCGGCCTGATCGGCGCGCTGGGCGACTGGGTCATCGAAGCGGCCTGCCGCCAGGCGCGCTCCTGGCGCGACAAGGGCCTGCGCATGCGCGCGGCGATCAACCTGTCGGCCAACCAGATGCGCCAGGACGACATCGTCGACCGCATCACCGAGGCGCTCAAGCGCCACAAGATCCGGCCCTCGCTGCTGACCTGCGAGATCACCGAGACGGCGGCGATGGAAGACACGCGCGCCACGCAGGAGGCCTTCCGGCGCTTCGGCGAGCTCGGCGTGCACCTGTCGATCGACGACTTCGGCACCGGTCACTCCAGCCTTGCGTACCTGCGCAAGCTGCCCGCCGAGGAGCTCAAGATCGACCGCATGTTCGTGCAGGACCTGGAGCACAGTGCCGACGCGCGCGCGGTGGTCGACGCGGTGGTCAAGCTCGCCCACGCGCTCGGCCTGAAGGTGGTGGCCGAAGGCGTGGAGAACCCGCGCCAGCACCAGATCCTCGCCGAGATGGGCTGCGACGAGCTGCAGGGCTTCCTGTTCGCGCGGCCGATGACGGCACGCGCGCTGCTGCTGTGGGCGCTGGGCGACCGCGGCGAGGCCTCGGTGTTCCGCAACTCGCTGTTCGGCGAGACACGCCAGACCTCGCGCCTGGCCACCCAGCCGGTCTCGGCCGGCGATTCGTTCAGCCAGGCCGCCTGAGCGGCGTCATCGCGTCGCGCGCCTGCGCACGCACTCCAGATAGCGTTCGCCGTCCGGCGGCAGGCCGCTCTTCTGCGAGGCCCAGATCATCTCGCCCAGGCACTCCATCACCTCGTGCTGCGCCTCGTGCGCCGAGCCGCGCTTGGCGGCGAGCAGTCCGAACGCCTGCTTGATGCCGCGCGGCTGGTCGATGGCCACCTGCTCGGTGATCGTCAGGTGCATCGACAGGTGCAGGAACGGATTCGTGCGGCCGCTCTCGACGTCGTAGACCGCGGCCAGCGCGGCCTCGAGGTCGTCGAGTTCGGCGTGGTACTCGGGGTGCTCGGCGATCCAGTCGGCGGCGAGGGTCTCCATCGGCGTCAGCGGCGTGCCCTCGCGGCGCTTGCGCTGCGTCTCGCAGAAGAAGCGCCGCACGTCGTTCTGGGAAGGGGCAAACATCGCACAATTGTCGCCTGATGACGGCATGGCAGGACTGGCCGCTGATCCACGACGCGGCCTTCTGGGCCCTGGCCGTGCCGGCGGTATTGATCATGGGGCTCTCCAAGAGCGGCTTCCTCGGCGGCTTCGGCGCGCTGGCGGTGCCGCTGATGTCGCTCGCGATTCCCGTGCCGCAGGCGGCGGCGATCATGCTGCCGCTGCTGCTGGTGATGGATGCCACCGGCCTTCAGCAGCTCTGGCGCCATTGCGATCGCGCACTGCTGCGCTGGCTGCTGCCGGCCGGCCTGCTCGGCACGGTGGTGGGCACGCTGCTGTTCGGTGTGCTGGCCACCTCCACCGTGGCCGGCGTGGTGGGCGCGCTGACGCTGCTCTTTCTCGCGCAGCGCCTGGCCTTCCCGCCGCGCGCCGACCATCCGCCGCCGCGGCGTTCGGTGGGCTTCGTGCTCGGCATCGCCTCGGGCTTCACCAGCTTCGTCGCGCATGCGGGCAGCCCGCCCTTCAACGCCTACGTGCTGCCGCTGCGGCTCGACCCGATGCGCTACGCCGCCACGGCCGCGGTGTTCTTCGCGGCGGTGAACCTGTCGAAGTGGATTCCGTATGCGTGGCTGGGCCTGATCGACGGGCGCAACCTGGCCACCTCGCTGGTGCTCATGCCGCTCGCGCCGCTGGGCGTGTGGCTGGGCATCCGTGCCACGAAGCGCATCGATCCGTCGTGGTTCTACCGCATCGCCTACACCGGCATGGCGCTCACCGGTGCGAAGCTGCTCTACGACGGGCTGAAGTGAGCCGCCTCACTTGGCGGCCGGCTTCTCGACGTAGCGTTCGATGCCCTGCGCATCCATGCGGTAGCTGCTCGCGCCCATGAAGGTGTCGGTGCGCAGCGTGTGCAGCGTGCCGTTCACCCACACCGTGTCCATCGAGCGGATGCCCTTGGCGGGCTCCCTCGGCTTGACGTGGATGATCTGGTTGGCCGGGGGCGGCGGCGAATGGATGCAGGCTCCGAAGTAGGGCACGAGCAGGAACTCCGTCATGCCGTTCTTGCCTTCCTCCAGCGGCACGATGTAGCCGGGGATGCGGATCGCCTTGCCCTCGAGCTTGTTGTTGACCGGCGCGTTGTCCCACACTTCGCGCATCTTCTTCAGCATCGCGGCGGCCTTGGGGTCGGCGTCGTTCAGCACGCCGAAGTTCATGTCCTTGAACTGCTTGAGCGGATCCCAGTCGGGCGGTACCAGTTCGTCCCAGGTGATCTCGGCGAAGGCGGTGGCGGGCGCTGCCGCGGCCGCCTTGGCGGCGGGCTTCGCCGCCGGCTTGTCCTGCGCCTGCGCGAGCGGCACGAGCAGCGCGACGGCGATCGAGGCGGTCAGCAGCGTCTTCATGGTGTGTTCCTTCAACTGCGAGGGGCCAGCCCGTCGGCCAGCGAGAGACGGTAGGCGCGCAGGCCCGGCACCAGGCTGGCCACCAGGCCGGCCGCCAGCACGGCGGCGAGCAACTGCCATTGAGAGGGCGTGGGCAGCCCGAAGTTCAGCGTGACGCCATAGTGCGCCTGGATCCACGGCCCCGCCAGCGCCACCAGCGCGATGCTGGCCAGCGCGCCCAGCGCCACGCCGGCGAACGTGACCAGCGCTCCTTCGATGGCCAGCAGCAGCAGCACGTGGCGCGGCGCGGCGCCCACGGCGCGCAGCACCGCGAGCTCGCGCCGGCGCTCCTCCAGCCCGGCCAGCACGGTGGCCACCAGGCCGGCGAGGCTGACCAGCGCCACCAGGCCGGAGAGCGCGAGCAGCAGCTGCTCGCCCACGCCGACCACGGCCCACAGCTCGTCGAGCGCCACGCCGGGCAGCACCGCCATCAGCGGCTCGCCCTCGTACTCGTTGACGAAGCGCTGCACGTTGAACACCGCCGCGCGACCCTTGAGGCCGACCAGTGCCGCCGTCACCTGCTTGGGCTCGAGGTCGAACTTGCGCGCCTGGTCGGCCGGGATCGCCAGGCCCTTCATCGGCACGCCGGCCGACCAGTCGAGGTGGATCGCCTCGAGCGCCTGCAGGCTGATGTGCACCGTGCGGTCCACCGGCGTGCCGGTGCGCGCGAGGATGCCCACCACGGTGAAGGGCTTGTCCGCGTGCTCGCTGCCGGGCAACGTGCCGCTGCCGTGCGAGAGCACGAGGTGGTCGCCGAGGCGGTAGTGCAGCCGCTCGGCCACCTCGGCGCCGAGCACCGCGCCGTACAGGCCGTCGAGGTCGCCGCTGAAGGGCGTGCCCTGGGCGAGCGCGAGGTTCTGCTGGTCGCCGTAGCGGAAGCGCTCGAAGTAGTCGCGCGTGGTGCCCAGCACCGGGAAGCCGCGGTGCGAATCGCCCAGCGAGAGCGGCACCACCCAGGCCACGGCGCGGTGCGTCGCGAGCGCGCGCACGCTGTCCATGCGGATGGTGTTGGTGGCGCCGCCGAGGCGGAACACCGCGTAGAGCATCAGCTGCACCGGCCCCGTGCGCGCGCCGACCACGAGGTCGGTGCCGCTGACGGCGCTGGTGAAGTTCTCGCGAACGTCCAGCCGCACGCGCTCGAAGCTCATCAGCAGCAGCGTGGCCAGCGCGATGGCCAGCACCACCAGCGACAGCGTGCCGCGGCGGTTCCAGCCGCTCGCCGCCGCGAGGCGCAGCAAGCCGCTCACGCCGAGGTCTCCAGCGGCGCGCGGTTCAGCGCCAGCAGCGAGAGCACGCGGTCGAAGCGCGCCGCGAGCCGCTCGTCGTGGCTCACGAACACCAGCGTGCTGCCGCTGGCACGGCATTCGCCCAGCAGCACGTCCATGAAGCCGTCGCGCAGCGCAGCGTCGAGCGCGGAGGTCGGCTCGTCGGCGATCACCACCTCGGGCGCACCGATCAATGCGCGCGCCGCGGCCACGCGCTGCTGCTGGCCCACCGAGAGCTCGCGTGCCGGCCGTCTCCATGCCGGCTCAGGCAGGCCTACGTGCTGCAGCAGCGTGCGGGCCTGCGCCAGCGGCGAGCCGCTGCGCTGCGTGGCGCGCTGCGTGCGCAGTGTCGAGAAGCGGCAGCCCAGCAGCACGTTGTCGACCACCGGCAGCCAGGGCAGCAGGTTGAACTGCTGGAACAGGTAGCCGACATGGTCGGCGCGGTGCCGGTCGCGCGAGGCACCGGAGAGCTCCGCCCAGCAGCGGCCGGCGAGTGCGACGCGGCCTTCGCGCGGCAGCAGCACGCCGGCCAGCAGCGACAGCAGCGTGCTCTTGCCGCAGCCGCTCGGGCCGTGCAGGAACACGGCCTCGCCGGCGGCGATGTCGAGCGCATCGATCACGATCGCGTCGTGCGTGGCGCGCGGCCACGCGAAGCGCAGGTCGCGAACTTCCAGCACTTCAGCGCGGCAGCGCGATGCGCTGCGCGGTGCGTGTCAGCGCGAAGCTGCGCTGGCCCTTGGGCGCGGCCACCTGCACGTCGAGCCGGCTCAGGCGCGGGAAGGCCTTGAACAGGCCGACGTCGACGAAGGCCGGCGCGCTGCGGCACTGGAAGACGAAGTCGCCGTCGAGGTCGCCGTGGCCGTCGTCCTTCGCGGCTTCGGCAGCGCCGAGCCCGAGCGGGGCCGAGCGCAGTTCGACCGACGTGGCCTTGCAGCCCGCCGCCGCGTCGATGACGAACAGCGTGTCGGCCGCGCGCAGCGCCGCGACGGCGGCCGACGCGGCGCGCCTCTCCGCATCGTTTCGCGGTGCGCGTTCGAACCCGAGCAGGCTGTCCAGCGGCGTCTCGAGGCTCAGGCTCAACGTGGTGCCGTCGAGCGCGACGTCGAGTTTCGCGGCGCCGTGCTCGTGCGGTTTGCCGGCCCCGGCCGAAGCGACGAGGGCGGCGGTGGACAGGAGAACGGCAAGTCGCTTCATCGGGCCTCCAGCGCGCCCAGCAGCGCGTCGATGTTGTGGGTCATCAGCTTCAGGTAGGTGTCCGGCCCGCGGCCAGGCAGCGCGAGCGCATCGGAGTAGAGCGTGCCGCCCACGCGCGCGCCGGTTTCCTGCGCGATGCGATCGATGCTGCGCCGGTCGGTGATGTTCTCGAGGAAGAGCGCGCGTGCGTCGTGACGGCGCACCTCGCGGATCACGCCGGCCACGCTGGCGGCCGAGGCTTCGCTCTCGGTGGTCCAGCGGCGCGGAGCGATGAAGGTCACGCCATAGGCGTCGCCGAGGTAGCCGAAGGCATCGTGCGTGGTCACCACGCGGCGCTGCTCTCGCGGGATCGCCTCGAAGGCGCTACGTGCCCGCGTGTCGAGGGCCGACAGGCGCGCGGCGTACGCTCGTGCGCGAGCGTCGATGGTGGCGGCCTGCGCGGGCGCCGCGGCCGCCAGCGCGGAGCGCAGGTTCTCGACGTAGCGCTGCGCATGGGCGAGGCTCTGCCACGCATGCGGGTCGACGGCCGGGCCGGCACGACGCGGCTCGATGCCGCGGCTGGCCTCCACCACCGGCCCGCGGTAGCCCGAGGCACGCACCAGGCGTTCGATCCAGCCCTCGAAGTGCAGGCCGTTGACGATCACCAGGTCGGCGCGCGCGAGCCGCTGCGCATCGGCCGGCGTCGGCTCGTAGACATGCGCATCGGCGTTCGGCCCGACCAGCGCGTGCACCTGCGCGGCGTCGCCGGCGACTTCGCGTGCCATGTCGGCGAGGATCGAGAAGCTCGCCACCACCTGCAGCGGCTTGGTCGGCTGCGCGTGCAGCGGCAGGGCGGCGCTCAACGCGGCGAGGGCGAGAAGGGCGCGGCGGGCAGGCGTCATGGCGGTCAGGCGGCGCGGTGCGCGCGCAGGGCGATGCGGCGCGCCAGCAGGCTGTCGTGGCGGCCAGCCAGCAGCGAGACGACGTAGCCGAGCCCGGCCAGCAGCACGATCGCCGGCCCCGAGGGCAGCTGAAGGTGGTAGCTCAGCAGCAGGCCGCCGGCTGCGCTCGTGAGCGCGATCAGCGCGGCCACGCCGGCGAGGCTCCAGACCTCGCGGGCCCAGAATCGCGCGGCGGTGGCCGGCAGCATCATCAGACCCACGGCCATCAGCGTGCCCAGCGCCTGGAAGCCGGCCACGAGGTTGAGCACCACCAGGCCGAGAAAGACGAAGTGCAGCGTGCGTTCCGCGCCGCCCACCGAACGCAGGAAGCCGGGGTCGACGCTGGCCACGAGCAGCGGCCGGTAGAGCGCCGCCACCGCCAGCAGCGTGACGCTCGCAACGCCGGCCACGCCCATCAGCGCAGCATCGTCCACCGCGAGGATGCTGCCGAACAGCACGTGCATCAGGTCGACCGGCGTGCCGTGCGTCGAGACGATCAGCACGCCCGCGGCCAGGGCGATCAGGTAGAAGGCCGCGAAGCTGGCGTCCTCGCGCTGCGTGGTCACCTGCGCCACCCAGCCGGCCAGCACCGCCACCAGCAGCGCCGCGGCCAGACCGCCGGCACCCATCGCCGTCAAGGAGAAGCCGGCCAGGGCGAAGCCGATCGCCGCGCCAGGAAGCACGGCATGCGCCATCGCATCGCCCATCAGGCTCATGCGGCGCAGCACCAGCAGCGTGCCCATCGGCGCGCTGCCGAGCGCGAGCGCCACGCAGGCCACCAGCGCGCGGCGCATGAAGCCGAACTCCACGAAGGGCTGGACGAACAGCTCGAAGAGGCCCATCGTGTCAGGCCCGTTCGCACACCGGCGCGGTTTCGTCCCAGCCCTCGGCCATGCGGCGCGCCCGGGCGAGGGTGGCGGGGCGCAGCACCTCGGGCGTCGCGCCCCAGGCCACCACCTCGCGGGCCAGCAGCAGCGCCTGCGGGAAATGCTCGCGCACCAGTTCCATGTCGTGCAGCACTGCCACCACGGTGCGGCCCTCGCGGTGCCAGCCATGCACCACGCGCAGCAGGTCGGCGCAGGTGCGCGCATCGACACCGTTGAAGGGCTCGTCGAGCAGGATGAGCCGCGCGTCCTGCAGCAGCAGGCGCGCGAACAGCACACGCTGGAACTGGCCGACCGAGAGCTCGCCGATGCGGCGCGCCTCGAAGCCGCCGAGTCCGACCGCAGCGAGCGCCTCGCGCGCCTTCGCGACCTGCGCGGTGTCGAGCGCGCCGAAGGCGCCGCGGCGCGGCCAGTGGCCCAGCGCGACGAGGTCGAGCACGCCGATCGGAAAGCTGCGGTCGATGTGCGACTGCTGCGGCAGGTAGGCGATGCGGCCGGCGAGTTCCGGCGCGATCTCGATGCGGCCGGCGTTGATGGGCAGGCGGCCGGCCAGCGCGTCGAGCAGGCTGCTCTTGCCGGCGCCGTTCGGGCCGATCACCGCCGTGAGCGAGCCGAGCGCCAGCTCGCCATTGAGGTGATGCACCGCCGGGTGGCGCTGGTGCGTCACCGTCAGGTCGACGAGGCGGACGGCGGGGTGGCTCATGCGGCCAGGTCCGTCAGCGCCCAGGCCACCGCAGCCCAAAGCAACGCTATGGCCGCCAGTGCCGCGCCGATGCGGGCCCCGGCGCCGAGCATCAGCACGCTGGGGCCGCCGAGCGCCGGCTGCAGCGCCGGCGCGGCGTCGTGCAAGTGGACATGGGCGTGCTCCGCCGGGCCGTGGTGGCCGTGGTCGTGGTGGGCATGGCCGTGGTTCATGCCGCTGCCCCTGCGCACTCGGCACAGCGGCCGCGCAGCGTCAGCTCGTGCTGCTCCACCTGGAAGCCGGCCGGCGCGAGGCGCTCGATGCCGCCCGGGCAGGCGTGGATCGGGAACACGCGGTCGCACACGGTGCAGTGGAAGTGGTGGTGATGGTGCGCCGCGCCGCGCGCATGGGCGTGGTGGCAGGGCGCCTCGAAGCGCGCCGGCTGGCCGGGCAGGTCGACCTTCACCACCTGCGCCTCCTCGTGCAGCACGCGCAGCTGGCGGTAGACGGTGGAAAGGTTCAGCGTCGGCACCTCGGCGCGCGCCAGCTCGAGGATCTCGGCCGGCGCCAGCGAACGGCCGCTGTCGGCCAGCGAGCGCAGCACGGCGTCCTTCTGGCGGGTCTGGCGGGTGATCTGGCGGGGGGGCGGGCGGGATTCCATCGCGGTTGGCATCTTATTGCAAATGCACTTGCATTTGCCGTGCCAGCCCGGATGCCCCATCGCGGGGCCCGGGAATGCGTCAGGTCAGGCCGCGGTGCTGGTTGGCGGCCTCGCGCTCGCGGGCGAACTGCTCCTCGAGCTGCTGGCGGCCCTGCTTGGCGATGGCAATCAGCTGCGCCTCGTCGCCCGAGTGCGGGCGCATCTGCTCGACCAGTTCCACGTTGTGCTGCCGGAAGCGCAGCGCCAGCGTGCGCGCCTGGTGGCGCTGCAGGCCGAGCGCCTCCAGCGCACTGCGGCCGCTCATCAGCGCGGAGTCGAGCGTCTCGCGTTCGACGGCCTCGATGCCGAGGTTGCGCAGCTGGTAGTAGTGCGAGACGTTCCGCGCCCGCGCCACGATGGTGAGATGGGGGAAATGCTCGCGCACGAGCTTCGCCACCGCCACGCTCTGCTCGACGTCGTCGATGGCCAGCACGAACAGCTTCGCCGTCTCGGCGCCGGCGCCGCGCAGCAGGTCGAGCCGGGCGGCGTCGCCGTAGTAGACCTTCCAGCCGAAGCGCCGGATCGCCTCGACCTGCTCGGCGTCGTGCTCCAGCACGGTGGCCGAGAAGCCGCTCGCGTACAGCAGGCGGCCGACGATCTGCCCGTAGCGGCCGAAGCCCGCGATGATCACCGGCACGCTGTGGCCATCGTCGATGCGGTCGTAGTCCGCGGCACGATCCTGCGCGGCATGGCGGCGTGCCCACAGGCGGTCGGAGGCGAGCAGCAGCAGCGGCGTCAGCAGCATCGACAGTGCCACCGCGGCGACCAGCAGCGAGGAGGTCGGCGTGTCGATCACGCCGGCCGTGGCGGCGGTCTGGAACACCACGAAGCCGAACTCGCCGCCCTGCGCCAGCAGGATCACGAAGGGCCCGCGCTCGCGCGACGGAATCGGCATCGTGCGGCCCATGACCCACAGCACCGCGGCCTTGAGGAGCAGGAATCCGATCACGATGGCGGCCACGCGCAGCGGCTGAGCCAGCACCACCGCGAAGTCGATGCTCATGCCCACCGCGATGAAGAACAGGCCGAGCAGCAGGCCCTTGAAGGGCTCGATGTCGGTCTCCAGCTCGCGGCGGTACTCGCTCTCGGCCAGCAGCACGCCGGCCAGGAAGGCGCCCAGCGCCATCGACAGCCCGACCGACTGCATCAGCGCCGCGGTGGCCACCACCAGCAGCAGCGAGGCGGCGGTGAAGATCTCCGGCGTGCGGCTGCGCGCGATCCAGCGCAGCGCCGGGCGCAGCAGCAGCCGGCCGCCGAGCACGATGATCGCGATCACGCCGGCGGCCTTGGCCGCGCCCCACCAGCCGCCGCCTTCTTGCGCCGCGCCAGCAGCGGCCAGCAACGGCACGAAGGCGAGGATGGGGATGGCGGCCACGTCCTGCAGCAGCATCACGCTGAGCACGCCCTGGCCGGAGTTCGTGGCCATCAGGTTGCGCTCGGCCAGCACGCCCAGGCCGATCGCGGTGGAGCTCATCGCCAGGCCCAGCGCCGCCACCAGCGCGACGTGCCAGTCGACGCCGAAGGCCACGCCCACCGCCGTCATCAGGGCGGCCGAGCCGGCCAGCTGCACGCTGCCCCAGCCGAAGATCGGCCGACGGAGCGCCCACAGCCGGCGCGGTTCGAGCTCGAGGCCCACGAGGAACAGCATCAGCACCACGCCGAACTCGGCGAAGTGCAGCATTTCCTGGGGATCCGACACCAGCTTCAGGCCCCAGGGGCCGATCACGATGCCGGCGGCCAGGTAGCCGATGATCGAACCGAGGCCCAGCGCCTTGGCCAGCGGCACCGCCGCCACGGCGGCGGCGAGGTAGACGAGGCTGCCGAGCAGCCAGCCGCCGTGTTCCATCAGGGCCGCTCCTCGGCCAGCGCCGGCCGCGCGTCGGTAGGCACCTCGCAGGCCACGCACTCGGGCAGCTCGTCGATCTCGGGCCAGCCGGGCCAAGCCGCGAGGCGCTCGGCATAGAGCTCCGCATGGGCGGCCACCTCGGCATCGGTCGCGTGGTGGGCGCCGTGCAGCAGCAGCGGCGGCAGGAAACGCATGCCGCACAGCGCCGCGGTCTGCTCCATCGGAGGCAGGAACGCGTCGAAGAAGTAGCGGTTGTAGCCCTGCGGTTGGTAGGCCTCCTGCGAGCCGCCGGTCGAGAGCGCCAGCCACAGGTCCTTGCCGCGCAGCGCCTCGCCACCCGGGCCGTAGGCCCAGCCGAAGGCCAGCACCTCGTCGAGCCAGAGCTTGAGCAGCGGCGGCAGCGAGTACCAGTGCACCGGGCACTGCCACACGAGCAGCCGCGCGGCGGCCAGGCGCGCGCGCTCGGCCGCGGTGTCGATCAGGTAGTCGGGGTAGCGGGCGTAGAGGTCGAGCACCTCGATGCGCCCGCCCGAGGCGGCCGCGGCCGCCTGCGCCGCGCGCATCATGGCCCGGTTCACGCGCGACTGCTCCATTTGCGGATGGGCCACCAGCACCAGCACCTCGGGGGCGCCAGGGGGGCCGGCGGGGCGGTCGGCAGGGGAGGAAGCGTCGGGTTGCAAGGGATGGGGCGGGGTTCGGGCTTGCCGCTACCATAACCGCAAAGCCCGACCCAGACAGACAACAAGCCAGGACGGAGGTCCCGATGCCGGTGATCGTGGTGGCCAATCCCAAGGGAGGCGTGGGCAAGAGCACGCTGTCGACCAACCTCGCGGGGTATCTCGCCTCGCGCGGGCATGCGGTCATGCTCGGCGACGTCGATCGCCAGCAGTCTGCGCTGACCTGGCTGTCGCTGCGCCCGCCGCAGCTGCCCGCCATCGGCACCTGGGACACGCACGGCGAGATCGTGCGCCCGCCCAAGGGCACCACGCACGTGGTGCTCGACACGCCGGCCGGCCTGCACGGCAAGCGCCTCGACGAGGTGATGAAGCTGGCCGACAAGGTGATCATCCCGATCCAGCCGAGCATCTTCGACATCCACGCGACGCACGCTTTCGTCGCCGAGCTGCGCGCGCACCGCCGCAGCGACAAGGTGAAGATGGGCATCGTCTGCATGCGCGTGCGCGAAGGCACGCTCTCGGCCGATCACCTGCGTGCCTTCATCGAGAAGCTGCAGGTGCCTCTGGTCGGGCAGTTGCGCGACACGCAGAACTACGTGCACCTCGCGGCGCACGGCCTCACGCTGTTCGACGTGACCTCGTCCCGCTTCGAACGTGACCACGCACAATGGAAGAGCATCACGGAGTGGATCGACGCATGAGGCAATTCGGATCGCTGGAGGAACTGGGGCGCGAACTGGGCCAGGTGGTGGGCACGAGCGAGTGGATCACCATCACGCAGCAGGCGATCGACGAGTTCGCCCATGCCACCGGCGACCTGCAGTGGATCCACGTCGACCCGGTGCGGGCGGCCCAGGGGCCATTCGGCACGACCATCGCGCACGGCTTCCTCACGCTCTCCCTGCTGCCGCAGATGGGCGAATCGGCGATCTCGCTCGGCGGCGTGCGCATGGGCGTCAACTACGGGCTCAACAAGGTGCGCTTCCCGGCCCCGGTGCCGGTGGGCAGCCGGCTGCGCGGCCACTTCAAGCTGACCGGCTTCGAGCCGATCGAGGGCGGCGCGCAGATCACCTTCGAGGTCACGATGGAGCGCGAAGGCTCGAGCAAACCGGTGTGCGTGGCCGAGTCGCTGTCGCGCCGATACGTCTGAGGAGTACATCGCCATGAAGGTCCTGCTGATCGACGACCACCCGCTGATCCTCTCGGCGCTCAAGACGGTGATCCAGGGCCTGGGCGACGACGTGCGCGTGGTCGGCGCGGCCAGCGCCGCCGAGGCGCGCGGCGTGCTCGCCGCCGACCCCGACTTCGACCTGGTGCTGCTCGACCTGGCGCTCGGCGACGCACATGGCTTCGACGTGCTCGTCGAGTTCCGCGCCCAGTACCCGGCCGTGCCGGTGGTGGTGGTGTCGGCCTCCGACCGCAGCAGCGACGTGATCCACGCCATCGACCTCGGCGCAATGGGCTTCGTGCCCAAGCGCGCCAGCAACGACATCCTGTTCGAGGCGCTCAACGTGGTCATGTCCGGCGGCATCTACGTGCCGCCGATGACGCTGCGTTCGCCCGACGACGCGCCGGCGCCGGCGCCGGCCGCGGCCGGCAGCGTGCCGCAGGCGCTGAACGTGGTGCGCGAGCAGGCCGAGGCCGGCGAGGTGCAGAAGCCGCCGCCGCTGGCGTCGCTGGGCCTCACGCCGCGCCAGACCGACGTGCTGGCGCTGCTGCTGCAGGGCAAGCCGAACAAGCTGATCGCGCGCGACCTCAACCTCTCCGTCGAGACGGTGAAGGACCACGTCGCCGCGGTGCTGCGCGCGCTCAACGTCAGCTCGCGCACGCAGGCCGTTCTGGCGGTCAGCCAGATGACGCACCAGGGCGGCCTGCCCACATGGCGCAACCCGGCGCGCTGAACGTCGCCGCCGCCGACGCCGAAGCGCCCGCGGCGCGGCCGCACTCGGCGCTCGGCGAGGAGGTGCTCGCCGCCTTCGACTACACCGCCGCCACGCTGGCCGGCCTGGCCGCCGGCTTCGGCATGCTGCTGCTGCTGTTCTGGAGCACGGCGCCGTGGTCGGTGCTGCTGCCCTGGGCGCTGCTGTTCGTCGGGCTGTGGGCGGTGCGCATCTGGCTCGCGCTGTCGTTCCGCGGCACGCTGCGCCGCGAGGGCATCGCCGACTGGCAGCGCTGGCGGCTGCGCTGGAACCTGCTCACGCTGTGCTCGGCCGGTGCCTGGGGACTGTCGGGCTGGCTGTTCTACCAGCGCGGCCTGGGCATCCAGCAGACCGGGCTGATCCTGGTGATCTACACCTTCTGCATCGCGGCGGTGCCTGTGCTCTCCAACCAGCCGCGCATGTTCATCGCCTACGTGGCGATCTGCTTCGCGCCGCTGATCGGCCGCATCGCCACCGGCGGCGAGGCGCACAGCCTGCGCCTGGCCGGCATGCTGGTCATCATCATCACGCTGACCACGCTGCTGGCGCGCAACTACCGGCAGGCGCTGCAGCGCGTGATCGAGCTGAAGCTGCGCGCCGACAGCCTGCTGGAGGAACTGCGCATCGAGAAGCGCGCCGCCGAGGACGCGCGCCGCGAGGCCGAGGTGGCCAACCGTGCCAAGACGCAGTTCTTCACCGCCGCCAGCCACGACCTGCGCCAGCCACTGCACGCCATGGGCCTGTTCGCCGAGGCGCTGCGCCAGCGTACCCACGAGCCCGAGGTGGCGCACCTGGTGAACAGCATCAATGCCTCGGTCGATGCGCTCGAGGGCCTGTTCTCCGAACTGCTCGACATCACCCGCATCGACGCCGGCGGCGTGGAGGTGCGGCCGCAGCACTTCGAGTTCGAGGACATCCTGCGCAAGCTGCGCCTGCACTACGAACCCACCGCCTTCGAGAAGGGCCTGGCGCTGTCTCTGCGCGGCGGGCGACGCGCGGTCTACGCCGACCCGCTGCTGGTCGAACGCATCGTGCGCAACCTGGTGAGCAACGCGATCCGCTACACCAACGACGGCGGGGTGCTGGTGGCCGCCCGCGCGCGCGGCGGCAAGGTGATCGTGCAGGTGTGGGATTCGGGCCTGGGCATCCGCGCCGAGGAGCAGGCCAGGGTGTTCGAGGAGTTCTACCAGGTGCCCAACACGCCGGCTGTGGCGCCCCACCAGCGCAAGGGCCTGGGCCTGGGGCTGGCGATCGTCAAGCGCCTGGCCGACCTGATGGGCGTGCCGATCACGCTGCGCTCGCAGCCGGGGCGCGGCACGGTGTTCACGCTGGAGTTGCCGGCCGGCGAGCGGCCGAAGCCGCAACTCGGCAGCGCCGCGCGGTCGGGACTGCCCGGCCTGACGCTCGCCGGGAAGCGGATCGTGGTGGTCGAGGACGAGCCGGCCGTGCGCAGCGGGCTGGAGGTGCTGCTGCAGGGTTGGGGGGCGACACTTCACTCGTTCGACGGCGTGGCCGAGTGCGAGGACTGGGCGGCCGATGCCGCGGCCCCACGGCCCGACCTGTGCATCGTCGACTACCGGCTCGAGCAGGGCCGCAACGGCGTCGAGGCGATCGTCGCGCTGCGCGCGCGATTCGGCGCGTCACTGCCGGCCATCGTCGTGACCGGCAGCACCATGAGCACGCTCGACAAGGAGGCTCACGAGAAGGACTTCCACCTGCTGCTCAAGCCGGTGGTGCCCAACAAGCTGCGGGCCATGATCGCCTTCAAGCTGAGCGTCAGGGCCGCCTGATGCCCCCTTGGCGGGCGCCGGGCCGCCCCAAGCCTGCCGAGCAACCCGCCTGGCGGGTGGCGCCGGTCCCCCGGCGCCGGGTGCTCCAGTCAGGCCGGCTCGTAGGCCAGGCGCACGTAGATCGGCGCGAAGGCTTCGGCCTGGGTGATCTCGAGCAAACGCTCGCGCGCGAGCTCGAGCATCGCGATGAAGGTCACCACCAGCACCTGCGGGCCGCGCGAGGTGTCGAACAGGTCCTCGAACAGCGCGAAGCGCCGGCCCTGCAGGCGGCGCAGCACGATGCTCATGTGCTCGCGCACGCTGAGCTGCTCGCGCGTGATGGTGTGGTGCTGGTTGAGCTTGGCGCGCCGGAGGATGTCGGCCCAGGCGGCGCGCAGGTCGTCGGGGTCGACGTCGGGGAAGCGCGGCGAGAGTGACTGCTCGATGGTCACCTGGGCGCGCAGGAAGTCGCGGCCGAGCAGCGGCAGCATGTCCAGCTTGGCGGCGGCGAGCTTGATCTGCTCGTACTCGATCAGGCGGCGCACCAGCTCGGCGCGCGGATCCTCGGGCTCCTGGCCGTCCTCGGTCTTCTTGGGCGGCAGCAGCATGCGCGACTTGATCTCGATCAGCATCGCGGCCATCAGCAGGTACTCGCTGGCCAGCTCGAGGTTGGTGGCGCGGATCTGGTCGACATAGGCGAGGTACTGGCGCGTGACGTCGGCCAGCGGGATGTCGAGGATGTTGAAGTTCTGCTTGCGGATCAGGTACAGCAGCAGGTCCAGCGGGCCCTCGAAGGCCTCCAGGAACACCTCCAGCGCATCCGGCGGGATGTAGAGGTCCTGCGGCATCGCGAAGAGCGGCTCGCCGTACAGGCGCGCCACCGCGACGCTGTCCACCACGGCGGGCGGCAGCGCCTGGACGTCGGCCGTGGGCGGTGGCATGTCGGGCACCTCGGGTGCCGCGCTGTCCGGGATCATCGACCGCACCAGGCTCAGTGGCCCTGGGTGTGGTAGACGTAGGGCTGCTGCGGCACGCGCGCGGCGCGGTACTCGGCCTGCGCCTCGCGGTCGATGGCCTTGTCCCAGAGCAGGGCGCGGCCCGCCTGTTGTTCCTGGTCGAGGGTGGGACGCTGCGCCTTCAGCTGTTCGATGAAGGTCGTCACGTCGGACTTGTAGGGTTTCCAGAAGAGCGGCATGGCGGAGATTTTATCCGCCCGCCCCGGACGAGCGCCTTACGCCTCGACGCGCCTCAGGTTGCGCGCCCCGGCGAAGAACTGGTGCGGCTCGCCCAGCAGCCATTTGGCCAGTTCGTCCAGCCGCGTGGAACCCACCTCGAGCGCGGGCAACTCCAGCGTGACGGTCTCGAAGCCGTCGAAGTTGATCACCTTGAACGGCAGGATGGCGCGGTCGTGGTCGGGTGTCACCGTGATGGCGAAGGCGAAATCGACCAGCATCTCGTAGCGCATCTCCTGCAGCTTGTTGTTGTCGGGGTTGCGCACGGCCTGCGCGTGCACCGGTGCGTTGGCCTGGCGCAACTTCGCGTCGATCTTCTCGATGTCGGGCAGGAAGTCCTTGGTGAAGGCAAGCTTCTGACCCGTGCGCAGGCGCCCGTGCAGCGAGATCGTCTCGTAGACGTCCTGCCCGCGCAGCTTGCGGCGGCGAGCGTCGACCTTGAGGTCGACCATCGGGAGCTGGTCGAAGCTCGTGCGCCGATCCAGCACGTAGCGCGTCCTGGAAACCGGCTTGAGCACCTCGAGCTGGCGGATCAGCGTGTCGAAGTAGCCGAAGACGGTCTTGCTGGCGGCCTCGGCGAGCAGCGCATTGCGCTCGAGGGCGGCCGTGTCGGTGGCCTGGCCGGCCTTGGCGGCTTCGGCCTGGCGCTTGAGGTCGTCGAGAAATCCCACAGTCGGCGCATGCACTCGTGATGACGCGGGCGAGGATAGCGCAGCCTCCCGCGGTGACCGTCATCGAAAAGGGGGGGTGCCTCTGCCAAGATGGCCGCATGACGGAGATCGAGCTGAAGTTCCAGGTGCCCGAAGGGGCCGCCGCGGCCGTTCGGGCCGCCGTGGCGGGCCGCGGGGCCACCGCGCGCACGCTGCGCCTGCAGGCGGTCTACTTCGACACCGCCGATGGCCGGCTCGCCGCCGCCGGCGTGGCCCTGCGCCTGCGCCGCGAGGGCGGCCGCTGGGTGCAGACGCTCAAGGCCACGGGTGCCGATGCGATGACACGCCTCGAGCACGAGGTGCCGCGCCGCGAACGCAGTGCCGCCACGCCGCTGCCCGAGCTCGCGCTGCATGCCGGCACGCCGGCCGGCGCGCGCCTGGAAGCGGTGCTGGCCGAGGTGCCCGGCGCCACGCTCGTCTGCCGCTACCGCACCGACATCCGCCGCACCCAGCGCGAGCTGCGTCACCCCGGCGCGCTGCTGGAGCTCGCCTTCGACGAAGGCCGCATCGAGGCTGGCGATGCCGTGCTGCCGGTGTGCGAGCTGGAGATCGAGCTGCTGCGCGGCGACCCGGCGGCGCTGCTGTCGGCCGCGGCGACGTGGGTGGCAAGACACGGGCTGTGGCTCGACGTGCGCAGCAAGGCCGAGCGCGGCACGCTGCTGGCGACGGGGCGTTCTGCCGCGTCGCCGCGCAAGGCCGTGGCGATCGCGCTCGAACCGCAGCTCGCGGTCGGCGTCGCCCGGCGCCTGGTGCTGGGCGAGTGCGTTCAGCAGGTGCTGGCCAATGCGGGCCAGATCGCCAGCGGCGAGTTCGAGGACGATCACGTGCACCAGCTGCGCGTCGGGCTGCGGCGCCTGCGCAGCGGGATCGCGCTGTTCGCGCCGGCCCACGCGGCGCCCGATCCGCTCGCCGACGGCGCAGCCGTGCTGTTCCGCGCGCTCGGCGCGGCGCGCGACCGGGCGGCCGTCGCCGGTCCGACGCGTGCGCAGCTCGCGGCGGCGCTGCAGGCGCAAGGACTCGCGCTCGCCGCGCCCGAATGGCCGGCGGCCGTCGGGCCGGATCCATTGCAGATGCTGCGAGCGCCGGCCACGCAGGCCTGGCTGCTGGAGGCGTTGCGTGCCGGGCTGCCCGACGCCGCACCGGACGTCGAGCCCGTCGGCCCACGGCTCGACGAGCGACTCGCCGCGTGGCACCGCAAGGTGAAGCGCGATGCCGGGCGCTTCGCGACGCTCGACGAGGCCGCGCGGCATCGCCTGCGCAAGCGCATCAAGCGGCTGCGCTACGGCCTCGAGTTCGCGCGCGGCTGCCTCGGTGCGAAGAAGTCGGCCCGTCTGCTCGCGGCGCTGGCCGAGGCGCAAGCGCAGCTCGGGGTGCTGATCGATTCCGGCGTTGCGCTGCAGGCGCTGCGGGCCGCGACGGTGGAGGATCCAGCCGTGGCGTTCGCGATCGGCTGGCTGGCGGCGCGCCAGGAGGTGCTGGTCGCGGCCTGCACTCCGGCGCTGGCGCAGCTTGCGGAAGCCCGACCGCCCTGGAAGCGCTGACCGCCGCGAACCGACTCAGTCCTTGCAGCGCTGCAGCGCGTCGGCCAGCGTCGGTGCGAAGGCGCTCTCGCCGATGTGCTCGGCAAAGCCGGCGCGCTGCATCAGCGAGCGCGGCTGCTCGTTCACCTCGGCCAGCAGCAGCACGATCCCGCGCTTGCCCAGCGTGCGCTGCAGCTGCTCGAGCGCGTCCAGGCCCGACGTGTCCATCGAGATCAGGCGGTGCATGTCCAGCACCAGTGCACGCGTGCCGGCGGGCAGCTGGGCCGGCAGCGTCTCGACCTTGCCCACCGCGCCGAAGAACAGGGCGCCGTACATCTCGTGCACCTGCACGCCTTCGGGGGCATCGGCCGGCGTGCGCGGCTCGATGCGGAACAGCGTGCTCATGCGGTAGATGAAGAACACGCAGGCGAGCACCAGGCCCACTTCCACCGCCACCGTCAGGTCGAGGATCACCGTCAGCAGGAACGTCCCGACGAGAATGGTGCGGTACTGCACGCTGAACTGGCGCAGCCGCGCGAACTCGCGCCACTCGCCCATGTTCCAGGCGACGAAGAGCAGGATGCCCGCCAGCGCGGCCAGCGGCACGTTGGCGGCCAGCGGCGCGGCGGCCAGCACCACCGCCAGCAGCGTCAGCGCGTGCACCATGCCGGCCACCGGGCTGGTGGCGCCGGAGCGCACGTTGGTGACGGTGCGCGCGATCGTGCCGGTGGCCGGGATGCCGCCGAAGGCCGGCGTCACCATGTTGGCCACGCCCTGCGCCATCAGCTCCTGGTTGGGGTCGTGGCGTGGCGCGTCGATCAGGTTGTCGGCCACGCGCGCGCACAGCAGCGATTCGATCGCGCCGAGCATCGCCAGTGTCAGCGTCGGGATCACGAGCTGCTTGGCGCTTTCCCAGCTGAACGGCGGCAGGTGCAGGTCGGGCAGGCTCTGCGGGATGCCGCCGAAGCGGCTGCCGATGGTCTCCACCGGCAGCTGCAGCAGCGCCGTGGCCAGCGTGGCCAGCACCAGCACGACGATGGTTCCCGGCACGTGCGCGGCGAGGCGGTACAGGCGGTGCCGCCAGCCGATGTTGTCCAGCGGCATGGTGTAGGACTTCGGCCAGACCACCACCAGCGCGAGGCAGGCCAGGCCGATGCCCACCGCGTAAGGGTTGATGCCATCGAGGTGGCGCGCGATCACGCCGATCTGGGTGAAGAAGTCGGCCGGCATCTTCTCGATGCGCAGGCCCAGCAGGTCCTTCACCTGGGACAGGCCGATCAGCACCGCGATGCCGTTCGTGAAGCCGATGATGATGGTCACCGGGATGTAGCGCACCAGCGCGCCGAGCCGGAACAGGCCCATCGCGAACAGCAGCACGCCCGACAGCGCGGTGGCGATCAGCAGGTTGGTCAGCCCGTAGCGCTCGACGATGCCGTAGACGATGACGATGAAGGCGCCCGCCGGCCCGCCGATCTGCACCTGCGAGCCGCCCAGCGCGGAGATCAGGAAGCCGGCGACGATGGCGGTGACGATGCCCTGCTCGGGCTTGACACCGGAGGCGATCGCGAAGGCCATCGCCAGCGGCAGCGCCACCACGCCGACCGTCACGCCGGCCGACACGTCCTTCAGCAGATGGGCTCGGTCGTAGCCGCGCAGGGCGTCGAGCAGGCGGGGCCGGAACGGGTGCAGGGGCATGGTCTGCGGGCCGGCGCGGGCCCGGGGGTCGCCGATGCACGCAGTATGCCGCGGCGCATCGTCTGCGCTCTTGATTAACATAAGATACGCATCACATGCGCAGACAGGAGATGCCGACGTGGAAAGCAAGACCGCCCGCCTCACGCTGCTGATCGATCCGGCCAAGAAGGCCGCCTTCGAGAGCCTGTGCGCGGCGCAGGACCTGACGCCTTCGCAGGTGGTGCGCCAGCTGATCCGCGACTACCTCGACCACCACGGCGTGACCTACCCGACGCGCAGCCGAGTGGTGGCGCGCCGGCCGGCCTCGAGCCGCTGAAGGCGAGGGCGATGCCGGCCGAGTTCCTGCAGGGCCTGACGCAGCGCACGCGCACGCGGCGCCGCAACCGCCAGCTCGGCGGCGTACTGGCCTTCGTCGCCGGGGCGATCAATGCCGGCGGCTTCCTCGCCGTGCAGCGCTACACCTCGCACATGACCGGCGTGGTCTCGGGCATCGCCGACGACCTCGTGCTGGGCCAGTTCGCGCTCGCCATGGCCGGCGTGTCGGCGCTGCTGGCCTTCGTCACCGGCGCGGCCGTGACGGCGGTGCTGATCAACTGGGCGCGCCGGCGCGAGCTGCAGGGCGAGTTCGCGCTCTCGCTGATGCTGGAAGCCGTGCTGCTGCTGGTGTTCGGCCTGCTCGGCGCCAACCTCGAGCTCTTCGTCGACGTGTTCCTGCCGTCCACCGTGCTGCTGCTGTGCTTCATCATGGGCCTGCAGAACGCGATCGTCACGAAGATCTCGCAGGCCGAGATCCGCACGACGCACATGACCGGCATCGTCACCGACCTCGGCATCGAGATCGGCCGGCTGTTCTACTGGAACCGCTCGCGCGAGGGCAACGACCGGCACTTCGTGCGCGCCAACCGCGACAAGCTCGCGATCCACGCCACCATCCTCGGGCTGTTCTTCATCGGCGGCCTGATCGGCGCGCTCGCGTTCAAGCGCGTCGGCTTCAGCGCCACGGTGCCGATCGCGGCGCTGCTGATGGCGCTGGCGGCCCCGCCGCTGTGGCAGGACCTGAAGGCTCAGCGCACCCGCAAGCCGGGCGTCGCGCCCGGCCAGGGCTCCAGCACGTAGAGGCCCGGGTTGGCCTTCTCGTCGGCATGGCTGGCGGCCAGCACCATGCCCTCGCTGATGCCGAACTTCATCTTGCGCGGCGCGAGGTTGGCCACCATCACCGTGAACTTGCCGACCAGGTCTTCCGGCTTGTAGGCCGACTTGATGCCCGAGAAGACGTTGCGCGTGCGGCCTTCGCCGACGTCCAGCGTCAGGCGCAGCAGCTTGTCGCTGCCATCCACGGCCTCGCAGGCGACGATCTTCGCGATGCGCAGGTCGACCTTGGCGAAGTCGTCGACCTTGATCTCGGCGGCGATCGGCTCGCCGCCCGGCGGCGGCAGCTCCACCTTCGGCGGCTCGAACAGTTTCTCGAGAAGCACCGGGTCGACGCGCTGCATCAGGTGCTGGTAGGCGCCGATCTGGTGGGCGCCGAGCGCGCGCGAGGCGTCGGCGAACACGAGCGGCGGCACCTTCAGGAAGGCCTCCACCTGCGCGGCCAGTGCCGGCAGCACCGGCTTGAGGTAGATGGTCAGCACGCGGAAGGCCTCGATGCAGACCGTGCAGACGTCGTGCAGCACCGCGTCCTGGCCGGCCTGCTTGGCCAGTTCCCAGGGCTTGTGCGTGTCGACGTACTCGTTGACGCGGTCGGCCAGCAGCATGATCTCGCGCAGCGCCTTGCCGTACTCGCGCTCCTCGTAGAGGCGCTCGACCTCGCCACGGTACGCCCGCAGGCCGTCGAGCAGCGTGCGGCCCTCGACGCCGAGGTCGGCGCTGAGGTGGCCGCCGAAGCGCTTGGTCAGGAAGCCCGCGGCTCGGCTGGCGATGTTGATGTACTTGCCGACCAGGTCGCTGTTGACGCGGGCGACGAAGTCGTCGGGGTTGAAGTCGATGTCCTCGACCTTGGCGTTCAGCTTGGCGGCGATGTAGTAGCGCAGCCACTCGGCGTTCATGCCGAGCTCCAGGTACTTCAGCGGCGAGATGCCGGTGCCGCGGCTCTTGCTCATCTTCTCGCCGCCGTTGACGGTGATGAAGCCGTGCACGAACACCTTGTCCGGCGTCTTGCGGCCGCTGAAGTG
>WBZM01001425.1_pt1 | contig 23683 bp, 15 predicted proteins | sample 5204271 | NCBI WGS metagenome assembly WBZM01 (sample SAMN12344346, study PRJNA552823) | activated sludge metagenome | biome: Activated sludge suspended growth; feature: Nitrification reactor; material: Wastewater; isolation source: activated sludge from nitrification reactor of wastewater...
GCGACGTGGCTCGCGCAGGCGGAGGCGAGTCTCGCGGGCATGAAGAACGTGACCGTGCTGCGTCGTACCACGGCCTTCGGGTATTTCCCGCACAACCTCGTCGGCCTGTGCGAGCGCCTGACCGATCACCTCGCCGAGCCGGCGCCGGGCGCGGCCCGCGAGCGGCTGTGGCAGTTGCGGGCGGGCGAGGTGGTCCTCGCGGCGGGCGCCATCGAGCGTCCGCTGGTCTTCCCGGGCAACGATCGGCCCGGAGTCATGCTGGCCGGGGCCGCGCGTGCCTACCTCCACCGGCACGGCGTGAGCGTCGGCCGGCGCGTCGTGCTCGTCACGGGTTCGGACGCGGCCTACGCCGCGGCGCTCGATCTCAAGGCGGCGGGTGCGACGGTTCCCTTGATTGCCGATACTCGCGCGAATCCCGTCGGCGCGGCGATCGAGGCCGCTCGCGCAGCGGGCATCGAGGTGCTCGATTCGGCGACGGTGCTCGGAACGCGCGGACGCCTCGGGATCCGCGGCGTCACGGTGGCGTCGGCGCCGGGCGGCAATGTCGGCGCGTCCCGCCACATCGCCTGCGACGCGCTGCTGATGTCGGGCGGCTACACGCCGAGCGTGCACCTGTTCTCGCAGTCGCGCGGCAAACTCGCGTGGGACGCGGACCGTCAGGCCTTCCTGCCGGGGCAATCGGCCGAACGTGAGCGCTCGGCCGGCGCCTGCCGCGGCGTCGACGGCCTCGCCAATGCGCTGCACGACGGCTCGCAGGCCGGGCTGGCGGCAGCGAAGCGCGGCGGGGACGCGCGACAGTATCGGGTCGCGGCGCGTGATTTCAGCATGCTCGGCGCGCCGGGCGCGCTGCCGCAACCGGGCGGCAAGCCGCGCAGGGGGGCGTTCGTCGACTTCCAGCACGACGTGACGACCAAGGACCTCGCCCTCGCGCGGCGCGAGGGCTTCGAGTCGATCGAGCACATCAAGCGCTACACGACGACCGGCATGGCCACCGACCAGGGCAAGCTGTCGAACCTCAATGCGCTGGCGATCGTCGCGCAGGACATGGGTCGCCAGGTGCCGCAGGTCGGCCTCACGACCTTCCGCATGCCGTTCACGCCGGTCACCTTCGGCATCTTCGCCGGCTACGACCGCGGGGACCTGTTCGATCCCGTGCGCACGACGCCGACGCACGACTGGGCCGTGGCGCAGGGCGCCGTGTTCGAGGACGTCGGGCAGTGGAAGCGCGCACGCTACTTTCCGAGGCCGGGCGAGGACATGCACGCGGCGGTCAAGCGTGAATGCCTGGCGGTGCGCTCGGGCGTCGGCATGTTCGATGCTTCGACGCTGGGCAAGATCGAGGTCGTCGGTACCGATGCAGGCGAGTTCCTGTCGCGCATGTACGTGAACAACTTCGCGAACCTCGCGGTCGGCCGCTCGCGCTACGGCATCCTGCTGCGCGAGGACGGGTTCGTGTACGACGACGGCGTGATCGCGCGCATGGCGCCCGATCGCTTTCACGTGACGACGACGACCGGCGGCGCGGCGCGGGTCTTTGCGTTCATGGAGGATTACCTGCAGACGGAGTGGCCGGACCTGAAGGTGTGGATCACTTCGACGACGGAGCAGTGGTCGGTCGTGGCGGTGCAGGGCCCGAAGGCCCGCGAGGTGCTCGAGCCGCTGCTGAGCGACTGCGACATCTCGGCCGCGGCGCTGCCGCACCTGGCAGTGACCGAAGGCCGGATCTGCGGCGTGCCGATGCGCCTGTTCCGGGTCAGCTTCACCGGCGAGCTGGGCTTCGAGGTCAACGTGCCGGCCGACTACGGCCGGGCCGTCTGGGAAGCCGTCCATGCGTCGGGACAGCGCTTCGGCATCACGCCGTACGGCACCGAGGCGATGCACGTGCTGCGGGCCGAGAAGGGATACATCATCGTCGGGCAGGAGACGGACGGCACGGTGACGCCGGACGATGCGGGTGTCGCCTGGGCCATCGGCAAGGCGAAGACGGACTTCGTCGGCAAGCGCTCTCTGGAGCGCGCCGAGATGCGCCGCCCGGATCGCAAGCAACTGGTGGGGTTGCTCACCGCCGATGCCGGCACGGTGCTGGAGGAGGGCGCGCAAATCGTCGAGTCGCCCGGCCAGCCGGTGCCCATGAAGCTCATCGGGCACGTCACCTCATCCTACGAGAGCGCCTCGCTCGGCCGCTCCATTGCGCTGGGGCTGGTGAGCGGCGGGCGCGCGCGCGTCGGCCAGAAGCTCTACGTGCCGATGCCCGGCCGCGACATCGAGGTCACCGTGACCTCGACGGTGTTCTACGACCCGGAGGGGAAGCGTCTCCATGGCTGAAGTCGCGGCCCGCAAGGGCGTCACCTTCGCAGACGCGCCGTGGCTGCGCGAGCGCGGCCCGCTGACGCGCTTCATCTTCCGGGGCGGTTCGGTCGCGCAGGCGGCGGCCGGCCGCGCGTTCGGCGTCGTGCTGCCCGCCGCGGCTTGTCGTGCGGCCAGCGCCGGTGAGCGCCACGCAGTGTGGCTGGGGCCCGACGAGTTCCTGCTGCTCGCCCCGGATGGCGAGGGCGCCGCGATAGCTGCGGACATTGCCGCCGCGCTGGACGTTGAGCCGCATTCGCTGGTGGACGTGAGCCATCGGCAGGTGGCGTTCGAGGTGCGGGGCGAGCGCGCGGCATGGCTGCTCGAATCGCAATGCCCGTTGCCCCTGCACCTCGAGGCCTTCCCGGTCGGGATGTGCACGCGCACCGTGTTCGCCAAGGCCGAGATCGTGCTCTGGCGCACGGCGCCAGAGACCTTCCACGTCGAGGTGTGGCGTTCGTTCAGCCGCTACGTGGTCGAACTGCTCGCCGAGGTCGCCAGAGAATAGGGGACACTCACTATTTTTTTCAGCGAGGACTGTCCCCGCTCCGAAAAAATAGTGAGTGTCCCCTAATTCTTCAGGCGGGTGTTGTCGGGGTCGAAGAGCGGTTCGCGTCCGACGAGGGCACGTCGGCGCTCGCCGAGGATCTCGACCTGCAGTTCCTTGCCGGGCACGGCGACGTCCGTGCGCACGTAGGCCAGCGCGATGCTCTGCTTGAGCCGGTAGCCGTAGCCACCGGACGTCACGAGCCCCACCTGCCGGTCGCCGTCGTACACGATCGAGACAGCCGCGGCATCGGCGTCACCCGCGTCCACGATCAGCGGTACGAAGCGCTCCACGGGACCGCGTGCTGCTTCCTTGCGCAGCGCCGCCTGCCCGATGAAGCCGCCCGGCTTGTCGAGCTTCACGAAGCGATCGAGCGAGGCCATGAACGGCGTGTATTCGGTCGTGAGGTCGGCCTTCCACGAGCGGTAGCACTTCTCGAGGCGCAGGCTGTCCATCGCGTACAGGCCGTAGTCGTGGATGCCGAGCGGTTCACCGGCGGCCCAGATCAGGTCGTACACAGAGAGCACGTGCTCGACCGGCACGTGCAGTTCCCAGCCCAGCTCGCCCACGTAGTTCACGCGCAGCGCGACCGCCTTCGTGTAGCCGATGTCGATGCGGCGCACGGCCAGCCAGGGGAAGGCCTCGTTCGAGAGGTTCGCCGGCGTCAGCTTCGCCAGCAGCTCGCGCGACTTCGGGCCCACCACGATCAGCGAGCCGTAACGCGCCGAGACGTTCTCGATGCGCACCGAGCCGTCGGCCGGCAGGTGCTCGCGCAGCCAGTGCTCGTCGTGCTTCTCGCCCGCGGCGGCGCTGATCAGCCAGTAGCGTCCCTCGCCGAGGTTCGTCAGCGTCATCTCGGTGACGATGCCGCCGCGCTCGTTGAGGAAATAATTCAGCGCCGTGCGCCCGGGCTTCGGAACTGCGCCGGCCACCATGTGGTCGAGCCACGCCGGCGCGCCCGGTCCGGTCACTTCGAACTTGGTGAACCCCGGCAGGTCGAGCACGGCGACGCGCTGGTGCGCCGCTTCGCATTCGCGGGCGATCGCCGCGTGCCACGCGGGACGGCGGAACGAGCACTCCGGCTCCGTCGGATCCCCGGGCCGAGGGAAGTACACCGCGCGCTCCCAGCCGCCGCGGGCGCCAAACTTCGCACCCTTGGCCGCCAGCCGCAGGTTGGCGGGCGACGCTTTCGCGGGGCGACCGGCCGGGCGTTCCTCGGCCGGGTAGCCGATGCCGTACTCGTGCTGGTAGGTCTCGAGCGCCTTGGCGAGCACGAACTTGTCGTTCGCGTAGTCGAGATAGCGCCGAGAATCGAGCGGCCACACGTCCCACTCCGGCTCGCCGTTCGCGACCCACTCCGCGATGATCTTGCCCGCGCCGCCGGCCTGCGCGATGCCGAAGGTGAACGCGCACGCGTGATAGAAACCCGGCAGCCCCGGCTGCGGGCCCATCAGCGGGTTGCCATCGGGCGCATAGGGGATCGGGCCGTTGATCACGCGCTTGACGCCGGCGCTGCCGAGGATCGGCACGCGCTCGTAAGCCGCCTCGATGTACTTCTCGAGCCGGCCGAGGTCGTCGTCGAACAGCTGGTGCGCGAACTCGTCGGGAATCCTGTCGAGCCAGTGTGCCTTCACGCCCCATTCGTACGGTCCGAGGATCAGGCCGTGGCGTTCCTGGCGCATGTAGTAGCTGACGTCCGGGTCGCGCAGCAGCGGCAGGCGCGCGGGGCCGCGCTCGACCAGGGCCGGGATGTCCTCGGTGATCAAGTACTGGTGGGCGAGGGTGACGATGGGCAGGTACACGCCGACCATCGCGGCCACTTCACCGCCACGATAGCCCGCGGCGTTGATCACCTTCTCGCAGGTGATGGTTCCCTTGTTGGTCTCGATGCGCCACTCGCCGGACGGCGTGCGCTGGATCGAGTTGACCTTCGTGTTGCGGTGGATCGCAGCGCCGGCATCCCGCGCGCCCTTGGCGAGCGCCTGCGTCAGCTGCGCCGGGTCGATGTCGCCGTCGTAGGGGTCGTAGAGGCCGGCAAGGATGTCGTGGGTCTCGACGAACGGATGCTTCCGGCGGATTTCGTCCGGCGTGAGCAGCTCGAACTCGATGCCCTGCGCGCGCGCCTGCGAGAGCACGTGCCTGAATTCGTCGAGCCGGTCGCGCGTGTGGGCGAGGCGCACGCTGCCGGTGATGTGGTAGTTGATGTCGTAGCCGACTTTTTCGGCCAGGCCCGCGTACAGCTTCGTGCTGTGCCGCTGCAGCTTGATCACGTTCCACGACGTCGAGAAGTTCGGGCAGTTGCCCGCCGCGTGCCAGGTGGAGCCGGCCGTCAGCTCGTCGCGCTCGAGCAGCACCGCATCCGTGATGCCGAGTTGCGTGAGGTGGTAGAGGGCGCTGCAGCCGACGGCGCCGCCGCCGATCACGACTACCTGGGCATGCGACTTCATACGGGGTTCAACTCCTGATGCGCTGGTTGCCGGGGTCGTACCACGGCTGCAGCTGGACGCGTGCGGCATAGGGCCGGCACGCGACTTCGACTTCCCACCGGCCGCTCGCCAGCCACTCGGGCGTGACGCCGGCTTCGCAGCCCACGTACCCCATGCCGATCGACCGGCCGAGGCGGTGGCCCCAGGCGCCCGAGCGGATGGAGCCGACGATCACGCCGTCCCGCAGGATCGGTTCCTCGTGGTAGAGCAGGGGCGCCGAGGCCGATGCGTCGTCGAGCATCACCTGCACGAGTCGCTTCCTGAGCGGGCCGGCGGCCTTCTGCGCCAGCACCGCCTCGCGTCCCAAGAAGCCGCCCGGCTTGTCCCACGCGCAGGTGAAGCCGAGGCCCGACTCGAGCGGCGTGTCTTCATCGCCGATGTCATGGCTCCAGTGCCGGTAGCCCTTCTCGACGCGGCAGGCGCCCATCGCGTGATAGCCCGCGTGGCGCAGCCCCAGCGGCTGGCCCGCCTCCAGGATCCGCTCGTAGACGTCGAGGCAATGCTCCGCCGGGAAGTACAGCTCCCAGCCGAGTTCGCCGACGTAGGTGATGCGGCTCGCGCGGACCTTCGCGTAGCCGATCTCGATCTCGCGCGCCCAGCCGAAGGGATGTGCGTCGTTCGAGAGGTCGGCACCCGACAGCTGCCGCAGCAGGTCGCGACTGCGCGGGCCCATCACCCCGAGCATGGCGATGCCGGCCGTCACGTCGGTGGCCCAGCAACGCGCGTCGGGGTGCGCCTCGATCGCCTTCTTCAGCCACGCGAAGTCGCGCGTCTGGCAGATGGCCGAGGTGACGACCATGTACTCCTGCGGGCCGAGACGGGTGATCGTCAGGTCGGCCTCGATGCCCCCGCGCTCGTTCAGCCACTGCGTGTAGACGATGCGACCGGCCGGTACGTCGACGTTCGCGGTCGACAGACGATTCAGGATCTCGCACGCGTCCGGCCCCTGCACCAGGAATTTGGCGAAGCAGGTCTGGTCGAAGAGCCCCACCGCGTCGCGCACGGCTTCGCATTCGGCGCGGCAGGCGTCGAACCAGTTCTGCCGGCCGTAGGAATACTCGTAGGCCGGGTTCGAGCCGGGCGCGGCGAACCAGTTCGGCCGCTCCCAGCCCGCGGTCTCGCCCATGCAGGCGCCAGCCGCGACGAGCCGATCGTGCAGCGGCGTGCGTCGTGCGCCGCGCGCCGTCTGGTACTGGTAGTACGGCCAGTGCATCGCATACAGCAGGCCCAGCGTCTCGACCGTGCGGTCGTGCAGGTAGCGCCGGCTGGCCTGGAAGGGCATCACCCGACGGACGTCGACGTCGGCCAGGTCCATCGGCGGACGGCGATCGCGGATCCAGTCCGCCACCACCTTGCCCACGCCGCCGCTCGCCGCGATGCCCACCGAATTGAAGCCCGTCGCGACGAACAGGTCCTTCACTTCCGGCGCTTCGCCGATGTAGTAGCGGTCGTCCGGCGTGAAGCTCTCGGGGCCGTTGAAGAACAGCTGGATGCCCGCGTTCGCGAGCACCGGCACGCGCTTCGTCGCGGCGCCGAGGATCGGCTCGAAGTGGTCGTAGTCCTCGGGCAGCGAGTCGAAGCAGAAGTCCTCGGGGATGCCGTGCATGCCCCAGGGCTTGGCCACCGGCTCGAAGCAGCCCATCAGCAGCTTGCCGGCGTCTTCCTTGTAGTACGCACACTCGTCCTGCACGCGCAGCACCGGGAGGTTGCGCGGCACTTCGGCGATCGGCTCGGTGACGATGTAGAAGTGCTCGGCGGCGTGCAGCGGCACGGCGACGCCGACGTCCGCGGCGAGGCGGTGCGACCACATGCCCGCGCACAGCACCACGGTGTCGGCGGCGATGAAACCGTCCTCGAGTTCGACACCGGTCGCCCGGCCGTTCTCGACCCGGATGCGCGTGACCTGCGTGTTCTCCAGGATCTTCGCGCCGCGCTGCCTGGCGCCCTTGGCGAGCGCCTGCGTGGTGTCGATCGGGTTGGTCTGGCCGTCGCCCGGCAGGAAGATGCCGCCGACGAGGTCGCCGGTCTCGAGCAGCGGCCAGCGTTCCTTGATCTCGCCGGGCGTCAGCTCGTCGATGCGCAGGCCGAAGGTCTTGCCCATCGATGCGCCGCGCTTCAGCTCCTCGAGGCGCGCCGTCGTCTTCGCGACGCTGATGGAGCCGTTCTGCTTGAAGCCGGTGGCCTGGCCGGTCTCGGCTTCGAGCGCGTGGTACAGGTCGGCGGTGTACTTGGCGAGTTCGGTCAGGTTGCGCGTGGCGCGCAGCTGGCCCACCAGGCCCGCTGCGTGCCAGGTAGTGCCGCAGGTGAGCTGCTTGCGCTCGAGCAGGACGACATCGGTGATGCCGATCTTCGTCAGGTGGTAGGCGATGGAGCAGCCGGCGACGCCGCCGCCGACGATCACCACGTTCGCATGTTTCGGCAGGGCCATGGTGGCGGGACTCGTCAGGCGCGATTGCGCCGGGCGGCGTCGACGGCGGGGAGCATCTGCTCGCGCGGCAGCTGCACCGGCCAGCGCCGGCGGATCTCGGCGTCGACGGCTTCCGCCACGTGCGCGGGGAAGTGCGAGCCGAGGATCTCGTGCACCTTCTGCTCGGCACGGGCGGCCACGTCGAGCGAGCCCTGGTCGGCCCACTCGTTGGGGCTCTTGCGATCGCCCACGCCCGGGTAGAGGTATTCGGTCTGCATCAACTGCAGGGTCTGCTCGCTGCCGAGGAAGTGGCCGGGGCCGTTGAGGCACACGTCGCGGATGGTCTCGAACGACAGCCGCTCTTCGTTCACCTCGATGCCTTTGATCGTGCGCTGCGCGGCGCCGATGATGTCGTTGTCGATGATCAGGCTCTCGAGCGAGTAACCGAGCAGGCTGGCATGCATGCCGGCCGACTCGTAGATCAGGTTCGCGCCTGCGTTGCCGACGAGCGCGTGGTTGAGCGCCTTCTCGGCACCGGCCTGGCCGTCCGGCACCTTCGAGTCCGTCATTCCCGATGCCGTGCCGCCGGTGAGGTCGTAGTAGTGCGCCATCTGGCCGGCGGCGGCCGACAGCAGCGCCTGCTCGGGGCTGCCGCCCGACATCGCGCCGGTGCGCAGGTCGGAGACGAAGCACCAGGTGCCGAAGATCGCCGGGTGCCCGGGACGAATCGCGTTGACGTACACGAGGCCCGCCAGCACCTCCGCGACTTCCTGGGCCAGTGCGCCGGCCAGCGCCGCGGGCGCCGTGGCCCCGGCCTGTCCGGCCGAAAGCAGCAGGATCGGCATGCCGCCGCGGACGGCCACTTCGAGGCAGCGGCAGGCGTCGGTCGCGAACTTCATCGGCGGCACGACGAAGCAGTTCGACTGGCTGACGAACGGACGCTCTCGCCACTGCTGCTCGCCGCCCGCGATGGCGTGCAGCATTTCGAGCGATGCGGTGACGTGCTCGGGCTGCACCCAGCTGCTGCCCACGTGCTTGGTCGTGCTCGAGACCGCCGCGTAGCAGGTGTTGAAGTCCATCTCGAACGGATCGGGGATGTCGCGCGGCACGACGGCACGCTGGAAGAAGTGGATGTGCTCCATCACGTCCACGATGCGCCCGATGTCGTAGAGGTCGCGGATCGTCGATTCGCGGTAGTGACCGCGGGCGTCGACCATGTTCACGGCCGCGCCGGCCGTGCCGAAGTAGGTGCGCTTGCCCCAGGGTTCGAGGTCGTGGCGCGGATCCTGCCCATGCAGCACGAAGCGCCGCGCCGCCTTGGCGAGCGTGTCCTCGACCAGCGCCGCCGGGAACAGCAGTCGACCGTGCTCGCTCAGCGTGCAGCCGGCCCGGGTCAGGATCTCGACGCCGCTCTCGGGGGCGTCGGCGAGGCCGACTTCGGCCAGCAGCCGGAGGGCCGTGCGGTGGATCTGCTGGATGTCGTCCGGGGTCAACGGCTGGTAGCGGCCGGCCTCCATGCCCGGGCGGACCGGGCGGAGGTGGTCGGGCAGGGGGCCGGCGCGCTGCGCCCGGCGGGCATCTCGGCCGGAAGGTCGGCGTCCCGGGGTCGGATGATCGGTCACTGGCGACTCCGTTGCTGCGTCCGGACGGTTCGAACGGGGCCCGGGCGGGCGCTAGACTGTCATATCCGGCGGGCCGGATGCCCAAAGATTTATCTACCAACCGGGAAAAGATCTCCCGGGCCGGCACAGGCGCGAAGCCGGGCTTCCGTCGCTTAGAATTGCCGGCCGGTCCGCTGTTCCGCGGCCGGCGACATCGAGGTGAACCATGACGCTTCCGCAGACCCGCGCCGAGTGGCAGTCGCTGGCCTCCACGCTACGCTACCCGACCGGTCACTTCATCGACGGCAGGCACGTCGAGGGCACGGGGCCGCGCTTCACCGTCGTCAACCCGGCGACCGAGCAGCCGCTGTGCGAGGTGGCGTCCGGACAGGCCGCCGACGTGGATGCCGCGGTGCGAAATGCTATCGCCGCACACCGGGACGGCCGCTGGCGGCGCATGGCGCCGCGCGATCGCCTCGGCGTGCTCAACCGCCTGGCGGATCTCATCGATCGCCACGCGGCGCAGTTCGTCCTGCTCGACACGCTGTGCATGGGCAAGCCCGTGCGGGACATGGTCGGCGTGGACGTGCCGCAGTCCTCGCTCACCTTCCGGTATTTCGCCGAGCTCAGCGACAAGGTGGAAGGCACCGTCACTGCCACGGCGGCGGACGCGTTCCATTACACGCTGCGCGAACCGCTCGGCGTGGTCGGTTGCATCACGCCTTGGAACTACCCGCTGATGCAGATCGCGTGGAAGATCGCCCCGGCGCTCGCCGCCGGCAACACCGTCGTACTCAAGCCGGCCGAGCAGGCGCCGCTGTCGGCGCTGCTGCTCGCCGAGCTGTTCGTCGAAGCCGGCGCGCCGCCGGGCGTGTTCAACGTCGTCAACGGGTTCGGGGCCGAGGCCGGCGCGCCGCTCGCGCTGCACCCGGACGTGGCGAAGATCTCCTTCACCGGCTCGACGGTGACCGGCAAGAAGATGCTGGTGTACGCCGGCCAGTCGAACATGAAGCGGGTCAGCCTCGAGTGCGGCGGGAAGTCGCCGCAGATCTTCCTCGCCGACCTCGAGGATCTCGACCGCGCGGTGACCTACGCGATCAACGGCATCTTCGGCGTGATGGGCGAAGTGTGCAGTGCGGGCTCGCGCCTGCTCGTGGACAAGCCGCTGGTGCCGGCGTTCACCGAGAAGTTCGTCGAGCGGGGGCGCAACGCCTTCGTGCCGGGCGACCCGCTCGACCCCGACACCAGCATGGGGCCGCTGGTCACGCACAGGCAGCACGAGCGCGTGCTGGGCTACGTCGCGAAGGGCCGCGAGGAGGGCGCGCGGCTGGTGTTCGGCGGCGACCGCCCGAACCGGCCCGGCTATTACGTCAACCCGACGCTGTTCGCCTCGGTGCGCAACGACATGTGCATCGCGCGCGAGGAGATCTTCGGCCCGGTGGCGGCGCTGATCGAGGTCGACGGCCTCGAGCACGCGCTCGCGGTGGCCAACGACAGCGTCTACGGGCTCGCCGCCTCGGTGTGGACGTCGAACCTGAACAAGGCGCACCTCGCCGTGCGCAGCCTCGAGGCCGGCAAGCTGTACGTGAACTGCTACGACCACGGCGACCCGACCTCGCCGTTCCTCGGGCACAAGCAGTCGGGGCAGGGCGGCGACAAGTGCCTCGAGGGCCTGCTCAACTACACGCAGACGAAGTCCGCGTGGGTTCACCTGGGATGAACGCATGACCGGCGCCGAGGAACTCATGGGACTCGTGCCGGACACCGTGGTGTCCGCGCGGGTGTTCGGCATCGAGAGCGACCTGCAGGTACCGGCGTTCTCGCGCCGCGGCGAGTACGTCCCCGCGATCGACGAGAGCTACCGGTTCGACCCGGACACGGCGCTCGCGATCCTGGCCGGCTTCCGCCACAACCGGCGCGTGATGGTGCAGGGCTACCACGGCACCGGCAAGTCGACCCACGTCGAGCAGGTGGCCGCCCGGCTCAACTGGCCGCTGATCCGCATCAACCTCGACGGGCACGTGAGCCGCATCGACCTCGTCGGCCGCGACGCCATCGTCCTTCAGGACGGCCGGCAGGTCACCGAGTTCCGCGAGGGCCTGCTGCCCTGGGCGCTGCAGCGGCCGATCGCGCTGGTGTTCGACGAGTACGACGCCGGCCGGCCCGACGTCATGTTCGTGATCCAGCGCGTGCTCGAGGCGAGCGGCAAGCTCACGCTGCTGGACCAGAACCGCATCATCAGCCCGAACCCGTATTTCCGCCTGTTCGCGACCACGAACACCGTGGGCCTCGGGGACAGCAGCGGCCTCTACCACGGCACGCAGCAGATCAACCAGGGCCAGATGGATCGCTGGTCGATCGTCACGACCCTGAACTACCTCGACCACGACGCCGAGGCTGCGATCGTGCTCGCCAAGGTCCCGGCCTGCGACACCGAGGCCGGCCGGCGCACGATCATGGCGATGGTGCGGGTGGCCGACATGACGCGCAACGCGTTCATGAACGGGGACATCTCGACCGTCATGAGCCCGCGCACGGTCATCACCTGGGCGGAGAATGCCGAGATCTTCGGCGACGTCGGGCTGGCTTTCCGGGTCACGTTCCTCAACAAGTGCGACGAGCTGGAACGCGCCACGGTCGCCGAGTTCTTCCAGCGCGCCTTCGCCGCCGAGCTGCCGGAGTCGATCGCGCGGGTGAAGGTCGTCTGACCCATGGCGCCGCGCGACCGCGCATCGTCGCTCGAGCGCGCGGAGCGGGCGCTGCGGGAGGCGACGCGGGCGCTTGCCGGCGTCGTCGACGTCGAAGTGACGTTCGGAACGGCCCTGCCGTCGCCGGGCGACGAGCGCATCCGGCTGCCGCCGCTGCCGATCGAACTCGGCCCGGCCGAGGCGGCGCGCATCCGCGGCCTTGCGGACCGGCAGGCCCTGCGCCGCGCCTACCATGACCCGGTGCTGCACGGCAGGTTCCGCCCGGCCGGTGCGCGCGCGCGCGAGGTCTACGACGCGCTGGAGGACGTGCGCTGCCAGGCAATCGGTGCCCGGGTGCTGCCGGGGGTCGCCGGCAACCTCGAGGCGATGCTGGTCGAGGCGCTGACCCGCAAGGGGACGGCGACGGGCCAGGGCCCGCGGCTGGCCCCCATGGCGCAGGCACTGGCGCTGCTCGTGCGCGAACGCCTGACGGGTGAGGCGCCGCCGCCGGCCGCCGCCGACCTGATGACCCGCTGGCGCGACGACCTCGAGCGCCGGCTCGGCGCGGCGCTCCGGACGCTGCCGTCCCGCATCGAGGACCAGCAGGGTTTCGCCTTCGCCGTGCACGACGTCGTGCGCGGGCTCGACCTCGGCTTCGAGATCGGCGAGGCGGATGATCGTCGTCGCGTGGCGACGACCCCGCCGCAGTCGCTGACGCCCGGCATGGCGCAGGCGACCGGCGACGTGCAGGCGCAGGTGCGCAGCGAGGCCGGCACGCTCGAGCTGGACGCCCCGGAACTGAGCGAGGGGGAGAAGGTCGGCTCGCGGCTCGGGCAGGAGGAGGCCGGGCGGACGGAGGAGAAGAACGCGACCGGCGCGAGGCTGCGCCGTGAACTGCTCGCGGACGACTCGGATCATCCGAACCGTCATTACAAGGTCTACACCCGTGCCCACGACCAGATCGTCGCGCCGGGCGACCTGTGCGACGAGCAGGAACGGGCGACGCTGCGCGCGGATCTCGACCGCGAGTCGCGGCTGCTGCAGCCGGCCGTGGCGCGGCTCGCGATCCGTCTCGAGCGCCTGCTGCTGGCGACCCAGACGCGCCGCTGGCGGTTCGACCTCGAGGAGGGCGTGCTCGATGCCGCGCGGCTCTCGCGCGTGGTCACCGACCCGCTCGCGCCGCTGGCCTTTCGCGAGGAGACCGACGCCGAATTCAAGGACACCGTCGTCACCGTGCTGCTCGACAACTCCGGTTCGATGCGCGGCCGGCCGATCCGCGTCGCCGCGCTGTGCGCGGAGTTGCTGGCGCGGACCCTGGAGCGCTGCGGCGTCAAGGTGGAGATCCTGGGCTTCACGACCCGGGAGTGGAGCGGCGGGCAGTCGCGCGAGGACTGGCTCGCGGCGGGTCGCCCGGCCGGCCCGGGCCGGCTGAGCGACCTGCGATACATCGTCTACAAGGCTGCCGACGTGCCGTGGCGCCGGGCCCGGCGCGACCTCGGCATCATGCTGCGGGAGGACCTGCTCAAGGACAACATCGACGGCGAGGCGCTGCTGTGGGCGCACGAACGCCTGCTGCGCCGGCCCGAGCAGCGGCGCATCCTGATGGTGATCTCGGACGGCGTGCCGCTCGACGAGGCGACGCTGTCCGCGAACCCGGGCGGCTACCTCGAGCAGCACCTGCGCAACGTGGTGAAGTGGATCGAGACCCGCTCGCCCGTCGAGCTGGTGGCGATCGGCATCGGTCACGACGTCACCGACTTCTACGCGCGGGCGGTGGCGATCCCGGGCGTGGACCAGCTCGGTCCCGCGATGATCGAGCAGCTCGCCGACCTGTTCGTCGAGCAGCCGGGCGAGCGGGCCGGTCGCGCCCGGCACCGCCGCGAGCGCAGGACGGCATGAGCGGCCCGCTGCATCGGGGCTCCTGCCTGTGCGGGGCGGTCGTCTACGAGGTGCGTGGCCCGCTGCGCAGCGTCATCGCCTGCCACTGCCACCAGTGTCGCAAGCAGACCGGCCATTTCATGGCAGCGACGAGCGCGCCACGCGACCGGTTCCGGCTGCTGCGCGACGAGGGCCTCAGGTGGTACCGATCCTCCGTGGAGGCGCAGCGCGGCTTCTGCGGACAGTGCGGTTCGGTGCTGTTCTGGAGCATGGACGGACGCCCCGACATCTCGATCGCCGCGGGCAGCATCGACGGGCCGACGGGCCTGCGCACCGAGGGTCACATCTTCTGCGCGAGCAAGGGCGACTACTACGCGATCCCGGACGAGGGCTACCGCAGGGACGAGTGGTCGTGAGCGTGCCGGCGGTGCCCCTCACGATGAGGGCCGTGCTGCTGCGCGGGCTCGGTGGATTCGAGCAGCTCGATTGCCGGGACGACGTGCCGGTGCCGAGTCCCGGCGCCGGCGAGGTGCTGCTGCGCGTGCTGGCGGCGGGCCTCAACAACACCGACGTCAATACGCGCGTCGGCTGGTATTCGAAGTCGGTCACCGATGCCACCGACGTGGCCGCGGGCGCGGCGACGACGGCCGCGCAGGACGGAGGCTGGACGGGCAGCCCGTTGCGGTTCCCGCGCATCCAGGGTGCCGACGTGTGCGGCCGGGTGGCCGCGGTCGGGCCCGGCGTCGACCCGGCGCGGATCGGCGAGCGGGTGCTCGTCGATCCGGTCCTGCGCGAACCCGGTGGCGGGGAGTTCGCGGCACGCTATCTCGGCGCCGACTGCGACGGCGGCTTCGCCGAGTACGTCGCGGTGCCGGCCGCGAATGCGCTGCGCGTCCGGTGCGGCTGGTCCGACGTCGAACTCGCCTCGCTGCCGTGCGCGTACGGCGCGGCGGAGAACATGCTGGAGCGGGCCGGACTGGCCGCCGGCGAGACGGTCCTGGTGACCGGCGCCTCGGGCGGCGTCGGCTCGGCGGCCGTGCAACTGGCGCGTCGCCGCGGTGCACGCGTGATCGCGGTGGCGCGGGCCGCGAAGGCGGGCGAGGTGGCCCGGCTCGGCGCCGCGCGCGTGCTCGACCGCGAGGACGACCTGCCGGGCGTGCTGGGCGCGCAGTCCGTCGACGTGGTGGTCGACGTCGTGGGCGGCGGGTGCTTCGGGGCGCTGCTCGAGGTGCTCCGGCGCGGCGGGCGTTACGCGGTGGCCGGCGCCATCGCCGGGCCCGTCGTGCCGCTCGACCTGCGCACGCTCTACCTGAAGGACCTGTGCCTGCTCGGCTGCACCGTCACGCCGCCCGGCGTGTTCGCAAACCTCGTGCGTTATGTCGAGCGCGGCGAGATCGGGCCGGTCGTCAGCGCCACCTGGCCGCTCGGGCGGATCGCCGAGGCCCAGGCTGCCTTCCTAAACAAGGCGCATACGGGCAAGATCGTGCTCCTGCCCTGAGCCGGAGTCCGCTTGAGCAAGAAGATCGACCTCCGCAAGCTGCCGCCGCTCAACGCCCTGAAGGGCTTCGAGGCGACGACGCGGCGCGAGAGCGTGCGCGAGGCCGCGGAGGAACTGTGCCTCACGCATCCGGCCGTGAGCTACCAGATCCAGGTCCTCGAGCAGGATCTCGGCGTGCCGCTGTTCTCGCGCACCGGCCGGGCGCTGGTGCCCACCGAGGAAGGCCGGCTGTTCTACCGGCACGTACGCCTCGCGCTGGAGGCCCTGATCGAGGGCGCCGAGAGCGTGCGCCGCACCCGTGCGGGCACGCCGCTGCGCGTGCAGACCTATGTCACGGCCTCGATCAAGTGGCTGGCGCGCAAGCTGCCGGAGTTCGTCGCGCGGCACCCCGACATCCGCATCCAGCTCAGCACCTGCGCCTTCGACTGGAACTTCGACGATTCCATCGCCGACGTCGGTCTGGTGTACTGCTCGACGCCGCCGGGCCCGGAGTACCACTGGGTGCCGCTGTTCGACTACCGGCTGTTCCCGGTGTGCAGCCCGGCCATGGCGGCGAAGCTCGGGCCGGCGCCGACGCCGTCGGCCATCCTGGAACTGCCGCTGGTGGAGATCTACAGCGAACCGCGCCACTGGGACGTGTGGTGCGAGGCGGCGCAGGTCGCCTACGAGGCGCGGCCCGCGCTGGTCGTGGACACGCTCGCCGTGGCGCTCGAGTTCGCGCTCGAGGGTCGGGCGGTGGCGCTGGTGAACGGTCCGTTCGCCGACGACGACCTCGCGGCCGGGCGCCTGGTGCGCGCCGGCACGCACGAGGTCACCTGCCCGGGCGCCTGGGGCCTCATCTGTCGCGCCGAGACCCAGCAGGCCGCGCGCGTCCGCGCCTTCATGGACTGGATCGTCCGCCAGGCGCCGCAGCGCACCGCCGCCTGATCGTCAGCGCGCCAGCTGCTCCGGGTAGAGCGATTCCCAGAACGGGCACTGGTGCGCCGCGCCCGCGTCGAACATGCCGACCTTGCCGGGCTCGAGGCGCAGCGTCTCGTGGCGCCGGTCGAACGCGTCCCACTGCGGCAGGCCCGGCACGGCCGGTGTTCCCGTGCGCACGAAGGCGCTCCAGTACGCCACCATCTGGTCCGCCAGCGGCACGGACTGCGGCGCCAGTGGCGGACCGTCGAGCACGCTCTTGTTGGAGAAACCCGGGAAGAAGTACGGCAATTCGGCCGTGTGCACCGCGCCCAGCTCGATGCCGGGATCCTTCATGACCGGCGGCGCCAGCGCGTCGGCGAATTCGTACTGGTAGACCGGCTGCTCGCGCGAGGCGAGCCAGGCGGTGCGCAGGAACAGGCAATTCGCGAGGCCGAAACCCGGCATGAAATCCGACATCACGCTGCCGAGCGCCGTGGGAATCGACGAGTAGTTCGAGGCCGGGTATCTCGCGAGCACCGCATCGGCGTTCGGGCCATAGAGGGCGGCGAGTCGTTCGCGATAGACCTCGGCGCTGAACTTCGCCCCGGCCTCGACCTCGTAGCCGACGTACAGGCGCATTTCGTCGCGCGTGCCGCCGTTGAGGATCGGGACCTTCACGTAGCGGCCGGACTGGAACGCATCGACGCCCAGCCGTGGCAGGGCCCGGGTGCCGTAGCTCGGCGCGAAGGCCCGCGGATCGTTCCCGGCGACGACGGTGCCGGCGTCCACGAGTTCGCGCGCCGTCTTGCCGCGCAGGCAGGCGAGGGCGGTGGCGTCGTCCTCGCAGCCCACCTGTCGCGCGACGGCACGGCCCGTCCGCTCGGCGGCCTCCGCCACCGGGCGCATGGTCCAGGTGCAGCCGGCGCTCTGGATGATCGCCCGGTGGAACAGTCCGGTGGTGCGCTCCGGGGTGAAAAGGTGCATGCACACGCTCGCGGCGCCGGCCGACACGCCCCCGATGGTCACGCGGCCGGGGTCGCCGCCGAAGGCGGCGATGTTCCGCTGCACCCAGCGCAGCGCGGCGCGCTGGTCCTCGAGCGCGTACGACCCGTTGAACTCCGCGCCGAACGCCGGGTGCGGCATGAATCCCAGCGGGCCCAGCCGGTAATTGACCGAGACCACGACGATGTCGCCGTCTCGGGCGAGGCGGTCGAGCGGGTACAGCCGGGTGCTGCCGCCGACGAAGGCACCGCCGTAGAACCACACCAGCACGGCACGCGGCGCGGGTGCAGGCGCGGTCGGCACGGCGACGTTCAGGTGCAGGCAGTCCTCGTCGTCGCTGGACTCGGTGAGTCCGAAGCGTTCGGCCTGCGGGCACGCCGAGCGGTACTGGCTGGCGTCGAGCACGCCGCTCCACGGCGTCACCGGGGCCGGCAGCTCGAAGCGCAGGCTGCCCACCGGCGGGGCCGCAAAAGGGATGCCTTTGTAGAAGCGCACGCCGGGGCCGTCGACACCGCGCACGAGGCCGTCCTGCGTGCGCACGAGCAGGGGCGGCACGCTGTCGGCAGCCTGCGCGGACGGTGCCGTCGCGCACAGCAGGGCGGCGAGCGCGGCGAGGGCGTGCCGCGGCACGCGTCGGAACTTTGCGTTCATCGCGGATCTCCGGAATGCGCTTCAGCGGGTCTTCAGGCGCAGCGAGTCCCAGCTCGCGTCGGCCGTCCAGCCGCCGTCGACCGGCAGCGTCACGCCGTTGATGAAGCCGCTCAGGTCCGGGTCGGCGAGATAGGCGATGGCCGAGGCCACGTCGAGCGGACGTGCAAAGCGGCCCATCGGCACGCGACGCACGATGTCGTCGTCGGTGTAGGCGCCGGTGCCCATGTCCTTCGCGTCCATTTCCGTCTTGATCCAGCCCGGGCACACGGCATTGACCCGCACGCCGCGCCCGCCCCACTCGGCGGCCAGCGTGCGCGTCAGCCCGACCAGCCCGTGCTTGGAGGCGTTGTAGGCCGCGCGATGGATCACGGCATGCAGTCCGGCGATGGAGGCCACGTTGACGATGCTGCCCGTTCCGCGGGCGAGCATCTGCGATCCGAACGCGCGGCAGAGCAGGAACGGGCCCAGCAGGTTGATGTCGATGACGCGTCGCCACTGGGCGGTGCTGGTGGTCTCGGCCGGCTCGATCAGGCTGACGCCGGCGTTGTTCACCAGCGCGTCGACGGCGCCGTGATCCGCGGCGACCCGCGCGGCGAGCGAGTCCACGAACTCCTCGGACGCGACGTCGCCGACCACGGCGTGTGCCTCGAGGCCCTCGTCCGCGAGGCGAGCCATGGCTGCCTCGAGCGGCTGCACGTCCGTGAGCACGACCCGGTAACCCTGGCGCGCGAGCACGGTCGCGGTCTCCAGTCCCAGCCCCTGTGCAGCTCCCGTGACGACGGCGATACGCATCTCGATTTCCCCTGGCGCTATTCATGGTCCGGACGTCGGACGGCCCATTGTGTCGCATCGCGGGGTGCGCCGGCCACGGCGACGGGCCCTGTCGTCCTGCGCCTTTGCGCTACACTCGGCGCTCCGCAGGGGGAGGCCTCGACCCGATGAATCGCACGTCGGCGGCTGCGCGCGCACCGCTCGGGCTGGTCGCGCTGCTCGCGACCGCACTGCTGGTCAATTACGTCGATCGCGGCAGCATCGCGACGGCCGCACCCCTTCTCGAAAAGGAATTGAGCCTATCGCCCATTGAGATGGGCTGGGTGCTCGCGGCCTTCTACTGGGCATACGCGCCGCTGCAGCCGGTGAGCGGCTGGCTGGCGGACCGGTTCGGTCCGGCGCGCGTGCTCGCGGGCGGGTTCCTCGTGTGGAGCCTCGCGACCGCGCTCACCGGCTTCGTCGGCGGCCTCGTCGCGCTGGTGGCGCTGCGCCTCGCGATGGGCGTGGGCGAATCGACGTTCTACCCGAGCGCACTCAGCCTGCTGTCGCGGAACGTGCCCCCGGTGCAGCGCGCCCGCGCGACGGCGGTGATGCAGTTCGGCGCCGTGGTCGGTCCGGCACTGGGCACCTTCCTCGGCGGGCTGATCATGGTGCGCCACGGCTGGCGCGCGATGTTCATCGTCATGGGCTCGGCTTCGCTGCTCTGGCTCGTGTTCTGGTTCCGCTGGATGCGCCAGCCCCGGGCCGGCGGCCCGCGTGCGCCGGCGGCCGGCGACGACCCGCCGTACTGGCTCATCCTGCGCCAGCGCGCCCTGTGGGGCGGGATGCTCGGCACCTTCTGCGGCAACTATGCCTTCTACTTCGTGTTCTCGTGGCTGCCGCTCTACCTCGTGAACGAGCGCGGGCTCTCGCTCGAGAGCATGACGCAGGCCGCCAGCGCGTTCTACGTCGTCGACGGCGCGACCGTGCTCGCCGCCGGCCTGCTGCTGGACCGCTGGGTGTCCCGCGGCGCCAGCTTCAACCGCGCCTACAAGACGGCGCTCGCGTGCAGCAGCGCCGGCGTCGGCCTGTGCCTGATCGCCAGCAGCCAGGTCTCGGGCCTGTGGCCGGCCGCGGCCATCCTGCTGCTGACCGGTGTGTTCGACGGGCTCAACAGCCCCTCGAACCCGTCCGTGACCCAGACGTTCGCCGGGCCCTGGGCCACGGGCCGCTGGATGGGCATCCAGAACGCGGTCGGCAATGTCGCGGGCATGTCAGCGCCGGTCGTGACCGGATACCTCGTGCAGCGCAGCGGGCATTACACTTCCGCGTTGCTCGTCGCGGGCGCCGTGGCGCTGTGCGGCCTCGTCGCCTGGCTCGTGATCGTGCCGGAGGTGAAGCCGGTGGACTGGGCGGCCGAACGGGCGAAGCACGAGGCGGGTCGACCGGCATGAAGAAGTTCCTCGAACCGGCGCGCGAGATCGACGTGGTCCACGAGACCGAGGTGCTGGTGGTCGGCAGCGGCCCGGGCGGACTCGCGGCCGCGCTCGCGGCGGCGCGCGCCGGCGTCGACACGACCCTGGTCGAGCGCTACGGCTGCTTCGGCGGCAACATCACGCAGGTCGGCGTCGAGGGCTTCGCGTGGTATCGCCACGAGCAGACCGTCGACAGCGAGGGCATCGGGCGGGAATTCGAGGAGCGCGCCAAGGCCATGGGTGCGGCCATGCCCGAGCCCCAGTCCATCAGCCAGTCGCTCGACGCCGAACTGTTCAAGCACGTGGCCGACGTGCTGGTGGCGGAAGCGGGCGTGCATCCGATGCTGCACCGGCAGTTCGTCGCGCCGATCGTCGAGGACGGCGCAATCCGCGGCATCGTCGTCGAGAGCAAGGCCGGGCGCGAGGCGATCCTCGCGCAGCGCGTGATCGACGGGACGGGCGACGCCGACGTGGCTGCCCGAGCCGGTGCGCCGGTGCGCAAGACGCCCCGCGAGGAGATGATGTCGGCCTCGATCATGTTCTCGATGACCGGCGTCAACAAGCAGCGCTTCATCGACGCCGTGAAGGCCGACCCGCAGACCTACCGCGACTGGGTCGGCAACGGCGAGTGGAACATCGAGACCAGCGGCAAGGAGGACGACCTGTTCTCGCCGTTCCTGCGCAAGCCCTTCAAGCAGGCCGTCGCGGCGGGCGTGATCCCGGCGTCGCTCGCCACCCTGGCCGGCACCTGGGGCACGGTGAGCGACCAGGGCGACCTCACCTACCTCAACCTCGTGTTCCTGGCCGCGGACGGCACCGACCCGGACGACCTCACCCGGGGTGAGATCGAGGGGCGCCGGCAGGCCATCCACGCGGTCGAGGCGCTGCGGCACTTCATGCCCGGCTGCGAGCAGGCCAAGCTGCGCAACTTCGGCATGACCCTCGGCATCCGTGACACGCGCAAGGTCGACGCCCTGTACAACCTCACCGCGGCCGACGTTCGCGGGCAGGGCCGCTTCGACGACTCGATCGGCATCTTCCCGGAATTCATCGACGGCTACGGCCTGCTGATCCTGCCGACGACCGGCCGCTACTTCCACGTGCCGTACCGCTCCCTCGTGCCGCGCGGCGTCGAGGGCCTGCTCGTGTCCGGCCGGTGCATCGGCGGCGACAAGGTCTCGCACGCGGCCGTGCGCAACATGATGTGCTGCGCGGTGAGCGGTCAGGGGGCCGGGGTCGCGGCGGCCGTCTCCCTGCGCACGGGCCAGCCCTTCGCGCGCCTCGACCTGGGCCGCGTGCAGGCGGAACTGCGCCGCCAGGGCGCGAGGATCCACTGACCATGGCGGCACGTCACTACGACTTCGTCATCGTCGGCGGCGGCTCCGCGGGTTCCGCGCTCGCCAATCGACTGACGGCCGTGCCCGGCACGTCGGTCCTGGTGCTCGAGGCAGGCCGCCTCGATTATCGCTGGGAACCCCGCATCCACATGCCGGCGGCGCTGTCCATGCCGATCGGCAACCCGCGCTTCGACTGGGGCTACCGGACCGATCCCGAACCGCACATGAACGACCGGCGCGTGTACCACGCCCGCGGCAAGGTGCTCGGCGGCTCCAGCAGCATCAACGGCATGATCTTCCAGCGCGGCAACCCGCTCGACTACGAGCGCTGGGCGAAGGATCCCGGCATGGAGCGGTGGGACTTTCGCCATTGCCTGCCTTATTTCCGGCGCATGGAGACCTGCCTCGCCGGCGCAGACGACTGGCGAGGCGGGGACGGGCCCCTGGTGCTGGAGCGGGGTCCGGCCGTCAATCCGCTGTTCGAGGCGTTCTTCGCGGCGACGCGCGAGGCGGGTTACCCGCCGACCGACGACGTCAATGGCTACCGCCAGGAGGGCTTCGCGAAATTCGATCGCAACGTGCACCGCGGACGCCGGCTGAGCGCGGCCCGCGCCTACCTGCACCCCGTGCTGCAGCGACCGAACCTCAAGGTCGTGACGCGCGCGCACGTCGCCCGCGTGGTGTTCGAGGGGACGCGCGCGGCGGGGGTCGAGTACCGCGGCCACGGCGGGCCGGCGCAGGTGGCACGCGCCGGCGAGGTGATCCTGTGCGGCGGCGCCATCAACACGCCGCAACTTCTGCAGCTCTCCGGCGTCGGCCCGGCCGCGCTGCTGCGCCCGCTCGGCATCGAGGTCGTGGCCGACCTGCCCGGCGTCGGCGCCAACCTGCAGGACCATCTGGAGGTGTACGTGCAGTACGCCTGCCGCGAGCCGGTGGCCGTCGACCCGGGCATCGGCTGGCCGCGCAGGCTGCTGGTGGGTGCGCAGTGGCTGTTCCTGCGCTCGGGCATCGGCGCCACCAACCACTTCGAGGGTGGCGGGTTCTGCCGCAGCAACGACGACGTCGATTATCCCAACCTGATGTTCCACTTCCTGCCGATGGCGATCCGCTACGACGGCACGCTGCCGGCCGAGGGGCTCGGCTACCAGGTACACGTCGGCCCGATGTATTCGGACGCCCGCGGCTGGGTGCGCATCCGCTCGGCCGACCCCTTCGAGCATCCCTCGCTGCGCTTCAATTATCTCTCGACGGACCAGGACCGCCGCGAGTGGGTCGAGGCGATCCGTGTGGCGAGGCGCATCCTCGGCCAGCCGGCCCTCGCCAGATACAGCGGCGGCGAGATCTCGCCGGGGCCGGACGTCGAGACGGATGCGCAGATCCTCGACTGGGTCCGTCGGGACGCGGAGACGGCGCTGCATCCCTCGTGCACGGCGAAGATGGGCATCGGATCCGATGCGGTGCTCGACCCGGGCTCGATGCGCGTGCACGGAGTGCAGGGCCTGCGCGTGGTCGATGCCAGCGCGTTCCCGTACGTGACCAATGGCAACATCTACGCACCGACGATGATGGTGGCCGAGAAGAGCGCCGACCTCATCCTCGGCCACACGCCGCTGCCGCCGTCGGCGGCACCGTATTTCCGGCTGCGCGACGGCAGCCCGCTGTATCCACCGGGGGATCCCCGCAATGCGACTGGAGTGAATGCATGACCGCGAGGGTGATCGACGGCAAAAAGATCGCGGAGGAGACGCGCGCCGAGGCGGCGGAGGGCGCGCGGAGGCTGCTGCAGGAGAAAGGCGTGGTGCCGCACCTGGCGGCCGTGCTGGTCGGCGACGATCCGGCCAGTGCGGTCTACGTGCGCAACAAGCAGGTCGCGTGCGAGAAGGCCGGCTTCCGGAGCACGCTGCATCGCCTGCCGGCGACCACGGGCCAGGCCGAGCTGATGGCGCTGGTGCACGGCCTGAATGCCGACCCCGCCGTGCACGGCATCCTCGTGCAGTTGCCGCTGCCGAGGGGGCTCGACACCACGGCGGTGCTCGATGCGATCCACCCGGCGAAGGACGTGGACGGCTTCCATGCCGAGAACGTCGGCCTGCTGTCGCAGGGCCGGCCGCGCTTCCT
>WBZM01000842.1_pt2 | contig 23675 bp, 22 predicted proteins | sample 5204271 | NCBI WGS metagenome assembly WBZM01 (sample SAMN12344346, study PRJNA552823) | activated sludge metagenome | biome: Activated sludge suspended growth; feature: Nitrification reactor; material: Wastewater; isolation source: activated sludge from nitrification reactor of wastewater...
TCTTGGGGTCATAGTTGGCGGCCGCAGCCTCGGTGCAATTGCTGGGCGGCACCAAGAACAATTTGGCTCCGGCTTCTTGCGAAGCCGCGATCTTCTGCTGGATCCCACCGATGCCACCGACCTGACCCTCGGCGTTGATCTCCCCGGTGCCGGCGATGTCCTTGCCACCGGTCAAGGAGCCCGGGGTCAACAGGTCATAGATGCCCAAGGCAAAGGTCAGGCCGCCAGAGGGCCCGCCGATCGCATCACCCACGCTCAAGTCGACCTCGAAGGGAAACTCATATCCTCGGCCCACGACGACCTGCACGACCGGTCGGGTCGGTTTGGTCTCCGAGGCGACAGTCTTGACGGTGACCGGCAACTCCTTGCCGTCGCGTCGTACGACGAATTTCACCGGCGCGCCAATCTTGACCTCCTTGATCGCGTCAGTGAGCGCGACCGCATCGGGGGCAGGTTTGCCGTTTGCCGAGACCACGATGTCACCCTTCTCGAGCTTGCCATCGGATGCACCATCGGGCACTACCGACAAGACCTTGACCACCGGGGAGAACGGGATCTTCAGCTGAGTGAGCGCAGCCGCCACGGCGGCATCTTGGGAGGAGGTCATCTGGGCAGCGCTCTCTTGGCGCACGCTCTCGGGGGTGTCATCCTCCTTGTAGACCACGTCACGCGGATAGACGGCCTGATCATCAGACAGCCACGCCTGCATGGTCTCGAAGAGATTGACCTTGCCGCTCTGTGAGGTCACCACGACAGTGGTCAGGCGCAACTCACCGTCGTCACGAAACTTCTCACGACCCTTGATTGCGATCACTTCGCGGCCCTCGACCTTGCCGAGCACATTGACCGTGGGGCCAGGGCTGAAGATGACATAGGGCATCGGCAGGAGGGTCAAGGCGACCACGCCTGCGATCGCCAGGACGATCGAGAGATAGCGGGCGTAGAGGAACTTGCTCCGGGCGCTCACCTCAGGCCCCCCGAAGTCAGGCACCGCGGGTCCCCCGCAATCAGGCGCTGCGACGGGTCGACTGCACCACCACGCCATTGCTGGCGGGCCGCTGGATGCGACTCACCGAAGCTTGCGGCATTGGCTTGCTCAGGGCCTCGCCCATCTTGGCCCGCGCAGCCTCGCTGCGATCTCGACCAGCGGGCTCCTTGGCGCCCACCCAGCTGACATAGAACATCGCCGCGATCGTCGCCACGACCGACGGGGCCAGCCACCACAGGATTTCCACGCCTCAATGATCCTCCGCCGCCGCTTCGTTTCGGGCTCGACACGCCCCAACTGACCAGCCTTAGCAAGAGCCCACCCACTCATCACTGCCGTCTATGAAGGTCTGGTGCTTCCAGATCGGCACCTGCTCCTTGAGTTGATCGATCAAGGCTCGGGAGGCCTCATATGCCTGACCACGGTGGGCCGCGGCAGCAGCCAGAGCGACGGCGATGTCACCGATGGCGAGAGCGCCGACCCGGTGCACCACCGCGAGTTGGGCGTCGTACTCAGCCGAGATCTTCTCGGCGACTTCACGCAGCCGATCGAGTGCGGTCGGATGCGCGGAATACTCCAGTGCTTGCACGGTCTTGCCGCCGTCGTGGTTGCGCACCACACCGAGAAAGACGTTGAGTCCGCCGTACTCCGGGCCACTCACGGCATCGATCACCTCTTGGGCGTGCAGGGGTTGCGCACGTAGATCGACCAGCCTGACAGTCACGGGGTCGAGCCTACTTGGGGACTGGGAGGTAACTTTGAGCGCATGAACAATACGCCCGGCACACCCGGAGACCCCGGGGACAACCCCTTCAAGGGCACGCCCTTTGAGCAGATCTTCAGCCAGTTGGCCGGTGGGGCAGGTCTTTCAGGCGCGGGCGCTGACTTCTCGGGCCTGATGGGGCAGATCCAGGCGATGATGCAGCCCTACGACGGCCCCGTCAACTGGCCGCTGGCCACCGACATTGCTCGTCGTACGAGTGCCCAGAAGCCCGACCCCTCCCCCTCGACCGCAGACACCAATGCGGTCGCCGACGCCGTGCGTCTGGCTGACCACTGGCTCGACGAGACCACGGTGCTGACCAGTGGCGTGGTCACGACCGCCGCGTGGAGTCGGGCCGAATGGATCGAAAGCACCGCACCAGTCTGGCGTGGGCTGGTCGAGCCGGTCGCCGGCAGCATCGTCAGCGGGATGGGCAACTCCTTGCCCGAAGAGGCCAAGGCCATGGCCGGGCCATTGATGGGCATGCTCGGGCAGGCCGGTGGCGCGATGTTCGGCGCCCAGGTCGGCTCCGCGCTTGGCGAGCTCTCCTCCGACGTGCTGACTGCCTCCGACATCGGGCTCCCACTCGGGCCCGAGGGCAAGGCCGCCTTGGTCACCGACAACGTGCGCGCTTTTGCTGAGGGCCTGTCGGGCGTCTCGTATGACGACGTGCTCCTCTACCTCGCCTTGCGTGAGGCCGCCCACCACCGGCTCTTCGCCCAAGTGCCTTGGCTGCGCCGCCATCTGCTCGCCTCCGTCGAGGAGTTCGGGCAGGGCATCACCTTCGACATCTCCGGCATTGACGACGCCATGCGCAATCTCAACCCGGCTGACCCAGCCGCCATTCAGCAAGCGATGGAGGGCAATCTCTTCGCCCCCAAGCAGTCCCCAGCCCAGGCTCATGCCCTGGCCCAACTCGAAACCACCCTGGCCCTGGTCGAAGGCTGGGTCGATGAGGTCGTTGGGCTCGCCACCGAGACGCGGATGCCCGACGCGGCTCGACTCCAAGAAGCCATCCGTCGCCGCCGCGCCGCTGGCGGCCCAGCAGAGGAGACCTTCGCTGCGTTGGTCGGCCTCGAGTTGCGTCCCCGTCGCCTGCGCGACGCCTCCACGCTGTGGGGCTCACTGCGCAGCCGACAAGGCATTGCCGCGCGCGACGCCGTGTGGGCCCATCCTGATCTCCTTCCGACCGCCGCAGACCTCGACGACCCCCTGGGGTTCCGTGAAGATTTCGCGGAGCCGACAAAGCTCAGCGACGAAGAGTTCGACTCCGCCCTGACCCAACTGCTCGACGAAGAGTCCGGCAACAGCGAGTGAGCCACGCCAGTCTCCACCGCGACGCGATCGTCGTACTCCGCGAATGGGCCGCGCCCACTCCCGAGCAGGAGACCCTGCGCGAGGGCTTCATCAGGTTGCTCACTGAGTACGACGATGCGACAGCCCGGACTTGCTTTCCTGATCACCTCACCGCCGGGGTGATCGTCTTCAACCCGGACCTCTCAAAGGTCTTGCTCAACCTCCACGCAAAAGCTCAAAGATGGTTCGCATTTGGCGGGCACCTAGAAGATGGGGATGAGACGCTGCTCCACGCGGCTGCCCGGGAGGGCCGCGAGGAGTCGGGGTTGGCCTCGCTCGATCTTCTGGCCGAGCCTGTGCACCTGTCGTGTCATCCGGTCGACTTCTGTGATCCGCGCGGGCGGGTGCACCACTACGACGTGCGATTCGCGGCTGTGGCGCCAACTGGCAGCAAGCCTGAAGTCAGCGACGAGTCCAGCGATGTGCGTTGGTTTGCCGTCGCTGACCTGCCCACCGACGAGCCCGACATGATCGAGTTGATCACTCAGGCTGCAGATCGTCTTCGCCGATCTTGAGATTGGCTCCATGGGCCACACCCGACAAATAGGCCTTGGCCTCGGCTGCTCGGGGATAGCGGTCGACCAGTGACCAAAACTCCCGACCGTGATTGGCGTGCAGCAGATGGGCCAATTCGTGCACGAGCACGTAGTCGAGCACCCACTTCGGCATGGACTGCAGCCGGTGACTCATCCGAATCTTCTTGGCGGCCGGAGTGCAGGAGGCCCAACGCTGGGTCATGTTGGTCACCCAGACAACTTCCTCTGGGACGGCCAGCCCATCGAGATGACGGGCACTCAGGCCGCGGGCCCGCTCCACAAGGTCGATCTCAGTGCTGGAGCGCAGATGCGCCTTGCGCTGCAGCTTCGCCACCAGATCAGCGACATAGCGGGCTTCCTGCGCCTTCGTGGAGCGGTCAGGGATCATCACCACGATCACGCCATCGCGTTCGTACGCCGAAACCGTGCGCTTGCGCCGCTTGGACCGGCGTACTTCAACGACCGGTTGGCCAGGTGTTGATGCGTGACTCATGGCCACACCCTATGCATCAAGCACCGACAGTCACGGCGTCTCATAAATCAGCAAAACGATTGTGATCAAGCCCGCACTCAGGCTATTTTGGAAGTCGTAGGCCCCCGCAAAATCGCGTTCGCAAGGGGAAGGCAAGCGCGATGACTCGGGGGCCTTCGTCATGCCCGCAGTCACCTCCCGGCGCAACACACGCACAGATTTACGCCTACCGGAGCGTGAACGCCGCCCAGATGTGGTCTAAGGTCAAGGTGGTTCTGAAACGAAGGACCCCGACGGGCATCCCTCAATCACCCGTTGCGACAACCAAGGACAACGAAGGAGGCCGTCATGGCCGAAACCTGGAGTGGCGAGTTCTACTGTGTGAAGTGCAAGGCCAAGCGCGAAGCCAGCGGCGAAGTCTCGGTCAGCGAAAAGGGCACCCGGATGGCCAAGGCCGTCTGCCCCGAGTGCGGCACCAAGCTCAATCGCATCCTCCCCAAGGCCTGATCCCAGAACTTGGGTTTCGAGAACGGCGGTGACCCTCGGGTCGTCGCCGTTCTCGCATGTCATGGGCTGTTGGCCAGCTCAGTCCAGATCGACGTTGAGACTCAAGGCCAACTTCGGACATCGCTCAACGGCCCGGATGACCTTGCCCTCGAGATCTTCGGGGATGTCACCTTCGATCAGGATCTCCACCGGAGCCTGCTCACCCAGACGGAATACCTCTGGGGCGATGACCTCGCAACGTCCGTAGCCGTCGCAACGGTCGGGGTCGACGCGAACTTGCAGCATGAGCCCACCTTAATCAGATGGATCGAGTCTCTTCAGTAAAGGGCCGACGATGTCCATCGGAAGCGGGAAGACCACGGTGGAGTTCTGATCAGCGCCCAACTCCAAGAGAGTCTGCAAGTAGCGCAACTGCAGGGAGGCAGGGCTCTGCGAAAGCATGTCGGCGGCTTGCTTGAGCTCCGTTGATGCCTGGAGCTCACCGCGAGCATTGATCACCTTGGCGCGTCGCTCACGCTCTGCCTCCGCCTCACGGGCCATGGCTCGCTGCATCTGCTCAGGGATCTCCACGTCTTTGATCTCCACCACCGACACATCTACGCCCCAGGGCTTTGTCTGGTGCTCAATGATCTCGCGCAGATCGGCGTTCAGGTCGTCACGATGCGACAGGATCGTGTCGAGATGGGCCCGCCCCAAGACCGAGCGCAGGGTCGTCTGGGCGATCTGAGAGGTGGCGACGGCGTAGTTTTCGACCTTCATCACCGCCTCGATCGGGTCGGTCACATTGAAGAGCACCACTGCGTTGACCCGTGCCGGCACATTGTCTTTGGTGATCACTTCTTGCGGCGGAATGGTCAGCGTGATCACCCGAGTGTCGACTCGTTGGAGTCGATCCAGACCGGGCATCAAGATCTTCAGGCCCGGCTTGTAGAGCTGGCGCAGCCGACCCAGTCGGAAGACCACGCCCCGCTCATATTCGGGGATCACCCTGATCGAGGCGACACCGAGGGCTACAACCAAGATGATCAACGCCAACGTAGGCGCTATCCAGGAGGGCAATGATCAGCCTTTCTTTGAGTCAGGCACTCGAGAGCGGTCTCCGCCCCAGCGAGTGGAATAGCGATCCACCAACTGCTCAACGGACTCCTCCTCGGCCTTGCTTTCCGGGGACTCCACATAGCCCACGGCTTTGAGATGTTCAGGGAAGTTGGTGGGCGTGGCCCACAGATGCTTGGCAAAGGTGAAGGTCGCCATCGCACAAACCACCACACTGACCACGAGTACGACGTACTCGGCCACCGTGTCTGCGCCACCGATGAGCAACCAGAAGGTCGGCAAAAAGACCGCGATCGCAGAGATCACCAAGCTGATCCCCCGATGGAAGCGGCCCGCTTCGGAGTGTGGCCAAGGGTCGAGCTGCCGGGTGACTTCTCTGGGCCCTGGCGTCGGCGAGCAGTCATCCTTGGCTGGGCAGCGACCGCAGATGGCGTGCTGACCCTCATATCGGATCACCCGCTTTTCCGGATCGAAGGAGGCCGGCCACAGCCAGTTGTCCTCGTGACATTGCCAGGCATCTTGATCGGAGTGGTAGATGAAGTTGCCGGTGCGCCACTGAGCCGATTTGTGGGCCGAGCGCATCCCCAGATAGTCGACCACCCAAGCGATGGCCAGCAGGAACAGGGAGTACCCGCCGACCATCGCCACCAATGGATTCACAGTGTCATCTTCACTTCTTCGCCGTGGGCGACTCGATCTCGGTGAACAGCACGTCTTGAGGCATCTCCATCACGGTCTTGCCGTGGCGGAAATGCTTGAGCCCCAAGAACGCCATGTAGAGGAAGGGCACGCAGCCTCCGAGGATGAAGATCACATCTCCGGGCAGGCGTCCCCACTCGATCAGCGAGTTGAGATTGCCGGTGACGAAGTTGAGCGAACGTGCCTCGAAATAGCCCTGATCAACTGAGTGGTAGAGCTGGATGACGCCCAATGGAAGCAGCGTTGCAAAGACCATCCACGCCAGACCAATATTGAGACTCCAGAAGGACACCTTTGCCCACTTCTCCGGCCATTTGTCGGCAGGGATGATGTAACGCAAGGCGAACATCGACAAGCCAACAGCCAACATCCCATAGACACCCATCATCGCCGCGTGACCGTGGTTGGCAGTCAGCGCGGTGCCAATCTGGTAGTAGCTGACGATCGGCAGGTTGATCAAGAAGCCGAAGACTCCAGCACCGAGGAAGTTCCAGAATCCCACCGAGACCAGGAACATCACCGCCCATCGATGCGGGAAGGGGGCATCGGTCTTGGCTTCCTGGCGGGCGCCCAACTGCATGAAGGCCCAGGCTTCAACGGTCAAGAAGGTCAACGGGATCACCTCGGCGGCGCTGAAGAAGGCACCCAGAGCCATGTGCTCAACCGGCGTACCGGAGAAGTAGAGGTGATGCATGGTGCCGATCACGCCACCCATGGAATAGAGGATCGCGTCCATGAAGATGATGCCGATCGCGATCCGCTCCCGCACCACGCCGAGCATCACGAAGATGTAGGCGACCATCACCGTGGTGAACAACTCCAAGAAGTCCTCCACCCACAGGTGGACCACCCAGAAGCGCCAGAATTCTGCCACCGAAATATGCGTGTCGGTGCGAGCCAGCAGGCCGACCGCGTAGAAGGCGGGGATAGCCAGGGCCGAGAAGAAGAACAGCCACGGCATGTTGGTCTTGGACTCGGTCTTCAGCCGGGCTCGGATGCCGCGGTAGATGATCGCGATCCAGATGAACATGCCAGCCACCAGCAGGATTTGGTAGAACCTGGGCAGATCGAGGTACTCCCATTGCTGAGCGAACAGCGGCCCCTTGGCCCAACTGACGCCATGGATCGAGAGCGCCTCGGAGGCCATCGAGCCAAACACCACCACAGCGACTGCACCCAAGAGAATGTAGGTGAGCAACCCTTGCTTCTTGGGCTCGCGTCCAGAGATGAATGGGGTCAAGAAGATGCCGGCCGCAAGGAAGCCGCCTGCAGTCCAGAAGAGCGCCAACTGCAGATGCCAGGTGCGGGCGAGGTTGAATGGCAGCAACTTGGCGAGGTCAAAGCCGAAGAAGCTCAAGATGTCGGCTCGATAGTGCTCTGCTGCGGCACCCAGTAAAGCCTGGGCCAAGAAGAGCAGCGCGATCACGAAGATGAACCACGCACACGCCCGCTGAGCAGGCGTCAGACCCACGTCACCTGGTTGCTTGAAGGCAATCGAGGGAGCCTCTTCGGAATGCCAGCCAATCTTGCGACTCCAGCGACCATAGATCGCAAACAAGATGCCCGTGCCACCGAGAAGCACGATCAGCGACAGGCCAGACCAAACCAGCAGATCAGCTGTGGGCCCGTTGTCGACTCGGGGCTCCATCGGCCAGTTGTTGGTGTAGCTGTAGGAATGCCCCGGGCGCTCGGCTGCCGCAGCCCAGGCAGTCCAGGCGAAGAAGGCGGTCATCTGCCTGACCTGTTTCTGGTCCGTGATCAGACGCGGCTTGAGGCCATACTTGGTGGTCGGTTCACCGAAGAAGTCGGAATAGTATTGAGTGATTTCCTCGAAGGCCACGACTTGCTCGGGAGTGAACTCAAGAGTCTTGGTCTGTTCATCGAAGCGGTTTGTCCGCCACATCTTGACATTGGCTTCGGTGGCATCCATGGTGCCGGCCTCACGCAATTGCCGCTTCGTGGACTCTGTGGCCTTGCGAAGATATTCGGCCGTGAAGTCGGGTCCGAGATAGCCGCCATGGCCCAGGACGGTGCCATATTGCATCAAGCCCCGTGCCTGGAAGAGCTCCTGTCCAGCGGTGATGTCATCGGTGGTGAAGAGCACCTGCCCACTGGAGTCAACGACCTTCTCTGGTTGCGGCATGGTCGCGGTATAGGTGCGATAGGTCAAGATGCCCATCACGAAGAAGCTGAACAGCATCACTAGGGCCAGACCCTGCACCCAGCCCTTGCTGATCATCATTTGCTTGCGATCCTGCGATGCAGGAGGCTCAGGACGTTGTTCTACAGTGCTGGCCATGGGTCCCCACTTCGATTTGTCACGAGTCCCCTCGTGATTTTGATCCGCTTTCGGGAAAGTACCACTACGACGAGTAGGATCTGAAGAGCCAAACGCGTCAGGTTTATCAAGTCTCAAACAACGTTGCCGAATCGTTATCTTGCTGTGGATCGTCAAATCAGGGTCCAAGACCCGCCCGTAGTTTGAAGACATGCATGCATTCAGGCTGGTCGAAGGAGCACAAATCACCCGACTCGGCGGCGGCACCCTGCAGATATATCTGGACCCTGCACGCAGAGTCCGGGTAGTTGATTCGCCCCAAAATCGTGACCTCCTACGCCGTCTACGAGCACCCGGCGAGGGCGAGATCGACCCAATCAACCGAACTCTTCAACTGCTCCGTGAGCAGGGCCTGGTCTCCACCATCACCTCGATCACGATCGCCGAGCAGCGGCTCGTGGATGCCCGGGTCTTCACACGTGGGCTCGAGCTCAGTCCTACGACGTGGCGCTCGCTGGGGCTGCGAAGAGTCAGCCGTCTGCAAAACGCCAACTTCGCGATCTTGATCGGCAAGACGCAGACCAGCTCGCAGACGGTGACCAATGCGCAGATCCCCCATGTGCTGGGTGATTACCCGGGAGGCACGCCAAGGTTGGGGCCTTTCATCGTGCCTGGCACGACACCATGTCTGGCCTGCATCGAGCCACAGGCACTTGACGACGACCCGTTGGCAGCCACGACTCCCAGCGCCGATCCGCCGAGGGATGACTCAGCGCAAGGCCTGCTGCAGAGCTTCCTGCTCCAAGATCTCCTGACCTGGCTGCGCGGGGAGCTGCCATGGACATGGGCCCGCACCATCCTGTTGGGCACCAATCCCCAGACTTCGAGGTTGCGAGATTGGCTGCGACATCCAGAGTGCACCTGCACCTGGAGTTGAAGCGTCGGTCACACTGGTCTCATGGCCGAACTCCCCCGCAAGTCAGTCGCTCGTACGGCGAAGCTCGCCGCGCTGCCTCTCGGCTATGCAGGGCGCACGGCCTTGGGCTTGGGCAAGCGACTGGGTGGCGCCTCCGCCGAGACGGTCCTGACCGACATCCAGCAGCGCACGGCCGAGCAACTCTTCCGCACTCTCGGTGAGCTCAAGGGCGGGGCCATGAAGGCCGGGCAGGCGATGTCGATCTTCGAGGCCGCGCTGCCTGAGGAGTTGACCGCGCCCTATCGAGAAAACCTCCGGCGCCTGCAAGATTCCGCGCCCCCGATGCCGACCATCACGGTGCGTGAGATCTTGGCCGAGCAGTTGGGCCCGGATTGGCAGCGCTCGTTGGTCGAGTTCGATGCCGAGCCAGCCGCAGCAGCCTCCATAGGGCAGGTGCATCGCGGTCGTTGGGTCGACGGTCGTGAAGTTGCCATCAAGGTGCAATATCCCGGGGCTGACAAGGCTTTGTATTCCGACTTGAAGCAACTCTCGCGCCTGGCTGGCTCTCTTTCTCCCATCCTCCCCGGCATTGACGTGAGTGCCTTGATGAAGGAGTTGCGCGACCGGGCAGTTGAAGAGCTCGACTACGCCCTGGAGGCCGAGTCGCAGCAGAAATTCGCCGATGTCTACGCCGACGACCCTGACATCGTGATCCCCAATGTGGTGCGGGCTGCGCCGAAGGTGATCGTCAGCGAGTGGATGGACAGCACTGGTTCGTTGCTCAGCGTCATCGAAGACGGCACCACAGAACAGCGCGATCACTATGGCCAAGAGCTGGTCAAATTCCTCTTCGGATCACCAAGCCGAGTCGGCATGTTGCATGCCGACCCACATCCCGGCAACTTCCGCCTGATCCCCACCGACAACGGACACCCAGGCAAGTTGGGGGTGCTTGACTTCGGTGCTGTGGCGCGACTGCCCGAGGGCAATTTGCCAAGTTCGTTGGGCACCTTGATCCGGATCGCCGCGATGGACGACTACGACGAGTTGGTCAGCTCTCTACGCGAAGGTGGTTTCATCAAGGACAAGGTCAAGATTGATCCCCAGAAACTGAAGGACTACTTGGGCCCATTCGTTGAGCCCACCGAGGTCGATGAATTCCACTTCACCCGCAAGTGGATGCGCCGGCAGTTCAACCGGATCAACGATCCCAAGGGCGATGCCTTCTCGGTGATGACCAGACTCAACCTCCCACCCGAATATCTCTTGATCCACCGCACCTGGACTGGTGGCGTCGGGGTGTTGAGTCAGTTGGAAGCGCGCGTGCGTTTTCGCGAGCTCATGATCGAGCACCTGCCCGGTTTTGCTGACCCAGACTCCAACGCAGACTGATCGAACTCACCAATACTCGCTGTCGAGTTTGCCCTCCATGGCGCGAAGATTCTCCCGTGAGCAGGCCTCACAAAAATAGACGAGCCGCTCCCGCTCGGTCGCGAAGGTCCATGTCACTGGGGCCTCCTGCGCCGGGCTGACCTTCCCACACCACGAGCAAACTGCCACCAACCAACTGTACGGCGATCACGTCGCGCTCGTCGCCGCCTCCGCCAGGATCTGCAAGACATCCTGCCCGTAGCGCTCCACCTTCGCGGGACCCACTCCGCTGATCTCCAACAGGGCCTCCTTGGTGAGCGGTGCCACCTCGGCCAGAGCCTCCAAGGTGGCGTCACTGAACACGACATAGGCCGGCACTTCATCCTCGGTGGCCCGTTGCAGGCGCCAGCTCCGCAGGCGCTCGAAGAGCTCCTCGTCATAGGGCACCGGGCAGTCGTCGCAGCGGCCACGATTGCGCTGCTTGGCATCAGCCAAGACCACATTGCAGACGCGACAGTTGGTGACCTTGCGCGAGCGCTTCTTGGTTGAGGTCTTCTTGCCGCTGACAGTCGATGCCGGGACGAGCTCACCGGGGATCAGATTGGCGATGAATCTTGAGTGGCGTCGGCGAGCTGGCTGCCCGGGAGCTCGAGCCGCGGCCCAACTCACGCTCAGGTGCCGCTTGGCGCGCGTGAGCCCGACGTAGAGCAATCTGCGCTCTTCCTCGACCGCTGTCGGATCTTGGGCATAGGTGATCGGCAAGCTGCCTTCTTGCACCCCGACCACGAAAACCGCTTCCCACTCAAGACCCTTCGCGGTGTGGATCGTGGCCAAGGTGACGCTGTCGGCACTGGGCGCGTGTTGCTCGGTCGTACGCCGATCGAGCTCGGCCAAGAAGCCCTCCAGGCCAAGCTCAGCGCCCTGGGCAGCGAAGGCCACCGCCAAGTCGAGCAGCGCCTGCAGGCTCTCCCAACGGTCTCTGACCTGACCTCTCGCCTCGGGTGCCTTAGGACTCCAGCCAATGCTGCTCAGAGCCTCGGCCACCTGCTCACCAAGAGATGCCTGGGCAGGCACACCGCCTCGCACCTGGCCACGAAGCAGGGCAATGGCTTGCCGGACTTCTTGACGCTCAAAGAAGCGGGCTGCCCCCCGCACCGTGTAAGGGATGTCGGCCTGGGACAGCGCCTCTTCGAGATGCTCTGATTGCGCATTGATCCGGAAGAGGACGGCCATGTCGCCAAATCGGATGCCGACCCCACGAAGGTGTTGGATCTGCTCAACGACAGCATCCGCCTCAGCGACCTCGTCGGCATGTCGATGCCAGCCCACGTCAGGGCCGGGGGCGCCAACAGCCTGCAGTTTGACCGAGCGGGTCTGTGCCCCGTCGAGCAATGCATTGGCAGTAGCCACGATCTGGGGGCTCGACCGGTAGTTGCGGACCAATTCGACCTGGGTTGCCTGGGGATATCGCTTGGTGAAATCCAGCAGGTAGTCGGCCCGGGCCCCAGCGAAGGAATAGATCGTCTGAGCCGGATCGCCAACTACGCAGAGTTGTTCGCTGCCACCGAGCCACAGGCCAAGCAGAGTCTGCTGGATCGGATTGACATCTTGGTATTCGTCAACCACCAGGTGCTTGTACTGGCCGCGGACCATCGCTGCGGTGCGCTCGTCCTCACTGAGGATCGCTGCTGCCAAGAGCAGGACGTCTTCCATGTCCATCCGACCTTCAGCAGATTTGTGCATTTCGTAGGCGTCATAGACCGCTGCGACCGCACTAGGCTCCAAGTCGCTCACAGTCCGCTGCAGCTTGCTGGCCTTGGAGAGGTAGTCCTCAGGGCGTACATTGCTGACCTTGGCCCACTCGATCTCCGAGGCCAGATCTCGCAGTACGCCGCGATTGGTGGACACCGCAACCCCCTTGGCGGCCCGCCCGACCAGGGGCAACTTCGACTCGGTCAGGATCGGCGCATCTCCGCCGTACACCTTGGGCCAGAAATAACGCACCTGACGCAGCGCGGCGGCATGGAAAGTGCGCGCCTGCACTCCTGGAGCACCCAAGGCGCGCAAGCGTGAGCGCATCTCACCGGCCGCTCGGGTGGTGAAGGTAACCGCTAGCACCTCGGTCGGGGTGTAGACCCCAGAGGCGACTCCATAGGCGATCCGATGCGTGATCGCACGAGTCTTGCCGGTGCCTGCACCGGCCAACACCCGCACCGGCCCTCGAAGCGCCAAGGCCACTTCGCGTTGCTCTGGGTCGAGCTCGGCGAGCAAGTCATCGGGGTTCACGAGGTGAGCCTAGACGGTGCCTCCGACAGTGGGCGGAGTGACGCTGAGGACTATTTGAAACGGCCGAACAGTCGACGTCGTTGAGGCGCAGGCGGCGCCGCCGAAATAGCAGCTTGCCGCTCTGGATCGCAGACCTTCACCCGAGGTCGCCCAACTGCCGCGCCCTGTTCACGTTCGACTGCGTCGAGATGCTGCCAGCCCTCACGTCCTGTCGCTGCAGGGCATCGCTTGGCGACCAGATCGCCCGCTGCTCTCAGCGAACCAATCGGCTCGGGCAGGCCCGCGTCGAGGTCGTCAAGGATCGTGTCGGTGACCTCTCTTGAATCAGTGCGGTTGGTGCCGATGAAGCCGACGGGTCCGCGTTTGATCCAGCCGACCACATAGACGCCTGGCTCGACTCGGCCCCTGTCATTGGGCACTATCGCGGCGGCTTCGTCGAAGGGCAGGTCAGCCACTGGCAGGCCACGGTGACCCACCGAACGGACTACCAGTCCGGCCTCAAGGGTGTGCACCTCATCGGTGGTCTCTGCTCGTACGACGCCATCCGCCCCGGTGATGAGGTTGTTGCGGGCCACTCGTACGCCGGTGACCCTGCCATCGGCTCCGAGCACCTCCACTGGGGATGCAGCAAAGCGCAGCACGATCCGACGATTCGTCGACTCGGGGTCGATCTCACGCGAGGCAATATCGCTGAGGAGTTGGCTGCGCTGATCATCACCAGACAGCATCTCGGGATCGGCCTCGCCGACCACGTCGACTCCGTCGAGGGCCGCCAACCCGATGAGTTCGGGCACCGTAAAGGCAGCTTGGGCCGGGCCGCGGCGGCCGAGGATGACCACCTCTCGGATCTTGCTGTCCCGCAGTTGCTCCAAGGCGCCCGGAGCCAGGTCGGTGCGTTCCAACATCTCGATCGGGCGGGTCAGGATCCGGGCGACGTCGAGCGCGACATTGCCATTGCCGACAACCACTGCCCGCTCATGAGTGAGTGGCACTTCGAGGTCGTCCTGCTCGGGGTGGCCGTTGTACCAGCCGACCAGAGCGGTCGCCGGCACAGAGCCGGCAAGGTCCTCTCCGGGGATACCAAGGGATCGATCAGACGAGGCACCCACGGCGTACACGACTGCGTGATAATGCGATTTGAGGTCGGCCAGCGTGATCTCCTCACCGATCCGCACCCCAAGGAAATAGCGGAACTTCGGCTGCCTTTCGATTGCCTCGAAGAGGCGAGTCACCAGCTTGGTGGAGGGGTGATCGGGAGCCACTCCGTGACGCACCAGCCCGTACGGCGTGTGCAGGCGCTCGTAAACGTCAACTCCCTCAACCTCAGGATGCTTGAGCAACTCATCGGCGGTGAAGATGCCGGCCGGACCAGCCCCGACAATCGCGATCCGGAAGGGTCCGGTACGGGTGAGTCGCCGCTGTTGAGGCACCAGCGCCACAGGAGTGCGGTCGGCGTGAGGGAAGGCTTCGTAGTAGGCGGCGTTGAGGTCGATGAAAGGCAGCTCATCGGTAGTCAAAGTGGCATCAGGCACGATCGCACCCACTGGGCACGCGGTCGCGCAAGCACCACAACTGACGCAGGCGGCACCATCGACGTACAGCATCTCGGTGGTGCCGAACCCGACCTCACCGGGCGCTGGATGGATGCAGTTGACGGGGCAGGCGACGACGCACGACGCATCAGCGCAACAGGACTGTTTGATCACATAGGGCATGACAAACTCCGAGAGGTCGGGGGAAGTTGGAGCTCACACAGCAGCGGACTTGGGCTCGCTCCTGAATCTCGATGAGCGACCTGCGATGCCCAAGGCACGCCAGAGTTGACGGGAGACGGGATTCATCAGGTGCAGCTCATCGGCCAGCATCCTGATGTCGCCGAAGGTGTCGCGCAGCATCTTTGAGGCCTCGGGGCTGCGCCAATAGACCTCACGCATCACCGACTTGGGGATGTCGAGATCTTTTTGCATGCGGCGTGTTGGCTTGGCGATCACGTCGCACAAGGTGCGCATCACCACCGGGTAGGCCAATGAGATGGCGAAGCGTTGGAGCTTGCTCCAGTCCTTGGAGCGCTCGATCAGGTAGGTGTGCGCGAAGCCGATGTGGCGGGCCTCTTCGGCCACGTGGATCTGCATGACCCGCTCCACGATCGGGTGCATCTCGTGACCAGAGCGAAGTACTGACTTTTGCAAGAAGTCGATGGGTTCTTCACCTGCAAGGATGCCAATGAAGAAGATATTGGGAAGGTAACGCCCCGCCAGGCACAAGAACGGTGCCACCGCGATGAACCACTTGGGTCCACCCTTGACGTCGACACCGATCCGGTTGACGCCCTCTTGGAACATCTGGGTGTGGTGGCATTCTTCGGTCACCTCATGGGTGGCATAGCGAAACTCGGCACGATGGTTGGGCATCCCGATCAGGTGAGCCATCACGCCGCCATTGAGCACTTGCTCAAATTGCAGACCCACCTTCATGATGTTGGCCAGGCGATATTTGCCGACCTCCATCTGGCGTTCCAAGGACAGTGACTTGTACCAATCGGTGTTGGCCAATGCGTCCACCTCGGGGAGCACCCAGCGCGGGTCATTCTCGATGACCTCAAACTCAGGGCTGTCCCAAGCGATGTCGAGGAAGGCATCGAAGTGGCGATGCACCGACGCCTCGGAGAGCACTTGCAATTTCTCCTGGAACTCCATCCCCTCGGTGTCGGGCATGGTATCGGCAATGTAGTCAAAGGAGGCTGCAGCGGTCATTTTGATCCTCGATCCTTGTCCTCATCGATAGCAGTGCCCAAAGGCACCGCATCCTCGGTGATTGCTACCTAAACGATGGTAGGCCTCCCCGGTTAGACTGGCCGGTGATCTGGGCTCTGGACATCTAGCCCCCGCATGTAAAGTGACCGGCTTCACAACATGAATGCCCGCTATGTCGTTTTTGGCAGCAAAGCTGGGACCAGCCATCGCTCTAGGAAGTCGCGTACTTCAGCCTCATCCCTGATCGGCTCGTGAGTGCTGTGGAGCATGGAGACCAGCAAACGCAAGATCAACTCCGATAGGCCGGGCAGTTCGGACTCGCTGACCCCACCGCGATCCCAGTCAACGGGAAATCTGCGCAACATTTGAGCGCCGTACGCGATGGTTGCCTCTGACGTGGCTGCTCGACTGAAGGTCGCGGTGTCACCAAGTTGGAGCAACAAGTTGAGCCGGGGGTCATCGGGCACCGAGCGCAGACAGAACAAGAATCCTTCCACCACGGCTTGGGCCGGAGTGTCGAACGGTCGCAGATGAGCGATCAGACGATCGACGAAGTCCGCGGCCCCTTGCTCGGCCACTTGGCTGACGATGTCGCTGATGCTGGAGAAGTGACGGTAGACAGTCTGCCGGGTGACGCCCACCTCCACCGCAACATCAGACAACGTCGTCTTGGCCACACCATGGCGGTCGATGCAACGAGTAGTGGCATCAATGATCCGTTGGCGAGCCTCACCATCTGTTGTCGGCGGTTTACCGCCCCAGCCGTGGTTTGCCATGCACCTACGCTGACACAGCCTCAGCCACGGCAGGTTGGACCACCCGGCGGCTCGCCCGGATCGCGGCGACCACGAACCATGTCGACACCAGCATGCAGGCCAGGGCATACCAACCACTGCCAATCGGAGCGCCTGTGTCGGTCACGCCATCAATCGCCGCCAAGAAGGCGGGCAACGCGGTCAGCCACAAGATCGCGTGGATGCCCAGATACAACGCCGGGTAGATCCGCACAAAGGCGGGTGACTCCATGGCCTGCGGCGAGCCGTGCCAGTTGAGTTTGGTCGCTTCGACCAACAGCGCCCCACCCACGAGCCACAGCAAGGCCAAGAGCACGATCACCAGAGTCTTCTGCAGGGAGTAGTCGTCACCCGCCCCGACGTCGACCCGAGTGGGTGCCGCTCCGATCACCATCAGCACCGGAGTGAGTACGCCGGCCAGCACCGTCCGCCACGACACCTGCCAGCCGCTGAGCCGGTCACGGCCCACCTTGTCACCGACAAAGCGCACCACCAGCCAAGTCATCACCCCGAAGGACACCGAAGCGAAGACCCACATGCTGTTCATTGGCACCGACGCAAACATGGGCTTGTTGACATCATTGTCGGGATTCCAGGCCCACCACTTCAATTGCGGCCCCAGTTGGTCAAAGGTCTCGTAGAAGACCTGACAAGCAAAGGCAGTCGCAATCGCGCCCACCGCCGGCCCGCGACGCTGGAAGACCCCCAATGCCCGGATCAACTCATAGGTCAACTGGGTGATCACGACATAGAAGGCGACGATATAGAGCGGCAGACGGTCAAACATGAACTGCACCGTGAAGACATTGTGGGAGAAGATGAATCCCACATATTTCTCCAAGTTGAACCACTCGGGGAAGTACAGCGGCGGCTCGATCACGGCTAGGTAGACCAACGAGGCAAAGGCCAACGAAATATTGACCGGGTCGCCGTCTCTGCGCCACCTACGCCAAGCATGCACCAGGGCAAAGACAGCGCCCCCGACAATCAACAACTCCAATACGGGCAAGGTCCAGTTTTCCAAGCTGAAGGGACTTCGCAAGGTGACGACCGGATTTGCCCCATCGCAGGTGAAGCCCAAGAACTTCGCGACCTCACGAGCAGCGGGTTCGCAGGTGTAGCCCATCTGGGATGCCTTTCTGCTGAGATCTCGACTATGCCGTCGCCGACAGGTTGGCCGGCGTCGGCGGCTCAACCGGATTGTCGGGATCAGAGTAGTCAGTGGCGGGCGGATCCAGACTCAGATCAAATCCCGCAGGCACCTTGGTCTGGCCCAACACCGAGCGCACCCGGTAGCGCAGCAGCCCGTAGATGAAGCGCCAATCGGTCGCCATCTCCTTCAAGGACTTGTCCAGATTGAACACCGCGGTGAAAGTCTCTTCCACATAGCTGTCCTCGCGAGAAGCTGCGGTGATCGCGTTGAAGACCGGCCAAGACATCTTGGCCATGATCTTGCGGCGCCACGCCGGCACCACTTCAGAGCCAGTGGCGCACTCGAAGCCCTGATCTCGTGCCATCGCCAGCATCCATGGCACATCCAGCGACTCTTTCTGTTTGGCCAGGAAGTCACCGAAGAAGGCCTCGTCCAGGTTGGCTGCCCCAGCCAGGCACTCAGAGAGCACCAACGCCGAGCGAGCCGCCGAGCTCATCCCCTGCGCGTAGAAGGGGTTGAATCCACAGATGGCGTCACCGATCGGCACCAGGCCAACGACGGGGCGCTGCAATTCGTCGTACCTGCGCCATTTGTTGCCGGTCGAGCGAGTCAGATGCACCTCAGAGGCCGGCTCACACTCATGCATGGCTCGAGCAAATGCCGGCGAGCGCAGCTTCTCCACAGAAGTTTCGAAGGCATCGGCCTTGCGGGCCATGTCAAGCCCCCACGAGCCCATGCACACGATCGCGCGATTGCCCTCGATCGGGAAGAAGTTGCTGAGATATTCATGCTCGTCGGGATAGATGCCACCCTCCTGAGTCGGGGTGATCACCATGTGTTTCCACCACCAGGAGTCGGGCTGCTCCCCCACATCGGGGAGGTCATACCAACGTGAGGTGTAGGTGACCTTGGCATCAAGAGTGCGCTCTGGAATCTCCGGCCAACCTGCGGCAGCCAACCACTCGTTGACAGAGGAGCCGCGCCCCAGACAGTCGACCACCAGGTCCGCTTCGATCTGGTGCTCATCGCCGCTTGAGTCTCGGTATTCAGCACCCGTGACCCGACCTGATTCCAGGCCACCAGCAACGGTGAGCAGACCAGTGACGGTCGCGCCCTCGATCACCTTGACATTGGTCAGCTCACGCACCTTGTCGCGCATGACTCGCTCGATCAGGATCCGCGAACTGTAGACCATCGTCATGGTGCTTGACTTGCGAGGCGCCCAACCATCCTTCTCGCCATAGGCCGCATCCATCGACGGCATCAGCAAGAGACCTCCCTCGGCGATCAAGGCATCTTCAAAGCCTGGGAAGATCTTGCCAATCGCTCGCCGGCCAGAGTTGAGTACGAAGTGCGGGTGCTTGCTCTGGGGCACACCCCTTCGATGCTCTGCATCAGCTGGCAACAAATCTCGTTCGAGCACAACGACCTCGTCGAAGTACGGGGCCAACACCCCCGCCGAGCACAACCCTGCAATGCTCCCGCCAAGGACAACCGCTACTTTTCCGTGCATAGTCAACCCCTCATTCATACAAGTCGTGTCGCAATGTATGACGTCTGCTCTGAGCCGTCAACCCCTAGGCGGAATAATTGACGCCCAGATCGACTTCAGTTAGCTGTGGGCTCGACCCACATCACCATTGCCTCCGGAAGGACCACCCTTGTCTGCTCTCTTCACGATGTACACCACCCCTTGGTGCGGCTATTGCGTGCGCCTGAAGGGGCAATTGGATCGCGAAGGGATCACCTACGAGATCGTCGACATCGAGCAACACCCACAAGCCGCTGAGATCGTGATGCAGGCCAATGGCGGCAATCAGACCGTGCCCACCTTGGTCTATCCCGACGGCACCGCTCAGACCAACCCGTCACTGGCCCAGGTCAAGAAGCAACTCGGACTCTGACTGGTCAACACGGACGCTGACCTGTCACTGAGGCCACCGACTCACCACTGGCCGGGCAATTGCGCGCCGTACCAGTGCTCGATCAAAGAGCGACTAATCGAAATGCCTCCGGGCAGGACCAATTCACCGCTCTGCGCCTTGGCCAACATCTCTGTGCGCGTGAACCAGCGCGCATCCTCGATCTCCTGACCATCGACAACGATCTGGGAAGACTCGGCGTGCGCCACAAAACCCACCATCAGACTCGCCGGCATTGGCCATGGCTGCGACCCGAAATAGTCAACTCGGCCCACAGTGATGCCGGATTCCTCGCGCACTTCACGGCGTACGGCGGACTCGAGCGACTCGCCTGGCTCAACGAAGCCAGCCAAGGTCGAGAAGCGGCCGGCCGGCCAACTTGGATGGCGACCCAACAAACATCGCTCACCATCAACGACAATCATGATCACCGCCGGATCCGTCCGCGGGAATTGCTCACTTCCACAACCAGCACAACGAGCAAGGTGCCCCGCTTGCTCGATCAAGAGCCTGCCGCCGCAGCCAGAGCAGTGCTTGGTGCGAGCCAGCCACTCAGCAATGCCCACCGCATGCACTGCGAAGACACCGTCCTCACCATCAATCAGCGCAGCCAACCCACGTAAGCTCCGCCACCCTGGCCCGTCGGACTCGGTGATCACGGCAAAGCGCACGGCACCGTCACGCTCGCCCAGCAACACCTTGACCCCGGCGGGGGCCCTATCAGCAGGGAGCCATTCCAAACCGGCATCACTTGTCTTGAGCCGACCACCCGAAACCACCAAGACCCGGGTCTGCGGCTCAGCCCAACGCGCCGCTATCCAATCCTCATCAATGCGTCGGTGCGCAACCCGGTCATGGGGTCGATCAGACAGTGCAATTCGAGTAACGGCCACTCCAAATTGTTAGCCCACAACCGACCCGAATGCCATGTCTGCGACCGCAATCGCCTGACCTCTATGCGACGCTGGACTTCGTGTTGACCGCTGCAAGACAACCCAAGTGGATCGCTCGGATTGTGTGGATGGTCGGGCTGATCACCGCCCTTTCCGCGCTCTCCCCAGCAATTGGGGTTCGCTTTGCCATGGTCAACAAGATGGTGCCGCCGGTCTTTCCGGTCACAGCCACGATCGGCGCTTTGACCTCAGGGATCTTGTTGATCCTGCTTGCTCGGCCTCTGAAGCGCGGCAAACAGCGTGCCTGGACGATCGCCGTCATCTTGACGGCTCTCGCCACGGTCTTCCATGTCATCAAGGGGATTGATGTGGAAGAGGCGGTCTTGACTGGTCTCGTCTTGGTGCTGTTGCTCAGCTCGAGAAGCAATTTCGTGGCGCGCGCTGACCCACGCTCCACGAAACGTCTGCTGGCCACCGTCTTCTTGATGCCTTGGTTCACGATCATGGCTGGTTGGTTGCTGCTCACCCTCCGAGACCGCTATCAAGCACCCGGGAGCACATCTTGGGAGCGTGTGCAGGAGGCGGCGCTGGGTTTGATCGGGATCGATGGTCCACTTGAGTTCGTCGGCCAAAGGCACCAGGACCTCACGTCATTGGGCCTGCTCCTGCTCGGGTTTGGGCTGATCGTCGTACCAATCCTATTGGTGGTCTCTCAACCCCGTGGCGGACCACATCCGCTGACCGACGAAGAGCAAATGAAGCTTCGAAATATCCTCCAGAAGTGGGGGAAGATCGACTCTCTGTCGTACTTCGCACTGCGTGATGACCGATCGGTCATCTTCAACAAGTCGCAGAAGGCAGCCCTGACCTATCGGGTGGTGGGCACGGTCTCCCTTGCGGCGGGCGACCCCGTGGGTGACCCCGAAGCCTGGCCCGGCGTGATCGAGACCTGGCTTGCTGAGGCAAAGTCATATGGGTGGACACCCGCTGTGCTCGGGGCCAGTGAGGCAGGTGCGGCCGCCTTCCATCGGGCCGGCATGGAGACTCTCGAGCTTGGTGACGAAGCGATCATCAGAGTCGCCGACTTCACACTGGAAGGCCGAGAGATGCGTGGCATCCGCCAAGCCGTATCTCGTTGCCAACGAGCCGGGCTCAGCGTCACTTGCACTCGTCTCGGCGACATCATTGAGGATGACCGGGTTGAGCTTCGGGCCAAGGCCGATGAATGGCGTGATGGAGCAGTTGAGCGAGGCTTCTCCATGGCCCTGAACCGCTTCGGTGAAGACCGAGATGACCAGTGCGTCGTTGTGCAGACCCGCAACGATGCCGGTGAGCTCGTGGGTTTGTTGAACTTCGTGCCTTGGGGCACTGAAGGCTTGTCACTGGATCTGATGCGCCGGGCACATGACACCGAGAACGGCGTCATGGAGTTCATGGTCGCCGAGCTCTGGAAGGCATGCCCAAGCCTCGGGATCAAGGAGCTCTCTTTGAATTTCGCCGTCCTTCGCTATGTCTTCGAGCGTGGTGAACGGCTTGGCGCTGGCCCGGTCTTGCGCCTTTGGCGCGCCGTACTGATCTGGTTGTCACGCTTTTGGCAAATCGAAAGCCTCTACCGAGCCAACGCGAAGTATCGGCCAGAGTGGTTGCCGCGATTCTTGTGCTTCGTCAATGTTGGCGATCTGCCCACGGTGTCGACTGCCGCATTGCGGGCAGAAGCATTCCTGGTTGCACCCGACTGGCTGCAAAGGCTTCGCACCCGTCCAGTCAGCCCTGCCACCACTGATCAAAAAGCTCGGCCAACTCCGCTCGATCAGGCAAGTCCGTGAAATATTCACTTTCGCCACTCAGGGGATAGTGGAAGCAGACCCCCACCTGACTAGGATCCACGCCAGCCAGCTCAGCCCAAGCCAGCCGATAAAGCGCCAACTGGAGTGGGTCAGCCCCGCCGGGTGCACCGGTCTTCCAGTCAACAACCAAATAGGCATCTGGGTCATCGAGGTCTGCATAGACCGCATCGATCCGCCCCCGGATCACCTGGCCCTTGAGGATCAATGAGAAGGGAGCCTCAACGGCGACTGGCTTGCGGCTGGCAAAGGGGCCTCGCTCAAAGCCCGCCACCAAATCTGCAAGCTCGTCTTGTTGAGCCGGCACTGGCTCGGTTGGGTCCAGCAGCTCAAAGGGATCAAAGAGGTCAACCTGTTGGAATCTGTGAGCCACCCACTCATGGAATGAGGTGCCAATCCGAGCCGAAGTCGAGGGACGTTTGGGCATCGGCCGGATCAGGTCGGCCATCAGCGCTTGCGGATCGGCCGCCAGGCGACCCATGGCGCTGACCGACATGCTCAGTGGCCTGGGCACCAAGACAAGGGGGTTGGACTCGACGCGGGACTCCTCCAAGAGCCGCTCGATCTCGTCATCCCACTGCGCGACCAAGGCATCTTCACTGGAGTCGAGCTCCGCATCAGCGCCGTAAGGGTCCACCCTCTTGACCAGCGCGGCCACCTCGGCCCTCACTTCAGCCTCGGCACCTCTCTCAGGGGAAGGCCAACAGACAGCACCCGCTTGATCTTGCAATGGGTTGGGGGTCACCTTGGGGTCTGGGCGTTCAGCCCAGCCATCCACTGGGGCACCCCAGTCTTCCAAGAGCTCCTTGAGCAGGCGCTGATAAGGGGAAGGGCCCCTCGGAGTGACCACCCCCGGGCTCCAAAGATGCGAAGTCACCACCAAGGAGTGAGCCGCGCGAGTCATTGCCACATATCCCAATCGCAGCTCCTCCAGTGCTTCGCTCTCACGAACACGCTGTTTGAAGTCATCGAGGGCGGCCTTGTCATGACCGGCGAGTTGGGGCAGGTCAGGCGCATCCCCCCGCAATGGGCCTGGCAGGACCGCCGGGCTCGAAACCCAAGTGGATCTAGCCCGCTTCGCCGGAAAC
>WBZM01001426.1_pt1 | contig 23670 bp, 31 predicted proteins | sample 5204271 | NCBI WGS metagenome assembly WBZM01 (sample SAMN12344346, study PRJNA552823) | activated sludge metagenome | biome: Activated sludge suspended growth; feature: Nitrification reactor; material: Wastewater; isolation source: activated sludge from nitrification reactor of wastewater...
TATCGTTTCAATCGTCGCTTCAATCTGTCGTCCATCCTGAAGCGCCTGCTCGCCGCGGCAGTTGTCACGCCGCCGCGTCCAGAGCGATTCTTGAGGGCGGCTGAACATTGTGGCTAATCAGGTCTCGTTTATAATTTCAAATTTTGGAGGATCCCCATGCCGATCTACGAATATCGCTGTGACTCCTGCGGCTTCCAGAAAGAGCATCTGCAGAAAATGAGCGAGCCGCAGATCACGATCTGCCCGCAATGCGGCAAGGAGAGCTACAACAAGTTGCTGTCGGCTGCCGGATTCCAGCTCAAGGGCAACGGCTGGTACGCCACCGATTTCAAGGGCGGCGGCAAACCCGCAGCGAAAGCCGAGAGTGTCCCGCCCTGCCAGGGTGGAACCGGAGCATGTACTCCGTGCGCAGCCAGTTGATCAAGCGCTATTTCCTTACCGGGCTACTGATCTGGGTGCCGCTAGTCATCACCGGCTGGGTACTGTCCTTCATCGTCAGCACGCTGGATCAGTCGCTGCGCCTGCTTCCCCAGGCGGTTCATCCGCAAACACTTGTCGGCTTTCCGATTCCGGGTGCCGGGTCGGTTCTGACGTTGGCGATGATCCTGCTGACGGGGCTGCTGGCCACCAACTTCATTGGCCAGAAGCTGGTCATCTGGTGGGAGAAGCTTCTCGCCCGCATCCCCTTCGTCAATTCAGTCTATCACAGCGTCAAGCAGGTTTCCGACACGCTCTTCTCGTCAACCGGGAACGCGTTCCGCAAGGCCTTGCTCGTCCAGTATCCGCGTGAAGGCTGCTGGACGATCGCCTTCCTTACCGGCAAGCCCGGCGGCGATGTCGTCAATCATCTGCAGGGCGAGTACTTGAGCGTCTACGTGCCGACCACCCCGAACCCGACCTCCGGTTTCTTCCTCATGATGCCCGGCAAGGACGTCATAGAACTCGAAATGACCGTCGACGAAGCTCTCAAATACATCATCTCGATGGGCGTCGTGGCACCGCCGCCACACCCGCCGGTCATCACAAGAAACTGAATCAAGCGGAAGGTCTCATGCGTACCCACTATTGCGGACAGCTAAGCGCCGCCCTCGACGGGCAGATCGTCACCCTCTGCGGCTGGGCGCAGCGCCGCCGTGATCATGGCGGCGTCATCTTCATCGACCTGCGCGACCGCGAAGGTCTGGCTCAGGTCGTCTGCGACCCGGATCGCGCCGACACCTTCAAGATCGCCGAATCCGTCCGCAACGAGTTCTGCCTGAAGATCACCGGCACGGTGCGTCCGCGTCCGGCGGGCACGACGAACGCCAACCTCGCGTCGGGCGAGATCGAGGTTCTCTGCCATGCGATCGAGGTCCTGAACCCCTCCGTGACGCCGCCGTTCCAGCTCGATGACGACAACCTTTCCGAGAACGTCCGTCTGACGCACCGCGTGATCGACCTGCGCCGCCCGCAGATGCAGAACAACCTTCTGCTGCGCTACAAGACGGCACGCGCCTTCCGGCGCTTCCTCGACGACAATGGCTTCATCGACATCGAAACACCGATGCTGACCAAGTCGACTCCGGAAGGCGCCCGCGACTATCTGGTGCCGTCGCGCGTCCACCCCGGCCAGTTCTTCGCCCTGCCGCAGTCGCCGCAACTCTTCAAGCAGTTGCTGATGGTCGCCGGTTTCGACCGTTATTACCAGATCGTCAAATGCTTCCGCGATGAGGATCTGCGCGCCGATCGTCAGCCGGAATTCACCCAGGTCGATATCGAGACCTCGTTCATGGGCGAGGACGAGATCACCGGCCTCATCGAGAACCTGATCCGTTACGTCTTCAAGGACGCGATCGGTGTCGATCTGCCCAATCCCTTCCCGCGCATGACCTGCGCCGAGGCGATGAGCCGCTTCGGCTCCGACAAGCCCGACCTGCGCGTCACGCTCGAACTCACTGAAGTCACCGACGCCGTCAAGGACGTTTCCTTCAAGGTGTTTGCCGGTGTCGCCAATAGCGAGAATGGCCGCGTCGCCGCCATGCGCATCCCCGGCGGCGCCAGCCTGACCCGTGGCGAAATCGACGAATACACCAAGTTCGTTGGTATCTATGGCGCCAAGGGGCTGGCCTACATCAAGGTCAACGATGTCACCCAGTTGAACGAGACCGGCCTGCAAAGCCCCATCGTCAAGAACCTTCACGAAAATGCCCTCAAGACCATCGTCGACCGCACCGGCGCCCAATCCGGCGACCTGATCTTCTTCAGTGCCGACAAGGCCAAGGTGGTCAACGATGCCTTGGGCGCGCTACGTACCCGGATCGGCCATGAGAAGGGTTTCGTCAACGGCCGGCCATGGGAGCCGCTGTGGATCGTAGACTTCCCGATGTTCGACTACGATGAGGAAGACAAGCGGTGGACGGCTTCCCATCACCCGTTCACCAGCCCCAAGGACGAGCACGTGTCGCTACTGAAGAGCGACCCCGGCAAGTGCCTGGCCAAGGCCTACGACCTGGCGCTCAACGGCTCGGAAATCGGCGGCGGTTCGGTCCGTATCCATCGTGCAGAAGTGCAGGAAGCGGTTTTCGCCGCCCTGAACATTGGTCCCGCAGAGCAGCAGGCCAAGTTCGGCTTCCTCCTCGACGCCCTCAAGTATGGCGCGCCGCCGCATGGCGGCCTGGCCTTCGGACTCGACCGCATCGTTACCATGATGACCGGCGCCGAATCGATCCGTGACGTCATCGCCTTCCCCAAGACCCAACGCGCCCAGTGCCTGCTGACCGATGCGCCGAGCGCGGTTGACGAGAAGCAGTTGCGCGAACTGCACATCCGCCTGCGCCAGAAAGTGGAGACCCGGGTCGAAGTCAGTCCGGACTGATCGGCCATGAGACCGTGGCTGCGCCTGCTGATCGTCGCCTGGCTGGCGATTGGGGGCGCGTTCGGGCTGGCCCGCGAGAATGTTGCGGTCGACTGGATCGTGCTGGCGGACTTGCCGCGCGAGGCGCGCCAGACGCTGGCGCTGATCAAGGACGGCGGGCCGTTTCCCTACTCTCGCGACGGCGTCGTCTTCGGCAACTACGAAAGACGGCTACCGCTGCGGCAGCGCGGCTACTACCGCGAATACACCGTCAAGACCCCTGGCAGCCACGGCCGGGGAGCACGGCGGATCGTCGCCGGCAGCGAACAGGAGTATTACTATACGGACGATCACTACCGCAGCTTCAGGCGCATTCGGGAATAGCCGATGAGCGAGAAGTTCCTTGGCAAGGCCGACAAGGCCGCTGTCTACCACCTGCCGGCCAGCCGCCGCGACGCCGTCGCGGCGACCGCCGCCAAGCTCCGGCTCCGCTCGATTCCCGTGGACCTCTCGCGGGCAGCCAGCGCCGGTGAAGCCCTCAGGCGACTGGGCGAAGCCCTCAGCTTCCCGGACTGGTACGGCGCCAACTTCGATGCGCTTTTCGATTGCCTCACCGATCCCGAGTCCCTTCCTGGCACAGGCCATTTGCTGTTTGTCGATGGCGCAGCCACCTTGCGCTTGGGCGATCCCAAGGCGTTCGCGACTTTGCTGGATGTCCTGCAGGCGGCAGCCGGCGAGCGACGGGCAGCCGGCACGCCCATGTGGATCCTGCTCGACACGCGCGCGCCGGGGATCAACCTGTTGCCCGAGAAATGACCGGCTTCAAGCAGCCCGTGTCGGTACTGGTCGTCATCTACACCCCGGCGCTTGATGTCCTGCTGCTCGAACGGAGCGCGCATCCGGGATACTGGCAGTCGGTCACCGGCAGCCGCGAGGGAGACGAACGGCTTGCCGACACGGCGCGGCGAGAGGTGGCCGAGGAAACCGGCATCGACAGTACGCGCCATCAACTGCAGGACTGGCGCCTCACCAACACCTTCGAGATCTTCTCCGAGTGGCGCCAGCGCTACGCGCCCGGAATCACGCGCAACATCGAACACGTATTCGGAATGCCGCTTCCCGAAGTCCAGTCCATTTCGCCAGCTCCCGGCGAACATCGCAACTGGGCGTGGATGCCCTGGCAGCAGGCCGCGGAACAGTGCTTCTCGTGGACCAACCGCGACGCCATTCTGATGCTGCCCGCCAGGATTGCTCGGGCGACTTGAAACGCCAGAAAGAGCCCCTATATTGAATGTACGGTAACTTGTTTCAGTAAGGAGATACATCATGGCAAACATCACTCGTCTCGATCCGCTCGAGGATCTCTTCCGCGGCTTCTTCGTGCGTCCGGTCGACTTGAATGCAAACCAGCAGCAACCGCCATCGATCAAGATGGACGTCAAGGAGCAGGGCGACGACTACCTCGTCCACGCCGAGCTGCCTGGCGTCAAGAAGGAGGATATTCACGTCGTCGTCGACGGAAACCAGGTATCGATCAGCGCCGAGGTCAAGCAGGAAAAAGAAATCAAGGAAGGCGAGCGCGTCCTGCGCTCCGAACGCTACTTCGGCAAGGTTTCGCGCTCCTTCCAACTGGGTCAGGAAATCGACGACACCAAGGCAGCCGCCAAATTCAACGAAGGCGTCCTCGAGCTGACCCTGCCCAAGCGCGCAGCCAGCCCGAACAAGCGGCTGACCGTCGAGTAATCCTACCGCCAGCGCGAGGCACAGGCCGGACCCCGTTCCGGCCTTTTTCTTTGTAAAATCCGCGCCAGTTCCCACGGAGTCCGCAATGAGTCTCGACAATCTCGACCCCGGCATCAAGGCTGCCGTTCTCGCCGAAGCGCTCCCCTACATCAAGCGCTTCCACGGCAAGACCATCGTCGTCAAGTACGGGGGCAACGCGATGACCGACGATCATCTCAAGCACTGCTTCGCGCGCGATGTCGTCCTGCTCAAACTGGTCGGCTTCAACATCGTCGTCGTCCATGGCGGCGGTCCGCAGATCGAAAACTTGCTGGCCCGCGTCGGCAAGAAAGGTGAATTCGTCCAGGGCATGCGCGTCACCGATGCCGAAACCATGGATCTCGTGGAGATGGTGCTCGGTGGGCAGGTAAACAAGGAAATCGTCAACCTGATCAACCAGCACGGAGGCAAAGCGGTCGGCCTGACCGGCAAGGATGGCAATTTCATCCGCGCCAGGAAGCTGATGCTGGAGAACCGGGACATCCCGGGCGACCTGATCGACATCGGCCAGGTCGGCGACATTTCGCAGATCGACCCGTCGTTGATCGCCCTGCTCGACACCGGCGCCTTCATCCCGGTCATCGCGCCGATCGGCGTCGGCAAGGGTGGCGAAACCTACAACATCAACGCCGATGTCGTCGCCGGCAAGATCGCCGAGGTCCTCAAGGCCGAGAAGCTGGTGCTGCTGACCAACACGCCGGGCGTGCTCGACGAGAAGGGCGAGTTGATCACCGGCATAACCCCCAAGCAGATCGACGACATGGTCGCCGACGGGACGCTGTCCGGCGGCATGCTGCCGAAGATCGGCTCGGCGCTCGATGCGGCGCGCAACGGCGTCAAGGGGGTACACATCATCGACGGCCGCGTCGAACACGCGCTGCTGCTGGAAATCCTGACCGACCACGGCGTCGGCACCATGATCAAGTCGCACTGATGCGCCGTCTGCGGAAGACCTGGCTGTTCGACCTCGACAACACGCTGCATCAGGCGACACCGCACATTTTTCCCCACATCAACCGTGCGATGACCGAGTACATCGAGCGCCATCTCGGTGTCGACCATCACCAGGCGACCGCCATTCGCCAGGATTACTGGATGCGTTACGGGGCAACGCTGCTCGGCCTGATCCGTCACCACGGGACGGACCCAGACCATTTCCTCCGCGCCACCCACGAGTTTCCCGACCTCAAGCGCATGGTCGTCTTCGAGCGCCCGGTGATCCACGCCCTGCGCCGCCTGCCGGGGCGCAAGGTCATCTTCTCCAACGCACCGCGTCACTACACTGCGGCCGTCCTCGGCATCACCGGACTGGGTCCTTGCTTCGACGCGGTGTATTCGGTCGAGAGCGTCCGCTATCAGCCCAAGCCGATGCTTTCCGGTTTCCGCGCCCTGCTTCGGGCGGAACGCCTCGACCCGCGCAGCTGCATCATGGTCGAGGACAGCCTGGCCAACCTCGTCGCAGCCAAGAAACTCGGCATGAAGACCGTGTGGGTGAGCGCTGGCTCGCGCCGCTCACCCAGCGTGGACGCGAAAATCACGTCGGTCCTCGAACTCCCCCGTCGTTGCGGTCGACTATAATTCCCGGCCAAAATTCAACTACCGGAACGGACAGAAGGAGACCCATGGCCATCAAGCCCGGCGAGCGCCGCCTGCAGATTCTGCAGGCCCTGGCCCAGATGCTGGAAACCCCGAAAGGGGAAAGGATCACCACCGCCGCCCTGGCGGCCCGGCTGGAGTGCTCGGAAGCCGCCCTCTACCGGCATTTCGCGAGCAAGGCACAGATGTTCGAGGGTCTGATCGAATTCATCGAACAGAGCCTGTTCGGGGTAATCAACCAGATCACGTCGGACGAAGCGCAGGGCCTGAAGCAGGTCGAATCGATCCTCGGACTGCTGCTGAGCTTTGCCCAGAAGAATCGCGGCATGACCCGCGTCCTAATCGGCGACGCCCTGGTCAATGAGAACGAGCGCCTGCAGGGACGCATCAACGCCCTGCTCGACAAGATCGAAGCAGCCCTGAAGCAGGCGCTGCGCATCGCCGCGACGCAGGAACCGATGAAGCCTGATGCCGACTTCGCTGCGCTGGCCAACCTGCTGCGCTGCTATGTCGTCGGCCGCTGGGAACAGTACGCGCGCAGCGGCTTCCACCGCGAACCGCTCGCCCAGTGGCCGCAGCAGTGGCCAATGCTGTACTTCGCCTGCCTGTCGCAGTCCGGCGCGCCGGTCACCGCCTGAACGGGAAACGGCGGCGCACGCCGCCATTCTCGCTGGCCAGGGGACGAATCAGCGCTTCAGGTACGCCGCTGCATCGAGGGCGAAGTAGGTCAGGATGCCGTCTGCCCCGGCCCGCTTGAAGGCGAGCAGGCTCTCGAGCACGCAAGCCTGCTCGTCGAGCCAGCCATTCTGCGCCGCCGCCTTGAGCATCGCGTACTCGCCGCTGACCTGGTAGGCATAGGTCGGCACCTTGAACTCGTCCTTCACGCGGCGGACGATGTCGAGGTAGGGCATGCCCGGCTTGACCATGACCATGTCGGCACCCTCTTGCAGATCGAGCGCAACCTCCTTCAGCGCCTCGTCGGAATTCGCCGGGTCCATCTGGTAGGTGTACTTGTTGCCCTTGCCGAGGTTGCCGGCCGACCCGACCGCATCGCGGAACGGACCGTAGAAGCTGGACGCGTACTTGGCCGAGTACGCCAGGATCCGCGTGTGGATCTGCCCGGCGGCATCGAGTTCGGCGCGGATGCGGCCGATGCGGCCGTCCATCATGTCGGAGGGGGCCACCACGTTGGCGCCCGCCTCGGCATGGCACAGCGCCTGCTTCGCCAGAACTTCCAGCGTCTCGTCGTTCAGGACGTACCCGGCTTCGTCGATCAGACCATCCTGACCATGACTGGTGTAGGGATCGAGCGCGACGTCGGTGATCACCCCGAGATCCGGGAATTCGCGCTTCAGCGCCTTGACCGCGCGCGGGACCAGGCCATGGCCGTTGCAGGCCTCTTCGGCTCCCGGCGACTTCAACGCGGCATCGATCACCGGAAACAGCGCCAGCGCCGGAATGCCCAGACCCGCCGCGCACGCGGCGGTCTTCAGCAATATATCGAGCGACTGCCGTTCGACGCCCGGCATCGACCCAACCTTCTCGCTGCGCCCGTCGCCTTCGAGAACGAAAACCGGGTAAATCAGGTCGTCGACCGTCAGCGCCGACTCGCGCATCAGGCGACGGGAAAAATCATCGCGCCGCATCCGGCGCATGCGGGTTTCGGGATAGCGCCCGGTAGCAGTCATGTCATAACCTCAAGCCATTCGGATTAGGCATTCTCGTTTGCGGCGGAACTTTTCGCATTGACCGGCGTCACATCACGCAGACGGCACGCGCCGTCTCTCGCTCCCCCTCCCTGAGCGGGTGTCTTGACCAGTTCAAGGCGTTTCGGCCTCCGGATTCCCCTTTTCCGGAGGCCTTTTGTTTTCCTGCGCCTTTCCTTCGATGCCCAGCCAGTTGCCGAGCACGGCTTCGGCTTCATCGACGCCCGTTCGTTTCAGGCTGGAGAAGAGTTGCACCGAGTACAGGCCGGCATCGCCCCAGGTCGCCAGTTCCGCCTTCACCGCGCGCAGAACCGTCGTCTGCTCCTGCCGGCTCAGCTTGTCGGCCTTGGAGAGCAGGATATGGATCGGCCGGCCGGTCGGCCGGAACCAGTCGATCAGGCGAAGATCGAGATCGGTCAGCGGGCGGCGGATATCCATGATGACGACCAGTCCGACCAGTTGCTCGCGCTTGCCGAGGTAGGGTCCGACCAGTCCCTCCCATTGCGAACGAATTCCCTCCGGCGCCTTGGCATAACCATAGCCGGGCAGATCGACGAAATACCGGCCCTCGGCGAGCGCGAAATAATTCAGGTGCTGCGTGCGGCCCGGCGTCTTGCTGACGAAGGCCAGGCGCACCCGTCCCGCCAGGGTGTTGATCGCCGACGACTTGCCGGCATTGGAGCGACCAGCAAAGGCGACCTCGCGCACGGCATCCCGCGGCAGGTCGCGCAAATGAGCGACGGTGGTGAGGAAAACCGCCTGCTGGAACAAGGACATAAAAAACTCGTGGGGGCCGCCAAGGCGGTGGAGAAGTAATATAGAATAACAGGTTTGTAACTTCCGTTCCGGCCAAAGCGCCCAAAGACGCGCACTAGGAGTTCGAAAATGATCCGTACTGCGGCAATTGCAATTCTTCTTGCCACCCCTTTCATTTCCCACGCGGCTGAACAAGCCAAGGCCAAGGCAGACCCCACCAAGGGCAAGGTCATCGCCGAGACCGTCTGTGTCGCCTGCCATGGCGCCGACGGCAACAGCCCCACTGCAGCCAACCCGAACCTCGCCGGTCAGGGTGCCGAATACCTGTACAAGCAACTGAACAACTTCAAGGCGGTCGACGGCAAGCCCGCCGCCCGCAACAACGCCATCATGGGCGGCATGGTCGCCGCGCTCTCCGACGAGGACATGAGGAATCTCGCCGCCTGGTTTTCCAGCCAGAAGCTGAAGCCCGCCGTGGCCAGGGATGAATCGAAGATCGGCCTTGGCCAAAGGCTGTGGCGTCAGGGCGACTTCAAGAAAGGCATTCCGGCGTGTGCCGGCTGCCATGGCCCGGCCGGCGCCGGTCTTCCTGCGCAGTACCCGCGCCTTGCCGGCCAGTATGCCGAATACACCGAGGCGCAACTGAAGGCGTTCCGCAGCGACGAGCGCAACAACGACCCCGAAAAGATGATGCGATCCATCGCGGCCAAGATGTCGGACGCCGAATTGAAGGCCGTGGCGGAATACGCCGCCGGCCTGCGCTAGGGCGGTGGTCCGGAAAGGCAGCCAGGGCTGCCTTTCCTTTTCTGTCGGTTCCGTGCGCTTGGCATTCGCTCCGCTCACGGATAGACTGCTCTGACAAGACCGATCAACCCCGTCGAGGAGACCCAACGTGATAACACTCAAGCAAATGCTGGCTGCCAAGAATCGACCTCTCGCCGTCGTGACGCCAGGCGATTCCGTCTTCCATGCGCTGAGCCTGATGGCCATGCACGACGTCGGCGCGTTGCTCGTTCTCGACGGCGACGATCTGGTCGGCATCTTCACCGAGCGCGATTACGCGCGCAAGCTCATTCTCCAGGGCAAGAGTTCAAAGGAAACGCTGGTCAGCGAAATCATGAGCGACAGGGTCGCCTATGTCACGCTGTCCGCAACCGTCGACGAATGCATGGCGCTGATGACCGAGAAGCACTTCCGCCACCTGCCCGTACTCTCCGACGACGGCGAGGTGATCGGGATCGTCTCGATCGGCGATCTGGTCAAGGCAACCATCAGCAACCAGCAGTTCATCATCTCCCAACTGGAGCACTACATCACCGGATGACGGCCGCCCGCATCATTGCGGGCAGCCGTTTTCTTCGCTCCACGGGCGAAATCGGCGGCACACTGTAAGTTTTCGCGGGTCCAACACGACTACTCGACAGACGCACAGAGTGAGGTCGCACCATGCTGATCAGGCACCGCCCGGATATTCCCCCCTCCGCAATCACCCCGCCCGCTGTCTATGCCGGACGCCGCGACTTCCTGCGCGCGCTGGCTCTCGGCGCCGGCGCCGCCGGTTGCGGCCTGCTCGGGTCGAGCCATGCCGCCAGCGGCGAGCGCACCCGCTTCGAATCGGTCGTCCCCGGCCCCTTCTCGGTAAGTGACGAAAAGCCGACGCCCTATGCGTCGGTCACCGAATACGGCAACTTCTACGAGTTCGGCCCCGACAAGAACAGCCCGCAGCGCAACGCTTACCGCCTGCGCACCCGGCCGTGGACGGTCAGCGTCGACGGCGAGGTCAGGGCGCCGAAAACCTTTGCCATCGACGACATCCTGAAATGGGCGCCGCTCGAGGAACGCGTCTACCGGATGCGTTGCGTCGAAGGCTGGAGCGCCGTCATTCCCTGGGTCGGCTTTCCGCTCAATGAACTGATCAGGCGCTGCGACGTCACCGGCAATGCGAAATTCGTCGAATTCTGGTCGCTCGCCGACCCCGAGCAGATGCCCTACGTCCGCCTCCCCTTTCTCGACTGGCCGTATGTCGAGGCGCTCCGGCTCGACGAGGCGATGCATCCGCTGGCCCTCCTCGGTCTCGGCATGTACGGCGAGCACATGCCGAAGCAGAACGGCGCCCCGTTGCGCGTCGTCATTCCCTGGAAATACGGCTTCAAGGGCGCCAAGTCGATCGTCAGGGTGCGCTTTGTCGAAAAGCAGCCGCCCACCGTGTGGACCAAGACGGCGCCCGACGAATACGGTTTCTATTCCAACGTCAACCCGGACGTGCCGCACAAGCGCTGGAGCCAGAGCCACGAGCGCCGGCTGGGCGAATTCTTCAAGCGCAAGACGCTGCCCTTCAACGGCTACGCCGACCAGGTCGCCGGGCTCTACGCCGGCATGGATCTGCGCCGGAATTTCTGAACGATGGCCACGCCGGATTCCCCGCCGCCGCTCGCCCGGATCAAGCTCGCCCTCTTCTTGCTGGCGCTGCTGCCGCTGGGGCGCCTGCTGTGGGCCGCGTGGACCGGCGACTTCGGCCCCAACCCGGTCGAGTTCGTCCAGCGCTGGACCGGTACCTGGACCTTCAATTTCCTGCTGCTGACGCTGTGCATCACGCCGCTGCGCGTGTGGACGCAGTGGCACTGGCTCCTTCGCCTGCGGCGCATGCTCGGGCTGTTCACCTTTTTCTACGCGACGCTGCATTTCCTGTCGTTCATCGGCTTCGACCACTCGTTCGACATCGACGCCATCGCCCGCGACATTTTCAAGCGCCCCTTCGTCACCGTCGGCTTCGCCGCCTTCGTGCTGCTGATTCCGCTCGCCGCCACGTCGAACCAGTGGGCGATCCGCAAGCTGGGCGGGCGCCGCTGGCAGGAACTGCATCGCAGCGTCTACCTGATCGGCATTCTCGCCGCGGTCCACTATTTCTGGCTGGTCAAGGCGACGGCGCTCCTCTGGCCGCTCGTCTATGCGGTCGCGCTGGCCTTCCTGCTCGGCTGGCGGGTGCGCGAACGGCGGCGCAAGGCGATTCCTGTGCCGCGGTTCGCGAACGCCAAGCCGCTCAAGTTCTTCCGGCAGAAGCCGGAATAGCGGCTATTACCGTTGCCGCGTGGCGAAGCGGATGATGGCGCGGCCATCGGCGGCCTGCTTCGGCGGTACCTTCCAGGCGTGGCCATAGACGACCTCGAAGGTCGCCGGCAGTTTCCCGTCGCGGCGCAGACCCTCGTAGGCGGAGCGCGCCCGCGTCCACGACTGGCGCCCGGTCAGCCCATGCCGGCGCGCCTTCATCGCGCAACCCGACCCGGCGGCGCGCAGGTCGCCGAGCATGTCGTCGAAGCGGTCGTAGGTCAGCGTCAGCACTTCCATGTCCATCACCGGGTCGGCGAAACCGCAGCCGACGAGCATGTCGCCGAAATCGTGCATGTCGATGAAACGCTGGGTGTGCGCGTAGCCGTCGGCGAACGCCGAGCGCAATTCCTTCAGCGTATCCGGCCCCAGCGTCGAGAACATGATCAGCCCGCCGACCTCGAGGACGCGGTGCGCCTCGGCGAGCGCCGGCAGCGGGTCGTCGAGCCAGTGCAACAGCAGGTTGGACCAGACGATTGCGGTCGACTGCGATTTCAGGGGCAATTTCAGCGCGTCGGCCGCCAGCCGTTGCGCTTCGTTCGGCCGCCCGCGACCGAGCCAGCGCTGCCAGCCGGAACGCGGCGGATGCCCGGCCCGCAACATGGCGGGGGAAATGTCGAGGCCGAGCAGTTGCGCTTGCGGGTAGCGCGCCGCCAGGCCGGCGAAACTGCCGCCGCGGCTGCAGCCGAGATCGACGATGCGCGCCGGCTGGATGTTTACGTAATCCAGCCGCTCCTGCATGCGGCGGTCGACTTCGCGGACGAAGAAGTCTGCCTGATCGTAATGTGCTGCCGCCCGCGAAAAACGCCGGGCGACCTGCTGCCGGTCGACGAACTCGTGAGTCAAACCGCCTTCAGGCCAAGGCGGGCGAAAAGCCGGTCGTCGCGGTCGACGTCGGGATTGCCCGTGGTCAGCAGGCGGTCGCCGTAGAACATCGAATTGGCGCCGGCGAGGAAGCACAGGGCCTGCAGTTCGTCACTCATTTCCTGACGCCCCGCCGACAGGCGCACCCAGGAAGTCGGCATGGTGATGCGCGCGGCGGCGATGGTGCGCACGAACTCGAAGGGATCGAGCGGCGGGTTGTCGGCCAAGGGCGTGCCGGGGATCGGCACCAGGTTGTTGATCGGCACCGACTCCGGCGGCTGCGGCAGGTTGGCCAGCTGCACGATCAGCCCGGCGCGGTTCCTGCGCGACTCGCCCATGCCGATGATGCCCCCCGAGCAGACGTTGATGCCGGCCTCGCGCACCTGTTCGAGCGTGTCGAGGCGGTCGTCGTGGGTGTGCGTCTTGATGACCTGCCCGTAGAATTCCTTGTCGGTATCGAGATTGTGGTTGTAATAGTCGAGCCCGGCTTCCTTGAGCTTTTCGGCCTGGCCGTCCTTGAGCATGCCGAGCGTGACGCAGGTCTGCATGCCCAGCGCCTTGACCTCGCGCACCATGTCGAGCACACGGTCGAGATCGTTGTCCTTCGGCCCCTTCCAGGCGGCGCCCATGCAGAAGCGCGAGGCGCCCTTGTCCTTGGCCGCCCTGGCCGCCGAAACGACTTCATCCAGCGGCAACAGGCGCTCGCGCCCGGCTTCGGTGTCGTAGCGCGCCGATTGCGAGCAGTAGCCGCAATCCTCCGAACAGCCGCCGGTCTTGACCGAGAGCAGCGTCGAGCGTTGAATGGCGTTGGCGTCGAAATGCTCGCGGTGCACGCCCTGGGCACGCCAGATCAGGTCCATCAGCGGCATTTCGTAGAGGGCGAGCACTTCCTCGACCGTCCAGCGGCAGGCGGGAGCGGGCTGGGCGGCGGCGGAAACGGCGGCGAGAGAACTGGCGTGCATGGCGGGCCTTGCTTGAGAATGATTGGGAGAAATCGGCGGCGATGTCGCTGAATTGTCGGGGACACCTATATTGATGTCAATTTTACCCCAGCCGCTGCGCATTGCCCTGAACCGCGTTGCCGCGTCGCTGCTGCCGGGGAGTTGCCTGCTGTGCGCCGCCGACAGCGCCACCGACCTGTTGTGCCCGGCGTGCGCCGCCGACCTGCCGCAACTCCCCGCCGCGCTGTGCCCGCAGTGCGGCGATGCGACGACGCTCGGCGAGCGTTGCGGCGCCTGCCTCAAGGACCCGCCGGCATTCGCGCGGACGCTGGCGCTTTTCCGCTACGAATTCCCGGTCGACCGCCTGATCCAGGCGCTCAAGTATGGCCACCAGTTGCCGCTGGCCGCATGGTTCGGCGCCCGCCTCGGCCGACTGCTGGTTGCGGCGGACCACGATCTCGTGCTGCCGCTGCCGCTCCACCCGTCACGCCTGCAGGCGCGCGGCTTCAACCAGTCACTCGAAATCGCCCGCCCCGTCGCCCGGGCGCTCGGCGTCGCCATCGACCCGACCCTGCTGTCGCGCACCCGCGCGACGCCGCCGCAGGCCGACCTGCCGCTCAAGGAGCGCGCCGGCAACGTGCGTGGCGCCTTCGCCTGTGGCGGCAATCTCGCCGGCAAGCGCGTTCTCCTGGTGGACGACGTGATGACCACCGGCTCGACACTGCGCGAGGCGGCCCGCATACTGAAACTCGACGGCGCCGTGCAGGTCACCGTCGCCGTCGCCGCCCGCGCCCTGCGTCAACAGTGATCCGCCGCACCCGCCCCGCCAGGAAACAAGCTTCCCGATGATCGCCGTCGTCCTCCACCAGCCCGAGATCCCGCCCAACACCGGCAACATCATCCGCCTCTGCGCCAACACCGGCGCCGAACTGCACCTCGTCGAGCCGCTCGGCTTCGAATTCACCGACAAGGCGCTGCGCCGCGCCGGCCTCGACTATCACGAATGCGCCCGCGTCGTCCGCCACGCCGACTGGCCCGCCTGCCGCGCCGCCTTCGGCGCGCGCCGGTTGTGGGCGATGACCACGCGCGGCAGCGCCAGCCTCTTCGCCAGCGAACTGGGAAGCGACGACGCCTTCGTCTTCGGCTCCGAGACGGCCGGCCTCCCCGCCGTCATCGTCGGCGAATTCCCGCCCGAACGGCGCCTGCGCCTGCCGATGCGCCCCGGCCAGCGCAGTCTCAACCTGGCGAACGCGGTCGCCGTCACCGTCTTCGAGGCCTGGCGCCGCGCCGGATTCGCCGGCGCCGCCTGAGCGCCGCCCGCGTCGCCCGCGTCGCCGGGCGTTGTTGCATCAGCGCAACAGGAACGCCCTCCACCTCCCCTGAAGGCAAAACATCCGTTGCCCCCCCGCCCGCTCTTTGCCAAAATCGGTTCAACTTCTCGAATCGAGAGGTAAAGCTTAATCGACTCGCAAGACGAGATTAAAAACTAACCACTAAGGAGAAATTCTGATGCAAAAGAAACTCATCGCCCTGGCAGTCGCCGGTCTGGCCTCCTCGGCCGCCTTCGCGCAGACCAATGTCGTCGTGTACGGCGTTGCCGATGGCACGTTCGACTACGTTTGGCAGAGCGGCAGCAACCAAAACACGGTAACCGAAACCAGCAATTTCAGTCCCGTTACCGGCGCCCTCCTCAACTCCACCGTTCAGGCTACGAGGCAGGGCAACGATGTCGATCAAACCCGCATTTCCGCCAACTCGTCGTACATCGGCTTCAAGGGCAGCGAAGACTTGGGCAACGGCCTGAAGGCTCTGTTCCAGTACGAAATGACCGTTCGCTTCGACAACGGTGGTGCTACCCCGGCTACCCCGGTCACTGCCGACCGTGACTCGTTCGTCGGCCTCAGCCACGACAAGGCCGGCACCATCGTTCTCGGCAATCTGACCGGCCCAACCCGCGCCTTGGGCGCCGCCCTCGACGTCAACCCGGGTGCCACCGGCATCGGCGCCAACAGCGGCCTGATCGGCAAGATCGCCGGTTCGACCCTCAAGAGCTCCGTCAGCGTCGCCTCCGCTACGCCGACTTTTGCAAGCGCGTCGACCAATCTTGGCTACACTTGCGGCAGGAACAGCACCTGCTCGTCGATCTTCGACACCCGCTGGTCCAACGCGATCGCCTACCTGTCGCCGAACTGGGGCGGCTTCTCGTTCGCGGCCGCCTACAGCGCCTACAACGAAAACAAGACTCCGGATTACGGCAACATTTACTCAACTACCACTGTCACCGTTCCCCCGGCTGCCCCCGTTGCTACTCTCGGTGTTACCCCCCAACTCGCCAGCCAACAATTGGCCCAGAGCAACCCCTATGGCTATGACGTCGGCATCAAGTGGGAAGGCATGGGCTTCATGGCTGCCGTGACCTACAACTGGGCGCAGCTCGGTGACTGGGTTGACACCTCGGTCGAAAACCTCCGCGTCGGCGGCATGTATACCGCTCCCAACTGGTCCATCCGCGCCATGTGGGAAAAGACCAAGGCTGACCTGAACAACAACATCGTCTTCAACAACACCGATCAGCAGAAGTTCGGCATCGGCGGCACCTTCAGCTTCGGCAAGACGACGCTGCTCGCGCAGTGGTACGGCACCGACGACGCCAAGGGCATCAGCAACTCCAAGGCCAACCTGTACGAAGTCGGTGCGCTGTACAACCTGTCCAAGCGCACCATGCTGAAGGCCACGTGGGCGATGATCGACAACGACGACGGTTCGGCTGCCGACTTCGGCGTCAATGCCATCGGCAACCAGAGCCTCTCCGCAGGCGCGACTGCGACCACCAACGCGGCTGGTGTTCTCACGCAAACCACGAGCGCCGCCACCAGTTCCGGCTTCGGTGCCAGGAACCAGGGTATTCAGGTTGGCATTCGTCACTCCTTCTAATCCGGCCTGACCGGTTGGAAAATGAAACGGGCGCTTCGGCGCCCGTTTTTTTCTTGCCGCACTTGCCACAACCGGCGGTGCAACAAAGAAGGGCGCCCCGCGGGGCGCCCTTCTTTGTTTTGTGACACGATCGCTTCAGCCGAGCAGGATCAGGTTGTCGCGGTGGATGATTTCCGGCTCGTCGACGTAGCCGAGCAGGGTCTCGATTTCCAGCGTCGACTTGCGGGCGATCAGGCGCGCTTCGCCGCTGCCGTAGTTGCACAGTCCGCGCGCGACTTCGGTGCCGCCGGGGGCGATGCAGGCGACCGCCGCACCGCGCCCGAAGTCGCCCTCGGCGGCGACGACGCCGATCGGCAGCAGGCTTTTGCCCGCTTTCAGCGCGTTGACCGCGCCCGCGTCGAGCAGCAGCCGGCCCGCCAGTTGCAGGTGGTCGGCCAGCCACTGCTTGCGCGCCGCCAGCGGCTGGGTCTGCGACACCAGCAGCGTGCCGACCTGCTCGCCACCGGCTAGGCGGACGAGGACATCGGCCTCGCGGCCGCTGGCGATCGCCGTGTGCGCCCCGCTCTGCGCGGCGCGCCGGGCGGCGATGACCTTGGTGATCATGCCGCCCTTGCCGATGGCGCTGCCGGCGCCGCCGGCCATCGCTTCCAGCGCCTCGTCGCCGGCCGTCGCCTCGCGGATCAGCGTGGCGTGGGGGTCAAGGCGCGGGTCGGCAGTGAACAGGCCGGTCTGGTCGGTCAGGATGAGCAGCGCATCGGCCTCGATCAGGTTGGCGACCAGCGCGCCGAGCGTATCGTTGTCGCCGAACTTGATCTCGTCGGTGACGACGGTATCGTTTTCGTTGATGATCGGCACCACGCCGAGTCCGAGCAGCGTCGTCAGCGTCGACCGCGCGTTCAGGTAGCGCTTGCGGTCGGCGAGGTCGTCATGGGTGAGCAGGATCTGCGCGGTCTGCAGGCCATGGCGCGAGAACGCGCCTTCGTAGACCTGGACCAGCCCCATCTGGCCGACGGCCGCCGCCGCCTGCAGTTCATGGACCGTCCGTGGCCGCTTGCTCCAGCCGAGGCGCTGCATGCCGCAGGCGATGGCGCCCGAGGATACGAGAACCACTTCCCTGCCCTGGCGCCGGAGGACGCCGATCTGCCGCGCCCAGTCGGCGATCGCCGCAAGGTCGAGACCGGCCCCGTTGGCGGTGACCAGCGCCGAGCCGACCTTGACGACGAGGCGCCTGGCCTTGGCGAGGCGGGTCATGGCTGCGCTTCCAGGCGTTCCGCGACGGCTTGGCGCAGCGGTCGCAGATGCTGGCTGAGGATGCCCCAGATCAGTTCGTGGTCGAGACCGAGATACCCGTGCGCAAGCTGGTTCCTGAATCCGGCTATCTGCCGCCAGCGAATCGCGGGATGCGTGCGCTCCGGAGTTTCAATGCCGTAATCCTTGAACGACTGCCCGACGTTTTCAAGATTGCGCAACAGCGCGTCACGGATCACCCGATTTTCGAGAAAGTCATGCATGCCCACTGACAGCAACTTCTCCTCGATAAAATCGATGCAATCGAGGGCATGAACGCGAAAGACAAGCGGATCCTGCGTCATAGCGGGCGCGCTTCGCTGAGGATGCGATCCTTCAGGTAGGGAGACAGACCGCCATCCGATACGACGTCGACCGCGACACCCAACAGTCTCTCGGCATTCTCTTTAAAGTCGATCAGATCGAACAGGGATGCGCCGCTGCGAAAATGCACCAGCAGGTCTACATCGCTTTGTTCGTTCGCCTCACCGCGCGCTACGGAGCCAAAAACCCAGATATTTTCCGCCTTGTAGCGATCCGCCAGCGCGATCAGTTCGCTACGTCGTGCTCCCAATTGCTCAATGGTGATCATGTCTGGTCATCCTGAATGATCGTCGTCGCTCGATTCTGACGGCCCTCGCTCAATTGACCTCATCTCCTCCAGCGCCTCCTGGACAGCATGGATCAACGGCTTCGTCCCGTCGCCGCTGATCGCGGCAATCGCGAAGCACGGGCCGTCGTAGCCGGTCGCCTTGCGGTAGGCCTCGTGGAAACCGGCGATGGCGGCTTCGCGCTCGCCGGCGGGGATCAGGTCAAGCTTGTTGAGTACCAGCCAGCGCGGCTTGGCGGCGAGCGCCGGGTCGTGCTTGAGCAGTTCGCCGACGATTGCCTGGGCGTCGCGCAACGGATCGGCATCGGGGTCGACCGGCGCGATATCGACGACGTGCAGCAGCAGCCGCGTCCGCTGCAGGTGCTTGAGGAAGCGGATTCCGAGCCCGGCGCCATCGGCGGCACCTTCAATCAGGCCAGGGACGTCGGCCATGACGAAGCTCTCGTCGGGGCCGACACGGACGACGCCGAGGATCGGGTGCAGCGTGGTGAACGGGTAGTCGGCGACCTTCGGACGGGCCGCGGAGACGGCGCGGATCAGCGTGCTCTTGCCGGCGTTCGGCAGGCCGAGCAGCCCGACGTCGGCCAGGACGCGCAGCTCGAGGCGCAGATCGAGTTCCTCGCCCGGCTCGCCCTTGGTGCACTGGCGCGGGGTGCGGTTGGTGCTCGACTTGAAGTGGATGTTGCCGAGGCCGCCCTTGCCGCCCCTGGCGATCAGCACCTTTTCGCCGTCCCGATCGAGGTCGGCAAGGATCCGCTCGCTGTCGAGGTCGAGAATGACGGTGCCGACCGGCACGCGCAGCACGATGTCGTTGCCGCCGGCGCCGTAGCAATCGCCGCCACGACCGTTCTCGCCGCGCTGGGCAAGGAATTTCCGGGTGTAGCGATAGTCGATAAGGGTGTTGAGGTTGCGGTCGCCGACCGCGTAGACGCTGCCGCCGCGACCGCCATCGCCGCCATCCGGCCCGCCGCGGGGAACGTATTTCTCGCGGCGGAACGAAGCGACGCCATTGCCGCCGTCGCCGGCCTTGACGTGGATTTTCGCTTCGTCGATGAACTTCATCCTGCGCCTCCAGAAATCAAAAAGCCCTATCCGGCGGATAGGGCTTTTTGCTTCCGCCGTGCCGACTTACGCGGCAGCCGGAACGATGGTCACGGTGCGGCGATTCCTGGCGCCCTTGACGGCGAACTGGACAACGCCATCCGCGAGCGCGAACAGGGTGTGGTCCTTGCCGCAGCCGACGTTCTCGCCCGGATGGAATTCGGTGCCGCGCTGGCGAACGATGATGTTGCCAGCGAGAACGAACTGGCCGCCGTAACGCTTGACGCCAAGCCGCTTTGACTCTGAATCGCGGCCGTTGCGTGAACTGCCGCCTGCCTTCTTGTGTGCCATTTGCTAGCTCCTTTCGTGACTCAGACGGCGATCGTGTCGATGCGCAGTTCGGTGTAGTTCTGCCGATGGCCCTGATGCTTCTGGTAATGCTTGCGCCGGCGCATCTTGAAGATATTGATCTTGTCGTGGCGGCCGTGGGAAACCACGGTGCACTTGACGCTGGCGCCAGCGACGAGGGGGGCGCCGACCTTCACCGACTCGCCTTCGCCTACCATGAGGACCTGATCGAGGGTGATTTCTGCGCCAACTTCTGCCGGTATCTGTTCTACTTTGAGTTTTTGGCCAGCGCAAACACGATACTGCTTGCCGCCGGTTTTTATGACCGCATACATGGTTGGACTCCGAAAATGAACCAAGGGGTGTTACAGGGAACCGCGCATTATACGGAAAAGTTCCAGCAAGTCAAAGCCTTGTCGCGCCTTGTGGTAGACTTCCGCGCTTTCCAACCCCTCTCCCCCGGCGCCTTTTCCCGGCGCGCGAGGGAGATTCGCGAGTCGTTGCGGCTCGCCACGCATGCGGAGCAATTCATGACTGAAATCACCACCGTCTCGGGCCTGATCTACGAAGACACCGTCATCGGCAACGGCACCGAAGCGCGGAGCGGCGACCATGTCGTCGTCCATTACACCGGCTGGCTGACCAACGGCAGCAAGTTCGATTCGAGCAAGGACCGCGACGACCCCTTCGCCTTTCCGCTCGGCCAGCGCCACGTCATTTCCGGCTGGGACGAGGGCGTGCAGGGAATGAAGGTCGGCGGCACGCGCAAGCTGACCATCCCGCCGCAACTCGGCTACGGCGCGCGCGGCGCCGGCGGCGTCATTCCGCCGAACGCGACGCTGGTCTTCGAGGTCGAGTTGCTCGCCATCCGATGAGCGACACCGGCCGCGAGCGCAAGCCGAAGCGGCCGCCGGCCGCGGCTCCCGACGACGACCCATGGGCTCGCTGGCGCAAGCCGGAGACGCCGGCCGCCGCGGCTGCGGATTGCGTCGTTTCCCCCCGCGCGGCCGGAAGGGGCAGCGGCGGAACCGGCGCGGTCGACCGCGCAGAACCGGCGGAATTGCCGTCCGCGCCCGCGAAGCCACCGGCAACGGTGCGCCAGCGGCCCACGGGGACGCTGAGCCCGATCAAACCGGCTGCATCGGCGCGTGGCAAGGCGGCGAAAACAGCCTTCAGGAAGGCGTCGACCGCGCCGGTCGGGAAATCCGCCGACGTGGTTGCATCTCCCGCCCGGGCACCCGCCGCGCAGCGCGAACCCGGCGCGGCAGCGCAGGGTGTCCGCCTGTCCAAGGTGATGTCGACGCGCGGCATGTGTTCGCGCCGCGAGGCCGACCTGTGGATCGAGCGCGGCTGGGTGTTCGTCGCCGGCGAGCGCATCACCGAATTGGGGTCGCGCATCGACCCGGACGCCGAGATTTCGATTTCACGCGAAGCGAAACAGGATCAGGCGAGGCTGGTGACGATCCTGCTCAACAAGCCGGTCGGCTATGTTTCCGGCCAGCCCGAGCCGGGCTCGACGCCGGCGGTGACCCTGATTGCGGCGGCGACGCAGGTCAGGCAGTCGGGCGATCCGGAGTTCAAGCCGTGGATGCTGCGCGGGCTGGCTCCGGCGGGACGCCTCGACGTCGATTCGACCGGCCTGCTGGTGCTGACGCAGGACGGCCGGATCGCCAGGAAGCTGATCGGCGAGGACAGTGATGCCGAAAAGGAATATCTGGTGCGCGTCGCCGGCGAGATGGTCAAGGATGGCCTGAAGCTGCTCAGCCACGGCCTCGAACTCGACGGCAAGCCGCTGAAGCCGGCGCGCGTCAGGCAGATCAACACGGACCAGCTGCACTTCATCCTGCGTGAAGGCAAGAAGCGCCAGATCCGCCGCATGTGCGAACTGGTCGGACTGCGCGTGACCGGCCTCAAGCGGGTGCGCATCGGCAGGGTCAAGCTCGGCGACCTGGCGCCCGGACACTGGCGCTTCCTGCGCCCCGACGAGGCTTTCTGAACCCCCGGAAGACGCCGGCCGCCGGCGGCGCCTTCCGGTCACGCAGCGCCGCTCTCAGGCGGTTCCGGCGACGGCCTGGCCGCGCGCCGGCGGCATCATCACGCAGTCGCCCTCGATGACGACCTTGCCGGCGACCGAGCACACCGTATCGAGCGCGACGCGGTTCCTGGCGACGTTGACTTCCTTGACAGTGACCGTGGCCCTGACGGTGTCGCCAGGACGGACCGGCGCCCTGAACTTCAACGTCTGCGACAGGTAGATGGTGCCGGGACCGGGCAGGTGATTGGCGAGCACGGCTGAGATGAAGCTGGCCGACAGCATGCCGTGGGCGATGCGCCCGCCGAACACGGTGTCCTTGCAGTATTCCTCGTCGAGATGCGCCGGATTGACGTCGGTCGAGATGCCGGCGAAAAGGATGATGTCGGCTTCGGTGACGGTCTTGGCGATGCTCGCCGTCATACCGGGATGCAACTGGTCGATGTGGTGCGTCATGTCGGTTCTCCGAGGGTCATTCGTGGTGGGCGGACTGTATCACGTCATTCGGTGCGCAGCGCCTCGACCGGGTCGAGACGGGCGGCGCGCCGGGCCGGCAGCACGCCGGCGGCGAGACCGATGGCGATGGCGACGGCCTCGGCAAGCAGCACGAAGCTGAGCGGGGTATGCACCGGCAGCGCCGGCAGGGCGATATGGATCGCCTGCGCCAGCCCGATGCCCAGCAGCAGGCCAAGGAGGCCGCCAAAGCCCGAGAGAGCGACCGCCTCGCCGAGAAAGAGCAGCAGGATGGTGCGCCGGGGCGCGCCGAGGGCGACCAGCAGGCCGATTTCGCCGGTGCGCTCGGCGACGGCGATGGTCATGATGGTGACGATGCCGACCCCGCCGACCAACAGCGAGATGCCGCCGAGCGCGCCGACCGCCATGGTCAGTACGTTGAGGATGTTGGACAGCGTCTTCAGCATCTCTTCCTGGGTGATGATGGTGAAGTCCTCGCGGCCATGCCGGGCGAGCATGCGCTCCTTGATCGCGGCGGCAACCAGCGCCGACGGCACCCCCTCCTCGGCGGTAAGGTTGATCTCGTCGACGCCCTCGCGGTTGAACAGTTCCTGGGCGCGCGCCGCCGGAATGAAGGCGGTGTCGTCAAGGTCGATGCCGAGAAACTGGCCTTTTGGCGCCATGACACCGATCACCCGGAAGTGCAGGCCGCCGATGCGCAGGCGCTGGCCGAGCGGATTTTCGCTGCCGAACAGTTCGTCCCTGAGCTTCGACCCGAGAACGACGAAGGCGCGGGCGCTGCTTTCATCGTCGGCCGGCAGGAATTGCCCGCTTTGCACCGTAGAGCGGAACACCTGCGGCAGATTGGCATTGACGCCGGAAACCAGCGTCCGTCGCGTGCGCCCGTTGCCTTCGACCTCGGCATTGCCGCGCACGATGGGCGTCACGGCGATGATGTTCGGCAGACGTTCGAGCGACCGGGCATCGTCCAGCGACAGCGGCCTGGCGCTGGACGGCAGCCCGGACGGCGGATGGCCGCCGGTCTTGGTCTTGCCCGGATGAACGCCGATGACGTTGGTCCCGAACTGGGTGAACTCGCCCAGGACGAAGCGGTGGATGCCTTCGCCGATCGAGGTCAGCAGGATCACCGCCGCGATGCCGACCGCGATGCCGAGCAGGGTCAGGAAACTGCGCAGACGCTGCGCGGTGACGGCGCGCAGGGCAAGCTGGAGGGCGTCGGCGAACAGCATCTCAACCTAGCAGCCTGTCGGGCTTGAATCTGCCCGGCGAGGTAATTTCACGATTCGGGATGAATTTGCGCGTTTCTGGCTGAAATCGGGTGGTTTGGCCATGAAGTTACAATGCTCCTGTTCTGTTTTCTT